>Ga0080005_141197_pt1 | contig 22211 bp, 24 predicted proteins | sample JossMetagenome_2_FD_69208 | JGI IMG/M metagenome (GOLD analysis project Ga0080005, IMG submission 69208) | Hot spring sediment microbial communities from Joseph's Coat, Yellowstone National Park, USA - JC3_ASED (SPADES assembly) (version 2) | ecosystem: Environmental > Aquatic > Thermal springs >...
GGCCGCCGTCCGGGCCGAACCTGTACGAGCCTATGGAGAGCAACATGGCGTTAGCAACCTTTACAGCCTCTTTCACTATGGTTATCAAAGCCGCCTCGTCTCTCAACACGTTCTGATCACATCCGTACAGGTTACCATAGACGTGTCTCCCAACTACTACTCTGCCCCCCACGCCCCCCGCCATGGGTTATGCGTATTTCCGCAGTTTAAAAAGATAACGCATGTTTCTGGAGTTGAGTAAAGTATGTGCAAAGTGTCGCATAATGCTCCGTATTAAGGTGTCTATATCTCAGATACGGGTGGGCGTCTAGAGTATCTTCATGTATTCTCTCGTTGCCGCGGTAAATGCCAGTAGCCCCTTTGGGCGGTATATCTCTCTCATCTTCTCCTCGTATACTTCATATCTGCTGAACTCCAGCTCCAGCCACACTTCCCTCGCCGCGCCGTTCTGGCCGCAGTACGCTTTCGACTGGCTAAGCGAAATACACGCCTCCGATCCATCCCTTGTAACATACACCTCCACCGTGTAGGGGTGGAGGATGCTCATCGGCCTCTGCCTTATTACCTCAACCATCCACGGGAATCTGCGCATAACCTTGGCAATCTCAATTAACCTCTCTCTAAGATCCAGCCACTTCCTAACCCACTCCACGCCGAAGGCTCCCAGCTCCGGCCACTCCCTCAGAAGCTCCTCCGCCGGGTCGGGCGGCTCTCTTAGTCTCTTCGCCTCGTCTCTCTTCTAATTTCCTCAGTTGTTTTCTTTGCGTATAGTTGTTTTTAAACTGGCGCATGGGGTGTGGCGTAGATGCGGAGAAGCCGCCGCGGCCGCGGCGTTGTATTCCGTGTATCACGGCCTCTATTCGGAGGCTGTGGTTTCGTCGGTGGCCTCCGCTGTGGCGTTGGCGGAGGTTGGGCAGTTTAAGGAGGCGGTGCAGTATGTGCAGAGGGCGGCTAAGGCGCTTTACGAGGCGGCTAGAGACGTCTTTGAGCAGGTCAAAATGACAGTTCAGCGTCTTGTTGAGCTCTTCGTGGAGGCGGTCGCTAATGTGTTGGCTTGGGTCGACGAGCACAAGGCCTACCTCTTCCTGATGGCCGCCGTGGCGGCCGGCGCGGTTGCGCTGTCGGTTGCGTTGAATATGTGGGGCTTAATCGAGTTGGAGAAGTTGGCGTATGCGGCGTCTCTGACGCCGTTTATACCCGCCGGCGTCAAGGAGTCCTCTAGGGAGGAGGCGTTGAGGATTTTGAAGGAGGTTCCCGACCCCTACGAGAGGTTCAGGGAGATTGCCAAGGCGGCTAACGCCGGGGGTGTGAAGCTGGCTGAGCCTTGGGAGTCGTTGAGGGTGTTGATTATGCCGAGGCCTTCTGAGGAGAAGAGACTTATGATGGGCAGGGGCGCCGGGCTGTATTCTAAGTACCGCGAAGACGAGAACTACAAACGCGCCCTATTCTACGCCGTCCTCGCGCTGGAGGAGGTCTTTAGGCCGTATCGGCAGGTGGTTGAGGGGTTGATGAAGGAGATGCGGAACGTGTTGAAGGTGGAGAAAGTTTCTACGGTGTTTGGTGAACTGGAGAAATACGTGATTGATGTCGTGAGGTTGAGGGATCTCATGAGGGAGGAGGAAGAGACGTTTCAGAAGGTGCTGAAGACGCTGAAGAAGAGACTTCTTGAGTACGCAACTAAGCACCCGGAGCTGAGGGAGTTGCTGAAGGTAGACGAGCTGAGAGCAAGAGAGCTGGTCAAGGCTGGTATTAATTCGCTTTCTGAATACAGCGATGCTAGCTTCGGCGTTAAGGCGTATGCCGCTCTTCTGGCGTATAGGGAGTTGGCGTTCGGCGTCAAGACGGCATATGGTGTTGTTGCTAAACATTGGCTTGAGGGGGGCGAGACGCCGTGGCTTCTGTATTACGCGCCAAAAACGGCATACAGCAGGGCGGAGAGAACCGGCGGAGGGGGCATTACGACTGTTGAGGAGGCTGTGGTGGAGACTTTCCGTCGCCTCTTCTTGAAGCCCGGCGCGGAGCGGTACAGCCGGTTTGTAGATAAGGTGCTGGAGGCGGCGCGGCAGAGAGGCGGGCTTGTGCTAGAGCCTGAACCTAAAGAGGAGGATAAGAAGACATGGATGTTTAAAGTGGCAGGGCTGGAAGGCGTTAAGCTTGTGGTTAGCAAAATTGGGAAGGGTGCGTCGTGGTCTTTTGTGCTGTTGCTTGACAGCAGGTGGAGGGAGTTCTTCAGAGAGGAGCTCGGGGCGGTGGAGAGAGTTGCAACTACGCTGAAGGGGCGCTGGCGCGTGGAGTCGCCTCTGCCGCATATGTCGGGCTGGCTGGCGTCAGATGTATCGATAGGGAGGAAAGAGCTAATAATGGCCACGTCTAGCTTCTGGCAGGCGGCTGTGACCAAGGCGTTGTTCGGCTGGTCCGACGCCGTAAGGCTTGGACTTAGCTTGACTCTAGAGGGTCCGAAGCTGGTCCTTTGGTTCCACACCTCTGCCGACGTGCTTGACGAGGCTGTTAGGAGGGATGCAGAGGAGGGATGGCTTAAGTCGCTGGGTATTGAGGCGAGGAGCTGGAGAGAGCTGAAGCACAAGGTCGCCGAGCACTGGGGCGTGGTTGTAGAGGCGGTGAAGAAGCGGCTTGAAAGCGTTGAAGTGAGCTCCGGCTTCGACTTGACTAGGGCGTTGGAGGAGCTAAAGGGTTTGAAGAGCAAACTCGACGACGACAAGATGGCTAGAGAAGTTATGGCGCCTGCCCTTCTGCTGGTGCAGGCGGAGAAGCTGGGGAGCGACGAGAAGATGCACCAAGCGGCGCTGAGCTACTTAGGCGCAGTGCTGTGGGGCGAGGTCGGTGGAGATGGCTACGTGTCTGCGGCGATGAAAGAAGTTGGCTTGGCCAGCGGTAAGGACTCGATTGCCTTGCTTTGGGCAGCAGCGTTGGCGGCGTACGGCGTGAAGTCAAGAGTGAGAAACACTGGGAGCGTGTTTGAGGTCAGAATAGTTAACGACGGCGCTGTTAGGCTTGCTCAGCTGTATGCGCTTTTTGGCCCGCCTATGCTTGAGGAGGAAGGGTTTATTGACCACAAGCTTGTAGAGGCTGTGGAGCTGGGGTCGAAGGTGTCGGTGCGGATAGAGGAGGGGAGCTGGAGACGGATCAAGGGCGGCGCCGCCATGAATATATACATATCGGCTGGTGGCATATCGGGAAAGTTTAACCTACACCTCCAGGAAAAGGTGTTGCTTGAGTTCAGGTCCACAGACCGCGGGGAGGCGGAGCTTAAGGCCCGCTTGCTGAGTCTGGCCGGCGTCAAGGCGGATGTAAAGAAGGAGAGTGGCAGAAACATATGGCGCATCCGCGCTACTACCGACCAGTTAGCTGAGGGCAATGAGGAGCTGAGGAGGGGGCTTGTTAAGGCTGTGGAGGAGGCACTGAGGAGAGGGTTGATAGACGAGGAAAAGTCGAAGCGTTGGATAGAGAAGTTTGAAGCGGGCGTATCCACGTGGCATGGGTTTAAGCTTAATGTGGCTGTGGCGGGAAGCGGCGCATCGTATGTAGATTTCCACTCCACAAACCCCGAAAGGATCGAGAAACTCAAACAAAAACTAGAGTCCTTAGGCCTTGGGGAGGGCGAACATTTCGTTGCAACGTGGAGGGGAGGTAACAGGGGCTATCTCTATATCAAAAAGGAGGGTATTATCGAACTAGCACACATCGCAAAGCACGGCGCCTATGAGACGCAAAGGAGGGAGGCGGCGTCGTTGATTGAACACCTACACAAGAGGGCAAAGATGAAGGGCAGAGAGGTGCTGGAGAGGCTTGAGGAGCTGATTAGGGAGGGCGAGGAGAGGGGCGCCCTCACAGAGCTACCGATGGGCGTGGCTGAGATAGAGTGGGAGGGCCGGCGCATTGCAGTGCCCGTGGAGGTGAAGAAGATGTACGCAGAGGAAGACGGTGGCAAGTTACGCATATATGTAACGGCTGTTGTTGGCGGCGTGGGGGGCGAGTGGACGATGACCTTCTACCGCTACAGTAAAACCAACGCCGTGTTGGGCTACACTATACTCAGCGTCAAGGCTCCTGGCGGCAGAGACGAAGACGCGAAGAGAATAAAGGCGCTGGTAAAGGTGCTCACGGGCGAAGAACCCAACATAGACAACAACCACGAACAGGTCAAGTACACGAGGCGTCACCTAGAAGGTCTGAAGAGGTACGCGGAGCTCGTTGCCATCATAGAGAGATGGGAAAAGAGCGCCTAGTGAGAAACGCCAGAGAGGGTACTCGCCTAGGCGTTAGCTGATAAACTTTATATACAGCTCCCAGTAGTGGGCTATGGCTTCCGATGTCAGCAAATGCTTCGCCACACTCGGCGCCACGTTGCAGGACTCAATTGGTAGGCAAGTGCTTGTCAAACTTAGAGACAGCCACGAGATCAGGGGTGTCCTCCGCGCATTTGATCAACACGTCAACCTGCTACTTGACGACGCCGAGGAGATCATCGACGGCAATGTGTATAAACGCGGGACCATAGTTGTGAGGGGAGAGAACGTGCTCTTCATCTCGCCGGTGCCATGAAGGGCACGCCGTCGATGGGCAAACACAACAAGGGAAAGACCCACATCAGATGCCCGCGTTGCGGACGGCACTCCTACAACGTCACTAAGAAATACTGCGCATCCTGCGGCTGGGGCAGGACTAAACGCTGGAGGAAATACAGCTGGGCCAAATAAATTTAACACCTCAATATTACACGGTGGAGACGGCCCGTCATCGCTGAGCTGGGTGATGTATAATCTGGGTTCTGACCTCCTGAACCTGCTGGCGTCAACAGTTGCGCTTTATATTATAGTGGACCCCATCGGCAACATCCCGCTGTTTACCGCAGTCACCGCGAGGCTGGATCCCGGGCGTAGGCGCAGAGTCCTAGTCCTCTCCGTCTCTGTCGCCGCCCTTATCCTGATACTCTTCGCGGCATTCGGCGTTGAGTTCTTCGGCTACTTTGGAGTCACTCTCGGCGACTTCATGGTGGCGAGCGGAATTATACTCGTGGCGTTTTCTCTGCTTTACCTCACCCGGCCGTATGAACAAGGCATCGCCGCAGAGGGGGTAGAGGTGGCTGTGGTTCCGCTTGCCGTGCCCTTCCTAGCGGGGCCGGCATCTATCTCCTACGTCCTCCTCCTCTCCAGAGAGGTAGGGCTCCTCCACGTCCTCTTGGTGATTATCGTTGTCTCGCTCCTCACGCTTGCCACGCTACTCGCCTCAGAAGTGTTGACCAAGATCTTAGGCATCCTCGGCATCCGCGTCGTGGAAAAAATCATGCTAATACTAAGCGTTGCCATCGGGATCTCCCTAATCCGTAGGGGGCTGTCCCAGTGGTTTGCCGGACCACCTCAGTAGATATATATACTCCTAACACCATAAGAGACCATGTCTGTCAGGGTCAATATTCGCGGCCAGGCGGCGGCGCCCGGCTCTCTCGCAGATGCCCTCAAGGACGTCAAGCTCAAATTAGTAACGATATCGGGCAAGGGCGGCGTGGGGAAGTCTCTTGTGTCCACCTCCATAGCCGTGGGCTTCGCCATGAGGGGGTACAAGGTCGGCGTGCTAGACGGCGACGTCTACGGGCCTACGGTCCCCAAGATGCTTGGCCTTTCAGACATGACGCTTTATGTGGAGCAGAAAACGGGCAAGATCGTTCCGGTAACGGGGCCGCTTGGCATAAAGGTTGTCTCTATTGAATTCGCCTTGCCCAGCGACGACACTGCAGTCATATGGAGAGCCCCTCTGGTGAATCAGGCACTCAGGGACTTTGTGGCGCAGGTGGACTGGGGCCCGCTCGACGTCTTGGTTGTAGACCTGCCGCCGGGCACTGGCGATGCCCCCCTGACGATAGCGCAGAGCCTGCAGGGGGGGCTAGACGGGAGCGTCGTGGTGACCATACCGACCGAGATCTCGCGTAGGATAGTGTTGAAATCAATAGACTTCTCCAGGAAACTTAACATCAGAGTTGCCGGTGTGGTTGAGAATATGTGTTGTTTCATGTGTCCCGGCGACGGGAAGGTGTACTACATCTTTGGCAGAGACGCTGGTAAAAGAATCGCGGAGGCGGCGGGGGTGCCGTTCCTAGGGGGCATACCTATGGACCCCGAGTTCTCTCAGTACCTAGACGCGGGGAGGCTCCACGAGTTCCTCGCGAAAGAGAACGAGACTGCGAAGACTGTTTTGTCTATCGTCGACAAGCTGGCGGAGATGTATAGGGACAAGCTGACGCAACAGGTCCAGCCGGGGCGGGAAAAGCCTAGGAGAATCTCGTTGTTGAAGCTCCCCGGCGAGGAGGAGGGGGAGAGCTAACTTCTCAGGCTTCTGCCGGTGAAGGCGTGCGGCAGTAGCTCGCTTAGCTTTGCCGTGACGACCTTCTTTCTGCTGGCCATCACTATGAGTGCTTCTGGGTTAAATTCGGCGATGACTTGTCTGCAGGCGCCGCAGGGCGGCGTCGGCTCCTCCGTGTCTGTGTAGACCACCACCGCCTCGATGTCTCTATCCCCCTCCGACACGGCCTTAAACACGGCCACCCGCTCGGCGCACATGGTCAGGCCGTAGGAGGCGTTCTCCACGTTGACGCCGGTGTACACCTTACCGCTTTTTGTCTTTACCACCGCGGCAACTTTGAACTTGGAGTAGGGGGCATACGCGTTGTCTATCGCCGCCTTGGCCTTTTCGATCAGGTTTTCCATGTGTCTTAATTTATATATGGATTTAATAAGGATGCAGCACGTGGCGACCGCCGAAGAGGTGAGAAAGAAGATAGTGGAGCACGGGGCATCTATACGTGATAGGGTTATTGAAAATCTTCCGCATAACTACGCCTTGCTGGTGGAGCAGGTCAAGTCCATTTCGCGGACCTACAAGACCGACTTTGACACGTTCGTGGCCAGCCTCTCCAACGTGAGGGGGCTTGATCTTTTGATAACATACACAGCGCTCGTGGCGTTGCTGAGCAAACATAGGCCGCTCAGCGATGCGGAGCTTAAGAACTTAGCCGCCGCGTATGAGAAACACGTCTACGACGTGTTCTCCGCCTCGAGAATACGGAGGGCCCTCGAGGAGGTAGGCGTCGAGAAAGACGTCGCAAACCAGGTCATCACAGACGTTTTGAGGGCTTCCAGCGTCATAAACAACAAATACAAGTCCCTACACCTCTGGATAGCTAAGCAGAGAAAAATCGCGGATTTCGAAAACGGCATTAGGGAAGTAGTTTTCAGAGGGGAGGGCGGCAACCGAGTCGGCAGAGGCGTGAAGCTCTTCCTCCGCCTCTTTATACACGAGACGAACATCCCGCTGGCTACCAAGATAGCCTACGGCCAAGAACACAAGAAGTACATACTCCACGGAGACATGTACACGGCGCTTGTGACTTTGAGATCAGGGGCGTTTGAAGACGTGCCAACTCTCACAGCCGAGAGGGTTAAGGCACGAGTCGCGAAAAGGCTACTCTGCGAAGCCAAAGAAGGCAAATGCCGCGACGTGGTGCTGAGGCTCGAAAGCATCCGCGGCCTCGTGAGACACGTGGGCAAAATAAGCGGAGATCCCGTGCTCTTTGAACGAGGCGCCTACGACATAGGCTCCAAATACTGCAAAGACTTGAGATGCGAAGAGTGCCCACTTAAAGACATCTGCAGAAGACACACCTTTATCAAAGTGAAATAATAAAAACAGGTGAATCGAGCTGGTTATGCTGAAGGGGAAAGTTTCTATAGTAACTGCGGCGAGCCGGGGCATAGGAGCCGGCGTGGCTTCTGTCTTGGCGAGGGAGGGGTCAGACCTAGTCATAGCGTCAAGAGACTCGGCGAGGCTTGAGAAGCTCGCGAGGGAGCTTGAGGCTAAATACGGCGTCTCGGTGGTGCCCGTCCAGGCTGATCTAACCAAGAGGGAGGACGTGAGGCGGATAGCGGAGGCCGCTATCCGCCACTTCGGCAAAGTGGATGTGTTGGCCTACAATACAGGCCCGCCTAAGCCCGGCGCGTTTATGGAGCTCTCCGAGGAGGATTGGGAATACGGGGTGAGGCTTCTCCTCATGAGCGCCGTCTGGATAACCAGAGACGTGTTGCCCCACATGGTGGAGAGGAGGCAGGGCCGTCTGATATACATAACCTCATCCACGCTGAAGCAACCCATCCCAACGCTTACGCTTTCCAACGTCATTAGAATCTCCCTAGCGGGCCTGGTGAAGACTCTGGCATATCAGCTGGGGCCGTACAACATCTTGGTTAACGGGATCATGCAGGGGTACGTTGACACCGAACGCGTCAGGGAGGTGGCGGCCGCCAGGGCGCAGAGGGAGGAGCGCAAAGTTGAAGACGTCATAAAAGAGATAGAGAGGGAGGTTCCCCTAGGCAGGCTGGCTAGGCCGGAGGAGATCGGCGAGCTGGTGGCCTACCTGGCGTCAGACAAGGCCAGCTACATCACTGGGTCGCTGATACTTATCGACGGGGGGAGGACCCTATGTATATAGGTTCAACGAGGCAAACAGCTTGTCTACAATTTCTCTATTTATCTTGAAGCCGTATTTAATCTCTAGATACGCCTTTCTGAAGGCCGCCACATCGCGCCTAACCAAGGCCGGGTCCTCGCCTCTCAGCACACGCGCTATGAATCTAGCGATTTCTCGCATCTCGTCTCTCCCCATGCCGAACCGCGTCATCTCCTGGACGCCTATTCTAATTCCGCTGGGCTTCAACACGCTTTTGTCCCAAGGCAGGGCGTTTTTGTTGACTATTACATTCGCCTCCTCAAGCAACGCCGCAACCCTGTCGCCGCCGCCGAATCTAGAGACGTCCACCGCCACCTGGTGCGTCTTCGTGAACCCCTGCCTTTCTGCAACCGGCGTGATTCCCTCCGCAGAAAGCGCCTCGGCCAGCGCCTTGGCGTTCTCCACTACCTTGGCCGCGTATTCTCTTCCAAACACCTCCATCTCGACCAGAGTCACGTAGGTGGCGGCGTAGCGGTGCAGGTGGTAGTTGGAGGTGAAGGTGGGGAACACAGCCCTTTGTATCTGCACATTTACCTCATCCCCCAACACAGTGGCTATGAGCCCGCCTTGGGGCCCTGGAAAAGTCTTGTGGGTAGACGTGGTGGTTACGTGGGCGCCCTCCTTTAACGGGTTTGGAAAAACGCCGCCGACTATTAAGCCGAAGACGTGTGCCGAGTCGTGGAGCACATAGGCGCCCACAGTCTTCGCGATTTCTGCTATCTCCTTGACTGGATGCGGAAACAGATAAAGCGACGCTCCGAGAATTACGAGGTTCGGCCTCTTCTCCTCTATAACCTTACGCGCGGCGTCTACGTCTATGTTGAAGTTATCCATGTCCCACGGCAACTCCACAGACCTGAGTCTGAGCGCCTTCAGCCCGCCGACTGTGTTGTGGCTTATGTGCCCCCCGAACTTCACAGGCAGAGAGGCGACGAGGCCTCCCTCGGGGGCCAGGGCGAAATATGTGGCTAAGTTAGCCACTGTGCCGGAGATCGGCCTCACGTCGACGAACGCCGCGCCGAGGGCCCTGGCAAATCGCTTGGATAGGGAGTCCTCCAACGCGTCTACATATTTCGTCCCCTGGTAGTACCGCTGGCCCACCGTGCCCTCTGCATATCTACCAGCTAAGTCATTCACGTAGAGGAGCTCCGCAAGAGGCGACATTACGTTTTCGCTGGCGATGAGGTTTATAGTCTCGCCCCTCCTCCAGGCGTTATGACTTAATACGGTGTCTATGACATCCATAACCTCTTGGGGAAACATATAGCCCATAAATTTAGCCAGAATTAATTATTTAGCCCCGCTCTAGCGATATTATCCGAACCTTGGTATGTGGGTACTGACCCTCCTCATCTTTCTCCCACTTCTTCAACATGTCCCAAATGGTTAGGAACGCGACGCCCACGGCGAAAAGCGCCTCCGGGGCCGGGGGGAGGTCTCTGGCCTTGATTGTGACGTGGGCTCTCAGCGCGTCTGCTACGTCTACGTCTATTTTGAGGTGTTGAACGGCGGGGCAGGTGCCCCCCACGAGTTCGCAGAGCCTCTTGACGTTGAGGGCAACGGCCGTCTGCGCCGCATGGAGCGGGTGGCCCTTCTCCACCGGCTTATTGACGAGCTCTAGGTTCCTCATCTCCATCTCGCCGTATGCAGACGCCAGGAGGTCGCCCTCTCTCGTAAGAGCGGTCTCTACGGGTTGCGGCGGCGTGACTGGCTGTGCGACGCCTTTACGCTTCACGTCTACTGAGAGGTTCTTCAAGGCAGTGGAGCCGGAGGCCACGGCTCCCGTCAACGCCCCGAAGAGGACGTCCATCTCGACGCCGGTTTGCCACTCGGCGAAGCCCTCGACGTAGAGCTTGCCGTCTCTGCAGTGTGCAGAGGCTGAGAGAGGTAGTGGGTGCAGAAACGGGAGGTAGCGGTATGCATTCGCCGCGGCGCGTATGGCAGACGCCGTGTTGCAAACGTCGACAGAGATCTCGACTGAGGCCTTTGCGTATCTAGAGACGTCGGGTTTCCTAGAGACGTCGACTATCATTGAAAGCACCTCTCCGCGTCTTCGTGCAACCTCCTAAGCTCCGACTGCGTCAGCTTGCGTCTCTCGGCCCTCTGAAGCAGGATCTTGGCCGCTAGCAACCTGGCGTTTCTCTCGTCTAACTCCTTCATCAAATGGCTCAACAACTCGTGGCAGTTCTCCACAGGCGCGTCGACGTACTTCTCAAAGAGCTTCGCCTTCTTTATCTCCACCTCGACCCAGGAGTGGTCTACCTGCGGCATGGGCCATCTGTGGCCGCAACGTTTACACACAAACTCGTTACTCGGGAGGAGCATTAAGTCCCTTGAACCACACAGGGGACAAGACACGAGCTGTTAGATAGTTGGGTTAAAATGCTTTCAGCAGTGAAGCCTCCGCTGTTCTATCCAATTCCGAAGCCTTGGCCCGTAGACCCGTGGCGCCGACGCGAGGTCTTGCACGGTGCGGGACCCCGTGAGGAACATGGCGACCTTGACCTCTGTAGCTACCGTCTCTATCTCCTCTCTTAACCTGCCCTCCAGCACCGCCTTTAGAAACGGCTGGGACATGGTGAAGAAGTTGGCGCCGAGGGCGATCGCCCTCGCCCCGTCGAGGCCGCCTCTGATGCCGCCCGACGCTATGACGAAGCCGGTATATGCGGACTTAACCTCGCAGATGGAGGCCGCGGTGGGTATGCCCCACGTCTTGAAGGTCTCGGCGGCTCTTTGATGCAGGCCGGAGGCCCTGGCGCCCTCTATGGCCACGAAGGAGGTGCCTCCGAAGCCGCCGACATCTACGGCGTCTGCGAGGCCCGTGAGTCGGGCGGCTACCTCTTTTGAAATGCCGTTGCCCACCTCCTTGACGATAAGGGGCTTGCCGGCGGCTTTTTTGACAATTTTTATTTTTTCCAGCACGCCTCTGAAGCGGGGCTCTCCCTCGGGCTGCACCGCCTCCTGTGCTGGGTTTAAGTGTATTGCAACGGCGTAGGCATCGATCATGTCGACCGCCTGGGCCACCCACTCGGCCAGCTTCTCCTCAGACAGCTCAGCTAACTGAGGCGCGCCTAGGTTGGCCACCTTGGGTACAGATGGGGCGTTCTGTTTAACCACCTCAAACGTCCACCTCACCTCTGGCTTCATCAACGCGATTCTCTGAGAGCCGACGTATATGGGTATGCCGAACTCCTCGGCCGCCTTGGCCAACTCGGCGTTTATCTTACCGGCGAGCTCCGTCCCGCCCGTCATGGCGCCTATGCCAAATGGGGCATTTACCTTAACTCCCAAAAAACGCGTGGAGAAGTCCACATCAGAGAGGTCTATCTCAGGAAGCGCGTTGTGTATGAGAAAAACCTCCTCAAGCCAAGAGGTGCCCACCTGCGAAATTTCCGACGCGGCTAGGTAGATGTGGTCGTTCTTCCGCTTATCTATCGCCATTACTGTTTCTGTTGCGCCCTAGCCCTCACACATCCGCGGCCGGTACAACGCGAGCCGACGAAGCCGACCTTCTGGCCTGGAGACGCCGTCTTCGGCACCGGGGTGCCGCCCTTCTGGTGCGAGCCGCCGCCGTGTGGATGCGCATACGGCGACATGGCCTTGCCTCTGACGAGCGGGTACTTCCACGCCTTTGCCTTGGCTCTGTAATACTTTTTACCGGCTTTCAACAGAGGCTTCTCGATCCTCCCGCCTCCTGCCACTATGCCGACGGTAGCCCTCCCCCTTGAATCAACCTCAACAGTCCTTCCGCTGGGCAGCCTCACTATGGTCTTGTTTTCTTCAGGTTTCTGGCCTATCACCACGGCGTATGTGCCGCCGGACCTGGCGAATTTGCCCCCGTCCCCCGGCCTCTTCTCCACGTTGAAAATCATAGTGCCCTCGGGGATCTTGCCCAGCGTCATGACGTTGCCTGTCTTTGGAGACGCCGCCTCGCCCACCTCCACCACCTGGCCCACGTAGAGGCCCTCCGCGGCGTAGTTGAAGAATTCAACGCCGTTTTCCAGCCTTATCTTAGCCACCGGCGCGTTGAGACCCGGCTCGTGGAGGATATCAACCACGTAACCTCTCCCCGAAGCCGCCGCAAGCGGCGGATACCTCACAGGCCCATCTCTCTTCCAGCTAGGCGACCGGAACTGTGAACCGCCTCTCCCCCTCCTCTGCACAAGGATCCTCTTGCCCATCGCGCACCAAGAGAGAGCAGTTTATAAACATTTACATGAGAGATAAAAGGGTGAAGTGATGCATCTCGTCTGACCCGTGACGACCACACGGCACGCGGATCTGTGGAAATGTGGGGAAGCCGCCGTTTGCACGTATCCTCAACTGTTTCCACCACTTCTCTGGGGATACTTGATCCACCTCCGTATCAAACAAGTCGACCCGGCCGCCTCAGCCAGCCTAGCCAAAAACCCCAGCTGTAAAACAGAAATGTAGTTTAACACGGCGGGGGAGGGGTTGGCGAAAAGGTTAGTTTAGAGGCGGCGGTATTCCGTCTGTCTCGCTAGAGTATCTTCACGTATTCTTTCGCCGCTGTGGTGTATGCCAGTAGTCCCTTGGGGCGGTGCACCTCTCTCATCTTCTCCTCGTATGCTTCGTATCTGCTGAACGTCAGCTCCAGCCTTGTCTCCCTCGCCGCGCCGTTTTGGGTGCAGTACGCCTTCGACGAGGTGAGCGAAAGACACACCTCCGACCCGTCCTTACATACACCTCCATCATGTAGGGGTGGAGGATGCTCTCTGCCTCACCACCTCCACCATCCACGGAATCTGCGCATAACCTTGGCGATTTCGATTAACCTCTCCTTAAGGACCAGCCACTTCCTAACCCACTCCACGCCGAAGGCTCCCAGCTCAGGACACTCCCGCAGAAGCTCCTCTGCCGGGTTGGGCATCCTAGCCGCCAGCTTAGGCGGCTCCCTAAGCCTCTCTGCCTCGTTCCTGTTCTAGGGATTTCTTCAAGTTGTTTTCTTTGCGTATAGTTGTTTTTAAACTGGCGCATGGGTGTGTGGCGTAGACGCGGAGAAGTCGCCTTCGCCGGACTCTCGGCGGCTCTGTATTCCGTGTATCACGGGCTGTATTCAGAGGCCGTTGTTTCGTCGGTGGCCTCGGCTGTTGCCCTCGCCGAGGTGGGGCAGTTCAAGAAGGCTGTCCAGTACCTGCAGAAGGCGGCTAAGGCGCTTCACGAGGCGGCTAAAGAAGTATTTGAGCGTGTAAAGGTAACAGTCCAGCGCTTTGTGGAGCTGTTTGTGGAGGCCTTCGCGAGGGCGCTGGCTTGGGTGGATGGGCACAAGGCTTACCTGTTCTTGACGGCGGCTGTGGTTGCTGGAGTAATTGCGCTGGGCGTTGCGTTGAATATGTGGGGTTTGGTGGAGCTGGAGAAGCTGGCGTATGCGGCGTCTCTGACGCCGTTTGTGTCTGGGCTGGCAGATGCAGGTGGGAAGGCGGCGGAGAGGTTTAAGACGCTGGCCGAGAGGTGGAAGGTGAATGATGATGAGAAGCAGAAGATAGAAAATATCATCAGGGAGATTATCGATGCCCCTCTGAGCGGCGGGAGGCCGTATGAGACGCTTCGGAAGCTGTCCGAGTCGGGGAATCTGCCCAAGCCCCTCGTGGAGCTGAGGGAGGCACTGGAGCATGTCGAAGACGAGGTGGAGAGAGACGCTACAGTGGTTGCGGCGCTTGTGCTCTACAAGACGCTGATCAACAACGCCGGGGTTTATAGGGAGTGGGCCGGGTGGTATAAATGGGCGAGGGGCTTGGTCGGGAGGGAGGAGTTCACTGTGGCAGCTGGCGATATCAAGAGGCTCCGCGGGGCGCAGAGGAGGCTTGAGGTTGCGGAGGAGGTGATAGAGGAGCTGAGCAGGGTGTTGGTGCTGTACTCGCAGAGCGACTTCTATAAGGAGAGACCCGACCTCCTCAACAAGCTCAAGCAACTTCTGGAGGTGGACTTGGGCGAGGCGGAGGAGCTGGCGAAGGCGAGGAGCGATGAGCTCTCTAAATTCGGAGGCGTCAATATAGGGACTAAGGCCTACGCCGCCCTCCTCTCCATAACCAGAGGCGGGATACACGGCCACGCGGTGATGTTGCTTATGGCGGAGGGGGCTTTGGCGGATATAGTGATGTCGGCGCCCATGACCGCCTACAACAAGGCTGGGGAGATCGCTGGGAAACGCGGCGAGGCTGTGGATCCGTCCTACTCGCGTAAGGGAGCAAAGACTTGGAAGATCGCTGAGGGACGCGGCGGAGTGGTGGAGCCGGCACGTGTGAAGGCGGCGGGTTGGGAGGATAGAGCCGCCTCTACGCTTCTGCGGTACTTACTGGGCAGAGCCGTTAGTGAGGACCTCGTGTTTAGACGGGTGAAGGGAGGCTTCAAGGTGTTTAGGGTCTACGGCGGCGTTGAGGCCCCTGTTGGTGAGCTGTGGATAGGGAAGACAGCGGCTTACTTCAGGGTGAGCAAGGAGGAGCCGAGGCGTCTCGTGGAGGAGGCGAGAAAGACGGCGCCGGACCTCTCGGGGTTTGACAAGGCGCCTCAGTACTTGGCGTGGTGTGCCACAGACGTGTCGACCTCCAGGGGACAGATAGTCGCTGGCACCGTTCATTCTTGGCAGTTGAGATGGTACTTCAGCCTCCTCGGCGGGCCGAAGTCGTTCAGCGGCAGTGCTAGCGTCACGAAGGAGGGCATTAAGTTCCTCATCACTGCGTATTGGCCCCGCGATAGGGAGGACCAGATCTTGAAGGAGAGCAGATGGCTGGAGTACCTGCTGGGCCGCACCGTCAAGAGTTGGTGGGAGCTGGTAGATGCAATAGACTGGAGCCGGGTTTTGAAGAGGGTTGAGGAACTGATCGGCGCATTGAAGCCCTGGATAGGCCCCGAGAGTGCTGACGCCGAGAAGAGGGAGGGGCTGGCGAGGAGGATGCTGGGCGAGCTGGCGCTCCTCGTCCACTTCGCCGAGGCGAGGAAGGTTAAGGACGACGGCGAGATGGGGAAAGAGGGGGCCAAGAGGCTGTCGAGGGCTGTGAAGGCGCTGAGCGGTGGGAGGATAACCGGCGATCACGCCAAAGGGCTGGCCTAGGCGATTATCCTCTACGCGGAGGGGCGTAAGAAAGAGGCAGAGGGGCTCATCGAAAATCTAGTTAAGGGGGCCGGCGTCTCTAGAGAGGAGGTCTGGGGCATCGTCGACTTCGTCCTAAGCGACATGTACTGCCTCGCGAGGGACTGCGCGAGGGATGCAGTGGTGAGGAAGTTCGTAGAGCCCGCCCTTGAGCTGGTCATGCTGGACAAGGCGCTGAGGGGCGAGTTCAGAAAAGAGGAGGCCTTGTTGCGCCTCGGCGAGATGTATGCCACGGCGTTGGCGGGAGACGGCACGGTGGGGCGGAGGAGTGTCATGTTGGCTGTCGGTGGGGAGCTGGGCGGCGGCGCCGCACTACTGCGCCTAGCCACACTGCATCTGCTCAACCAGCTCCTGCCCGACGGACTGAGGTTCGGCGTACGGACGTACGTGGAGTGGGACAGATATTACTACATAGCCGCCCACGGTGAGAACGCAACGAAGCTTAAGCGCTTTCTCGCAGTGACGGCACCCTCAGCCGGCGGAGGGTATTTAAGCGAAAAGTTCAATGAATTAGTGAAGGAGGCACGGGTAGAGGTGCAGCTCGACAAGGACAGCATAAGGCTGACCAAGAGAAACGTCGCCGCCGACTTGACAATATCGGAGGCCGGCGTCGGCGTCAAGTACAACGTATATCTGCGTAAAGATGACATCCTGCTCCAATTCCAATCGACGGACCGGAGCCGCGTGGAGCTCGCGGCCCGCCTTTTGAGGCTTGCCGGAGTCGGCGCAGAGGTGCGGAAGGAGGGCGGCAGAGACGAGTGGTACGTCAGAGCCACCACCGACAAGCTCGCGGCCGGGCGTAAAGAGCTTAGAGATGCCCTCGCCGAGTTTGTTAAGAAGGCCGTTAAGAGCGGCTGGGTGGATGCAGACAAGGCGGAGCATTGGCTGGAGAAGCTGAAGAGGGGGCGTGTGTCGGCGGAGGACTGGCCGAAGTACTACGTGGGGCTTGCGCGTAGCGGTGCACTGATGGTTATATTCGGCTCCACCAGCCCCGACAGCATAGAGCGGGAGGCACAGCGGCTTAGGGACATGGGTCTCGAGGAGGGCAGACACTTCGTGAGGAAAATGCCAGAGAGCGGCAAAAAGGGCTACGTCTCAATCCTCAAGGAGGGTTTGGCGTACGCCGCCTGGCTTTCTGTACACGGCGAGGGAGAACAGCGGAGGCTTGCGGCTGAGTTTGTGAAGTACATACTCCAGAGGGCTTGGGAGGAGGGCGAAGACGTGTACAGAAAGGCCGAGGAGATCGTGAAGGAGGGCAAGGCGAGAGGCTACTTAAAGCTGGAGGGCTTTGAGGGGAGGGTTGAGGCGGAGGGCAGGGAGCACGTGGTGAAGGTACTAGGCGGCTGGGCCGAGTTCGATGTAAGCAGAGACGGCAAGAAGTTGCTGAGACTCAGGTTTACGGCGGAGGTAGACGGCGTAAAGAGCGAATACACGATTACCTACGGCAGGTATGGAAAGCTCAACGCGGCCGTGGGCTTCGCCTATGCCAGCGTCGATGCGCCTGGGGGCAGGTAGGCAGACGCCGAGAGGCTCTCGGCACTAGTGGAGGCCCTGACGGGCGTAAAGCCAAAGATGCGCCGGAGGAGCGACGGCACCATAGAGATTGTATGCGGCAGAGAGCACCTAGACGGCTTCATGCGCTATACAGAACTCGCAGAGGCCATAGCGAGGTGGCTTGAGGAGACGAAGCGGTGAGCCCCGCCCATAGGCCGGGGACTGAAAGGGAGCATTTCGCCAATTTGAAAACCTGGCAAACCTCTAAACAGGTAGGGGCTCGAGGAATTTACTGAGTAGCTAAAGATGCATAGAGATCTCCACCCATGATGCTCCAGGCCCTCAACATATGACGATAATTAGAACCCGGCGGATTTGTGATAGGCGACATCCTATCTGACGAATTTGTTTAGATGGAGCTTAGCATGTCTCGGGTATAAGTGGACATACCGTGTAAATTTATATATCTCACAGGTTCCGACGCCATGGGTCGCGTCAGGCCTAGATACATCAAGTCGCTCGGAGAGAAGCTCCTCGAAATGTATCCAGAGAGGTTTACTGACAACTTCGAGGAGAACAAAAAAGCCGTCGCGGAGCTTGCGGATATCCCCAGCAAAACTGTGAGAAACAGAGTGGCGGGGGACATAACTAGGCTTGTAAAGAGACGCAAGGCCCAAGAAAAGGCTGAATCCACGGCGTGATATGCCCCTTGCGAAAGGCGACTACATACTTCTCGACTACACCGTAGTGGAGAAGGACGAGAACAAAGTCGTAGAGACCACGCAGGAGGTCGTCGCCAAAGAAGCTGGCATCTACAGGCCGGAGGAGGTGTACGGCCCACGCCTCGTAATCCTCGGCGAGACGCCTCTCTGGGAGCCCGTGGAAAACGCGCTACTGAACACCGACGAGGGGCAGGACTTCGAGGTTGAGGTGCCGCCTGAGAGGGCATACGGCGTGAGAGACCCCGGCAAGGTGAAGATAGTATCCATTAGGGAATTCCACCGCCACGGCGTGGTTCCAAGCGTCGGCGATGTGGTGGATTTCGAAGGTCAACGCGCCAGGGTGGTCTCCATATCTGGCGGACGCGTCGTGTTGGATTTCAACCACCCGCTCGCCGGCAAGACCTTCGTGGTAAGAGGCAAAGTCGTCAAGAGGCTCGCAACCACTGAGGAGAAGGCAGTGGCGCTTCTTAGGCTGTAACTGCCCCGGGTGTCTGAGGACAAACTAAAGGCCGCGCTTGAAGGCGACGTCTTGACTGTGACGCTACCGGCCGAGGTGTTGCTGTATGAGCGCATCGGCGGCGTGCTTCTTCAGTATGCCTCGGAGGTCTCCACGAAATTCGAGAACGTGAAGAGGATCAGATTTATCCAGGAGGTGGAGTTGAAGAGCTGACCAAGCCTAGCTTAACCAGCACGTGAAAATAAATTGGAGAAAAACGGTTAGAGTATCCTCACGTATTCCTTCGCCGCCGCGGCGAATGCCAGCAGTCCCTTGGGGCGGTACACCTCTCTCATCTTGTCTTCGTATGTCTCGTATCGGCTGAACTCCAGCTCCAGCTTGACCTCCTTCACCGCGCCGTTCTGTGTGCAAAAAGCCTTTGACGAGGTGAGCGAAATACACGCCTCCGACCCGTCCACCGCCACATACACCTCCACCATGTAGGGGTGGAGAATGCCCATCGGCCTCTGTCTCACTACATCAACCATCTACGGGAATTTACGCAGAACCTTAGCTATTTCCACCAGACCGTCGTCATATCCACTCCTTCAAAGCCGTCAACACCTCCTCCACAGCCCTCCTTTCGATTAAGTAGACCCCCTTCTTGTGCCGCCTCGCGAGCCCCTTCTCAACCAGGCTCATCATGAGCCTACGCACCGCCTGCCCACAACGCCTATCTACGCCGCATACGTCACGCGTCCTTACGGAAATCAAGAAGCCCCTCTCACCACCTACACGCCGCTGGACATACAGAAGCAGTGCGGAGAGGTACTGCCTAATCTTCCAGACCTTCATACCCTCATCTTCTTGGCGGCTTTCCTTATGCTCGCCGTCGTTGTGCCAGCCGCCTCTGCCAGCCTCTTCAGAAGACCCAGCTTCTTGAACGACGCCAGCCATAGAGCAGTCGCCTGTGGGTTCTTGCCGGCCGACGGCTTTAAAGGTGGGCTCCGGCTTCGACTTGACTGAGGCGTTGAAGGAGTTGGAGGCGCTGAGGGACAGGCTAAACGACGACAAGATGGCTAGAGAGGTCGTGGCGCCGACCCTCCTGCTTATCCGGGCGGAGAAGCTAGGCGTAAATGAGGAAACGCTGAGATACCTCGGCGCTGTTATCTCCGGCGCAATAGACGGCGACGGATACGTGTCTGCGGCCGAAGGAAAAGTCGTCTTAACAGGCGGCGAGCTAGAAATCGCATTGCTCTGGGCGGCCACCCTCGCGGCGCACGGCATAAAGGCGGAGGTGAGGAAGGTTTGGAGTGGTGACGCGGTACTCGGGTTCCAAGTCATTGTGTCTGGCGATGATGCCATTAAGCTGGCCAGCCTCTACTTCCTCTATGGGCCTCCTCTGCTTGAAGGAGATGAAAGAATTATTAACCACAAGCTGGCTGAAGCCGTGAAGCTGGGGGCCGAGGGGCTTGACATCCGCTGGGAGGGGCTGAGGAGGACTAAGAAAGGCCACGTCGCCGCCGACTTGACCATATCGGCGGCCGGCGTCGCCGTCAAGTACACCGTATATCTGCGTGACGAGATCGTGCTCCAATTCGCCTTGTCGGACCGGGGCCGCGTGGAGCTCGCGGCCAGCCTTTTGAAACTTGCGGGCGTCAGCGCCGAGGTGACGAAGGTGGGCGGCAGAGACGTGTGGCGCATTGAAGTCACCACCGACAAGCTGGCGGCTGGGCGCGAGGAGCTCAGAAAAGCCCTCGCCGAGATTGTCAAGACGGCCCGCGACAACGGCTGGGTGGATGAGAAGAAGGCCAGACGCTGGCTGGAGAAGCTGGAGAAGGGTGTGGCGACGTGGGAGGGAAAGAAATTCAGTATGAGAGTTGTAGAGGGCGCGTTGGAGGTGAGATTCAGCCCCACCAGCCGGGAGTCTTTGGAGGAGGCGGCGAGAGAGTTCAAGGCCATGGGTCTTGAAGAGGGCGTCCACTTCACCGTGAGGTGGGGTGGGGAGAGGGGCTCTGTGTACCTCCTGGCCGAGGGGGTGAGGCGCCTCAAGTGGGTCTCGGAACGCGGCGAGGGGGAGCAGAGACGGAGGGCCGCGGAGTTCCTCAAATTCCTCGAAGAAAAAGCAAGGGCTAAGGGCGGCGAAGTCCTTAGAAAGCTGGAGGCGCTGGTAGAGGAAGGCAGGAGCCGGGGCGCCCTCCGCCTAGTGAGCCTGGAGAAAGACGGCGTCAAGGTGCTGGACGTAAAAACCGAGGAGAAAGACGACAAGCTGTACGTCACGATTAGAGCTGAGATTGACGGCGCTGTGGAGGAGTACAGGCTGACGTTTACCCGCGAGAAAGACGGCACGAGACGTCTTCAGTTTTACGTGAGGGGTGAGGAGGCCGTGGCGAGGGCTGTCAAGCTCGTTGAGGTTTTGACCGGCGAGAGACCCAGCGTCACGGAGATGCCCGACGGCAGGACGAGAATCAGAGGCTCCGAGAGACACATAGACGCCTTGACGCGGTACGAGGAGCTGAGAGAGACGATAGAGAGGTGGAGCAACCAGTAGTCAGCCCTCCAGGCGGCTATCACTAATCCGTAGCGTCCCGACGCCTTCATCACCAGAGAAAGAGGACACGGTGGTCGAGATTTAAATTCCCGAGGTTCTTCCTCCCGGGGTCGCGGGTCGGCCTATGCCGCCTTGTGAAATTAAATAGGCATTAGATGTGGAACTTTGTGAATAATTTCTTCCCCCGTTGGGAAAACCCCCTTTTATTGCAATTCTCAGCTCCATGCGCCATGCGGCGTGAATTGCTTTGTTGAACTGGTTTGACGCAAGAGGGGACTTCGCTCTGAGCATTATAATCCGCGCCAGACGGGAAAAGGTTCTACATGGCAAATATGAGGTGAAGATCAGCGAGCCGCTGGAGGCTTCGGCCGTGGACGGAGACACGTACGGAGGCGTCTGGGGCAGATATTGAATCGAACACATCAAGATTAGCCAGTATAGGCACATCTCACAGTCAACATATCTACATCTTTAGTCCCCCAAAGACGCAACAGCTGGCTAAGCTGAGGTACGTAACGCCCACGTTTTACCACCTGCTTAACCAGCCTACTAAATAACCCACCACAATAAATATAAGTCTCTCTGTGCTTTAAAGCGTGAATTTTACAGTTGCGCTGATTCTCATGCCGCTGTCGCTGTGGATGTTCTCAGTTCCTGTGCCCATGAACGCTACTGTAACAGTCGTGCCGAACCTCCCCGCCCTATGTAGCCCCACCTCGCCGTTGCAGATCCAGGGCCCAGCCACCGCGGAGATCATCTGCGTCAACACACAGCTGAAGCCCGCGGGGGTGGCGGGCTGGATATACGTAGAGCCGCCGCCCCCCATCGAGCCAGCTCCCATATATGTGCCTGAGGCGCCGGTAGCCGCGGCGGCTGTCGGCGTCGCGGCCGCGGCGGGTCTCAGCCATCTCGCCACAAACAGGAGGGAGTGGTTGCTGGCGCCGCTACTCCCAATAATCAGCCGCATTAAAAAAGCCACCGCCGACGACCCCATTAGACGCGAGATACTAAGTCAAGTAGAGCGGATGGGGGCGGCCACCCTTTCACAGATCGTGAAAGCCATAGGCAAGACCTGGGGGGCTGTGCAGTGGCATATATATGTGCTGGAGAGGGAGGGGAGGCTCAGAAGCGTGAGGGTAGGCCCCTTCACCTACTACTTCGTGAATCCAAAGGCCGCAGCCGAGGTCATCCTTTCCTCTGTCGACCCCAGCAGCCTCACGCTGGAGGACAGAGAAAAGCTGGATCTACTAGCCGCATTCGCGGCGGGTTAGAGCGTCCACCCGCACGTCCCCCCGTCTGTGGACTGATTCTCCAGACATAGCACGAAGAATCCGTGGAAGCCCCGGCCGGGATTTTTGGGCGGGTTCTTCCTGAACCCG
>Ga0080005_129409_pt1 | contig 22202 bp, 21 predicted proteins | sample JossMetagenome_2_FD_69208 | JGI IMG/M metagenome (GOLD analysis project Ga0080005, IMG submission 69208) | Hot spring sediment microbial communities from Joseph's Coat, Yellowstone National Park, USA - JC3_ASED (SPADES assembly) (version 2) | ecosystem: Environmental > Aquatic > Thermal springs >...
CATGTGGTAGCAGAACCAAACGTGGGACCCATAGTGAGAAAAAGATACGGTTATGTTATGCTATTGTCTGCAGTTAGCTATTCCACTGCTGTGGAACTATGGAGAAGAAGAAAACAAGAAGGATAGTTTTATCTTCAAACACTGCCTTCAGTCTATACAACTTTAGGCTTCACTTGATGAGGGCTTTAAAAGAGAAAGGTTATGAAGTTATAGCAGTCTCTCCGGAGGATGGGAAGTATTCGGAGTTGTTGAGAAGGGAATTTAGTTTTTTTCCAGTGAGAAGCTTAGACAGAAAGGGGACAAATCCCATCAAGGACCTTAAGCTATTTTTTGAGTACTTTTTCCTTTTTAGAAGGCTAAAACCAGACCTTGTTATTAACTTTACCATAAAGCCAAACATATATGGTTCCATATCTGCGGGCTTGCTGGGTATCCCATCAATAAGCGTAATAACCGGGCTTGGATATGTATTTATAAGGGAAAGCTGGCTCACCAAGTTTGTAAAACTTTTATACTGGCTTGCTTTTAGACTTAATAGGGGGGTTGTGTTTCAGAACTCAGAGGATATAAACTCATTAAGAAACCTATGCGAAGGAAGATGTCTTCTTATTGAAAGCCAGGGTGTGGATTTAAAGCACTTTGACCCAACCCTATGCAAAGAAGCAAAAAAAGATGAATTTACTTTCCTTTTTGTGGGAAGGCTCTTAACAGATAAAGGAATTTATGAACTAATAAAAGCTTATGAAAAGCTGAAAAAAGAAAATCCAAAGGTAAAGCTTATTATCGTTGGAAGTCCAGATGAGGGAAATCCCAATTCAGTTAGTAAAGGAGAGCTTGAAAAGTGGGTGAAAGAAGGTTTAATTGAATGGTATGGCTTCCAAGAAGATGTCCGAACCTTTTATTGCATGGCGGATTGTGTAGTTCTGCCATCATACTACAGGGAAGGCGTTCCGAGAGTTTTGCTCGAAGCCATGGCTATGGAAAAGCCTATAATAACTACAGAGGCTCCAGGTTGTCGAAATGTTTGCGTTGATGGGGTTAATGGGTTTTTAGTAAAACCAAGGGATGCTGAAAGTTTGTATTTAGCCATGAAAAAAGCCGTAGAAATGGGGGAAGCGGAACTTAGGAAAATGGGGAAAAAGGGAAGAGAAATCGTTGAGCAAAAATATGAGATATCAAAAATAGTTAGCGAATATGTAAAGATTATAGAAGAAGTGTTAAAAATGAAGAATCTCTAAATTAGGTTTTAGCCAAGGGTAGGCTTTTTTCTTTGCCTATGTCGTGCCAGAGTTAAAGGGCTCCAGGGAGTAAGCTTGGAAAACTTATAGGCAACTGCTTAATAGATTGCTCTTAGTTTAGTAAAATAAGAAAATGTAGGGACGAGCGGCTGTTTGCTCTGTAGTTTTTGTGTCATTTCGAGCCTATTATTATCGCCAGAGCCTCCCTTTCTTGTCACCCCGAACTCCTTTTTCTGTTGCTCCGAGCGATTTTTCTGTCACCCCGAACGCCCTTTTTCTGTCACCCCGAACGAAGTGAGGGGTGCCTAGCTACCGCTCGACATGATGGAATGAAGAATTTTTTAGAAAAAGCCTCCAAAAAATTACTTGAATTATCCATGAATTCATGTATTGTTATTGTGATTATACTAAAGAACAAACATGCAAGAAATGAAATCCCTTGAAGAAATAAAAAAATTTTTACAAGAAAACAAAGAAATAATATTAAAAGAATTTAAAGCTGAAATTGTAGGTATTTTGGGTCTTATGCACGAGGTGAACAAACGAAAGAGAGCGATATTGATATAGTTGTTAGGTTCAGGGAGGGGAGTTGATAAAAGATATAGATGAAGTAAGGTGACAAATAATACAAAAACTAAGAAATTAGGCGCAGAATTAACTATTACTATGAAACTATAAAAATATACGATAATTTAGTTTAGGGGGTTAGGATATGCCAGAGAAAATTTCGATTGAAATACCAAGGGAAGTTCTTTTAGCTACCCGTATGACACCAGAAGAAATTAAACAAGAGTTAGCTATTCATCTATATCAACTTGGGAAGCTCTCATTGGGTAAGGCTTATGAAATTGCTGGAGTAGATATTTGGACTTTTCAGCAATTGTTGGGTATTAGAGGCATTCCTATTCATTATACTCTTGAAGATTACCAGGAAGACCTTGCGACATTACGAGAACTTGGACGAATATGATAATTGTTAGTAATTCTTCTCCACTGATCAATTTAGCAAGAATTAGCAAGCTTGATATTCTTCGCCAACTTTATGGAAATATTGTTATTCCTGAGGCGGTTTGGCATGAGGTTGTAGTAAAAGGTTATAAATATCCAGGTGCAAAAGAGATCAAAGAATCAACCTGGATTAAAACACACACAATACATAATAAATATTTAGCGCAGGCTTTACGACAGTATTTAGGTGCAGGTGAAGCTGAAGCTATTGCCTTGGCATTGGAGTTAAAAGCTGAACTACTTCTAATAGATGACCATATTGGACGAGAAACTGCCAGACATTTTGGATTGAAGTATATAGGACTTATAGGTGTCTTAATTGAAGCTAAACATAAAGGATTTATTAACCAAATTAAGCCTTACCTTGATGCATTACGAGATATAGCAGGTTTTCGTATCAGAGAAGAGCTTTATTACCGCGTCCTACAAGAGGAAGGCGAGGACTAAATCCTATGCCTTTTGAGTTTATAAAACTTGAGATGTTGAAGGTGGTGCTTTTTAAGCCTAAGGTTTTTGAGGGGAATTAAATAGGGGAAATTATAAAGACTGATTTTTTAATTCTGGATAATAAAATGACTAAAAAGAGACTTATAGAGGATTACATTTTTAGAGCTGAGAAAAGAATTAAAATGCTTGAATTTTTTAAAAATGAAGGGTCTTATGCAGATGTAGTATAGGGTCACTCCGAGCCACCTTCCTTGTCGCCCCGAACGAAGTGAGGGATGCCTTGCTACGCTCGGCAAGACAAAAAGAGATGCTCAGCAAGATAAAAAATGCTTAGCAGGACAAGATGGGGGAGATTTCTCGCTAACGCTCTAAACGGCATCGCTCGAAAAGATATAAAAAGGAGAAATGACATAAAAAGGAAGGTTCGGGGCAGCAAGAGGGTGATAGGCATCGCTTTGCTCCGCAAGACTTTTTCTACCACTCATAGCTTTGGACAACGATTATTCCCCTCTCTTTAGCCTTCTTTAGCATGTTCTCTTTCGCAAAATGTGTAACTATCAACGGAACTATTTGGACATCTCCATACACCTTCTTCACCGCAGATATCTTCTTCTCAAGCTGTTTAAACACATCATCCCTTTTCTTCGTATCATCAAGCCTTAACTTTGTTTCTCCTACTATGTAGACAGTTTTTCCATTCTTCCTTGCGGTTGCAAAGAAGTTTATTTCCTCTCCAGCAATTTCTTTTCTTATTAGCTTGTCTTCTAATTCTAAGCCATACTTTTTTAAAACCTGAGGGAGCATTCTATAAGCCTCGTTTTCAAAAGCATAACTAAAGCTCAAAGAGAGCCCTCCCAAGTCCTGCCTTGTCCTTTTTAGCTCCTGCGCAAGCGTTCTGACTTCCTCTTCAGTCCTCTTTTGAGCCTCAGCAAGCTCGGCTAATCTTTGGTCTGTTCTTTTTTGAGCCTCTGCAAGCTCAGCTACTTTTTGTTCAGTCCTCTTTTGAGCCTCGGCAAGCTCGGCTAGTCTTTGGTCTGTTCTTTTTTGAGCTTCGGCAAGCTCAGCTACTTTTTGTTCAGTCCTCTTTTGAGCCTCAGCAAGCTCAGCCAGTCTTTGGTCTGTTCTTTTTTGAGCCTCAGCAAGCTCAGCTACTTTTTGTTCAGTCCTCTTTTGAGCCTCAGCAAGCTCAGCCAGTCTTTGGTCTGTTCTTTTTTGCGCCTCAGCAAGCTCAGCTACTTTTTGTTCAGTCCTCTTTTGAGCCTCAGCAAGCTCGACCATGGTTTTAGATAGCTCAGATACAGTTTTTGATAATTCAGACATGGTGTTTGATTGTGCCTCTAATTCCTCATCAATTTTCTTTTGAGCTTCAACAAGTTCTGCTACAGTTTTGGAAAGAGATTTTAGCTCCTCTTCAGTTTTCTTTTGCGCCTCAGCAAGCTTGGCTACGATGTCAGCTAAGTTTTCTACCTTTTCGGTTAACCTCTGAAAGTCATCTTTCGTCACCCTTTCTTTTATTAAATATTCAAAAAGCTTGAGAAAGACAGATTTTATCTTTGGGTCTAAACCCTCAAGCTCTTCGTATAGGTCAAGAGGGATAGCTTGCATTGAGTCCTCCTAAAAAGAGCTTTGTTTAAAAATTATAGGTTAAATCTTAATTTTAGACAAGCACCAAGGCTTTTTTGGTAGTGTCCGTTTAGGTAAATATCAAACTTTATTTTTATAGTTCAAAAAAGAAAAAGAATCCCTCGCTTATGTTCGAGGTGCGCATGTGGGGGTAGTGTGGCTGGAGACCCTTCGCCTCACGGCTCGGGGTGACAATAAAAGTTGGCTCGGGGAGACATCCCTATCCTGTCCTGCCGAGCGGTAGCGAGGCATCTCAAAAATGCTTCACGAGAAAAGAAAAAATCTTAGGCTTCTTCTTTAAATCTTCTTAGCAAAATTTTCATCAGATTGGGTGTTTTAAACCTTACAATTTTAAAATAAAGCCAGGTATAAAAGAATATAAAAAGCAAGCTAAAAATCATTAATAGATAGGTATTATTCCAGAAAAGTAAGGCTGGGACTACGCAAAGAAGCTCCATAAACCAGAGATAAGGAGAAGTAAGAGAATTAGCTAAAAAAGTAGGTAAAGCATTACCAAGGTTTAGCTTTATTAATCTTTTGTAAAATAGCATATGAAGATGTATGGCATCAGGTTCAAAGGGAGATGTGTTTCTCATAAATTTTTTTCTGATTATAGAAAAAATGGTTTCATAAATTGGGTATAAAAGGAGTAAAAATGGGAACCAAGCTGAAACATCTTGATGTCGCTCAACCAATAAAACTCCTATGGCTCCTGCTAAGAAACCTAACAGATAGGCTCCACCGTCGCCAAGAAAAATATAGCCAAATGGGAAGTTCCAGAAGAAAAAACCAAGGATGGCTGAGGCAATGGTTAAGCTGGTATATAGCAAGAAGGTATCTCCTACTATGAAAGACACATAGGAATAGGAAAGAAAGACCATTAAGCACACCCCGCTTGCAAGCCCGTTAAACCCGTCAATTATGTTTATGGCGTTTGCTACTCCCGCAAGACCAAAGGCGGTAAAAAGGAGAGAAAAAAGAGCATAATTTTTAAGCAAATAATCAAAGCCCGGAAGGTCGACTCGGCTTAAGGCTTCTCCTAAAAGGAGATAGATAAGGAATCCAGAGAAGATTGCGCAAAGGAGCCTGAGCTTAGGACCGATTTTTTTGGTTAGGTCTTCAAGTAAGCCACCTAAGAAAACAGGAAGGGAGGATAAGACTAGAAGGAAGTAGTTTTTGGAAAAATCCTTTTGGGATAAAGCAAAGGCTATAAATGTGATTATCAAAGAAACCATCAAGGATAGCCCGCCTATTCTTACCGCATTCCACTGGTGGAACTTCTGGACCCCTTCTTGAGAGTCTAGAAAAAAATCGCTTGCCCTTTTAACAAGAAGGAGACAGGTAAAAAAGGACGCTAAGAAGGCTAAAATGAGGTAAAGCATTTGTAAGATTATACTTTAAATTAGAAGTAATTAAAAGAGGGTTCGGGACGGCGTCTCACGAGAAAACCCTTCTTTTCCGTTTTTTAGAAATCACCCAAAATATTCACAAGAATATGGAATTAAAAGTATGTTTTTAGAATCAAGGATAAGATACCTGCAATTATTGGACCCAACATCCATTTAATCAGTTTAATTTCACCTTTAATTTCAATAAGTTCATTTTCGATGCGACCAAGTCTGTCTTCTTGTGATATCTCAGCTACCGGTTTTGCAAAGCCTGTGCTTTGTCATCAGGGACACCTGCGAGCTTTAAAGCTTCATAAATTTCTAAAACAGCTTTAGTCATATTTATGATTGTAGCTAAGAAGTTATTTTGGGTCAATAGTTATAAAGGTGACAGGCTGGTTGGCACCCCTTGCCGACGAGGGAGAGGTCGGAGACATTTATTGCACAATTGCCGAAAGCCAAAATATGTTATTCCTAACTAAGAATAATTTCCAAGGAATTCTATTGCCTGGGATAAAACTGAGCTATGGCTAAACTGAGATGAAAAGCGGGGCTGACGGGACTTGAACCCGCGGCCTCCTGCGTGACAGGCAGGCGCTCTGACCGTGCTGAGCTACAGCCCCAAACTTTTCAAAATAAAATTAGCACATATTTCAAAATTTGCAAGCCTGTTTGTGGATGTTTCAAAAAAGTCTCCCTACTCCGCCGTGCCGAGCGTTAGCGAGGCATCCACGCCCCACTTTGTCCTGCCGAGAGTAGCGTGGCATTCCAAAGGAAAAAAAAGGAGACCTCTCGGCTGACGCCTCGGGGTTACATAGGGATGAGACCCCTCGCTTCGCTCAAGGAAACACTAAGGGGAGCCCTGTAGCGACAAAAATATTTTAGGAGACAGTCCTTCTGTCTTACCTTTTAAATCCATAACTTGATTAGTATGTTAGGTCTTTAGCCCAATTCTTAACCTTTTTAATATTAACAAGAATTTAACAAAAAGTTAATGAAAATTTGAGCTATTTACTATTAAAATGGTAAGTAGATGGATGGTTTCAAAGAAAACTTTAAAAGGAGGTGGCTTTATGGATAAAAGATTTCTCAAATTTAGTTTAGCTGGGGTTTTAAGCGGTATTGGTTTGATCACAGCCTTTTCAACCGCAGAATCTGCCAAGAAGGTAGAAGTAAAGCCTAAGGAGGTTGCTCCTGTTCAAACCTGTTACGGCTGTCATGGAGAGATCAAAGATTTTCATGTGAGAGGAAAGCACAAAGCACTAAACTGCGGTATTTGCCATGGCGACCTTAGGGCTCACATGGAAAACCCCATGGATAAGAAGCCCATTACCCGCCTAGAGCACGCGGTGTGCGGTCAGTGCCATAAGGACCAGTATGAGTCCTTTGTGAGCGTAAACTTACAATCCCCGCCTAAGATTGAGAAGGCAACCTCGACAAGCAGGTCCCCTCTTTTTGACAATCTCATGAGACCGCATGGTTTTACCAGAGAACATGCCGAACCAAGAAGCCATATCTTTGCCTTGGTAGACCATCTGCTTGTTGATAGAGCCTACGGTGGGAGGTTCCAGCTAAAGGACTGGTCTAAGATAGCTGACGCAAAGGCTGCGGAAAGAAGCGCTTGGGAGGTTCTTAAGGATGTAGACCCCACATCTAACGAACAAAAGATCTTCCCACCTTATATTCCAAGGACTGCCGCTACCGCTGCTAACCCGGTTTGTCTGCAATGTAAGACTACTGATTTTATTTTGAAATGGGCTTACATGGGAGACAAGCATCCTAAAGCTAAGTGGGATAGGACTTCAAACGTGGTTGAGATGGCAAGAGATGCTCACCGCACGTTTGCATGCGTTCACTGTCATGACCCCCATAGCGCAGAGCCAAGAGTGGTTAGGGATGCCTTGATCGAAGCGGTTGTGGATAGAGGTAAAGGGACCTATCCTTATGACCCAGAAAAGAGTAAAAAGATCACTATAAAGAAAGTTGTCTTTAGAGACTTTAGAGCTATCGGTATTTTAAATAAACCGGATGCCACGCCAATGTGCGCTCAGTGCCATGTAGAGTATAACTGCAACCCAGGCATAGATACAAAGACTGGCAAACCCGTGACCATGGCTGACAGAAAAACAAACTTCTTCCCATGGGTGAATGTCCTTGATTATCAAAAGGTGATGGCTGAGATTGGTTTTGCTGATTTTAAACATGAGGTAACAGGTGCTCCTTTATTGAAGCTACAGCATCCTGAGGTCGAAACCTTCTGGAATAGCAAGCACGAGAGAGCAGGTGTTACTTGTGCTGACTGCCATATGCCAAAAGTTAAGAATAAAGAAGGCAAGGTTTATACCTTCCATGGTCAGAGGAGCGTAAAGTATGTGCCAGGGAGGACGGCAGTTTGTGTAAACTGCCATAAATACTGGACTCCAGAGCAGGCTGATTATGTTATCCAGGGTATCCAGAACTACATTCGTGGTAAGATGCGCAAAGCAGAGTTCTGGATCTCTAAGCTTGTAGATACCTATGCCCTTGCTAAAGCTGTGGGAGTGTCTGAGGATGTTCTTGCAAAAGCAAGGGAGCTTCATTCCAAAGCTCATCCCTACTGGGAATGGTGGACAGCTGAAAACTCCGACGGCTTCCACAACCCAGAGCTTGCAATACAGTCGCTTAACCTGGCTATTCAGTATGCAGTCGAAGGTGTAACCCTCTTAGAGAAGGCTATTGCCGAGAAACAAGCTCAGGCAAAGAAGTAATGAGGAAGGTTAAGGGGGCTTTAGCCCCCCTTTTTTAATTTAAAATCGAAGGAGGGCTGGTATGAGAAGATTTTTAAAATATTTAATATTGTTTATAGGATTGTTTCTTTTTGTAATATCCACATCTGTCCTTGAGGCAAAAGCAGCTAAAAAATCAAAGGCTAAGAAGCATCCACCGGTTGAGACAGAGATGATAACTGAGGACCCTCTCGCGTGTCTTAGTTGTCATCAAAAACAAGCCAAGGAATGGGAAGGGAGCCCTCATGGCTTGAACCAAGTTCGTTGTTTTATCTGTCATGGCGACCTTGAAAAACGCTTTGAGCCAAAGCCATCTCCCTCAAACTGTGTAATGTGCCATGCAGAAAAGCTTGAAGACCTAAAGAAGGCAAAGATGAAAACCTGTTTTCAATGTCATAGCGGTCATACCCTTGAAGTAAAGCCCGGTAGTAAAAACATACACACAAAATAGGAAAGGGAGGTGTATAAGATGAGGTGTGATAGAAGAGAATTTTTGAAGTGGAGTGCCCTACTTAGCGCAGCAAGCGTAGTAGGGTTAGACCTTGAGGTCCCCTCAGCCTTTTCCGCTGAGGCTCCTGATAAGTGGGTAAAGAGCGTATGTAGATACTGCGGTGCTGGTTGCGGTTTATACATTGGGGTTAAGGGGGATAAAGTTGTCGCGGTAAAAGGGGATGATAAGAATTGGAATAGAGGTTTTCTCTGTGTGAAGGGAAGCTATCTTCCAAAGATCCTTTATGCCTCTGACAGGTTAAAATATCCTATGGTCAAGGAAAAGGGGCAATGGAAGCGCATATCTTGGGATGAAGCCATGAACCTTATGGTCTCTAAATTTGCCGAAGCTAATAAAAAGTATGGACCGCATGCCGTAGGGTTTTATGGGTCAGGGCAGTCCTTTTCTGAAGAATCCTATTTAGCGAACAAACTTTTCAAGGGCGCCCTTGGCACGAACAACATCGACGGAAACCCAAGGCTCTGCATGGCTTCAGCTGCGGTGGGGTATGTCACAAGCTTTGGTAAAGACGAGCCCATGGGGTCCTATGATGACATCTACCATGCTGATTGCTTCTTTATTATTGGTTCTAACATGAGTGAAGCTCATCCTGTGATCTTTCGTTTAGTAATGGAGCAAAAGAAAAAGAGGAATGTTAAAATAATCGTTGCTGACCCACGGAAGACCCTTACAGCAAGGAACGCAGACCTTTATCTTGATTTTATTCCCGGAACAGACCTTTTCATTCTTAACGCCATGGCTCATGTTATCATTAAAGAAAAGCTTTACAACAAAGACTTCATCGATAAGCATGTAGTTTTCAAAAAGGCAACACCTGACGGCAAAATAGAAAAGGTCTCCTTTGAGGATTATGTGAAGTTTATCGAAGAGTATACTCCTGAGCTTGCTGAAAGAATGTCAGGATGTCCTAAAGAAAAGATAATTCAAGCTGCTCGGTGGTTTGCTACTTCAAAAGCCACGATGAGCTTCTGGTGCATGGGTATTAATCAAAGGACAAGAGGAGTTTGGGCAAACAACTTAATTCATAATCTTCATTTAATTACTGGTCAGATCTGCAGACCAGGGGCTACCCCATTTTCCTTAACTGGTCAACCCAATGCCTGCGGTGGTATTCGAGATATGGGGTTACTTTCTCATCTTTTGCCTTATGGAAGGCTTGTAGCCAATGAAAAAGACCGCGAAGAGATGGAAAAATTCTGGGGATTGCCGAAGGGGAGAATACATCCCAAGCCTGGTCCCACAGCTGTTGAGCTTTTTACCAAGTTTGCCAACGGTGAGATTAAATGTCTGTGGGTTGTCTGCACAAACCCAGGTCAGAGCCTTCCAAACCTTGAAAAGTATAGAAAAGGAATGGCAAGGGAAGACACATTTTTAGTGGTCAGTGAAGCTTATTTCCCCACTCGCACTTCAGAGTTAGCTGACCTTGTTTTGCCAGCAGCTCTTTGGTGCGAGAAGGACGGAACCTACGGACAATCTGAAAGGCGTTATCAGTATCTACCTCAAGTTGTTAAACCAATTGGAGAAGCAAAATCAGATTTTGAGGCTATTTTAACCTTTGCTCGGAAGCTTTTGACTGCTCTTGGGAGGGCAGAGGAAGCCAAAAAACTTTTCCCCTACAAGACAACCGAGGATGTATGGAATGAAATGAGGGCTTGTTCAAAGGATACAGTCTATAACTTCTGGGGTATGACCAGACAAAGACTCATCAAGGAGCACGGCATGCTCTGGCCAGTTCCTGATGAAAAATATCCTGCTCCCGGAACCTTAAGGCGCTACACCGCTAAGTATGGCGACCCCTTGGTCAAAAAGTATGACCCCAAGGCAACGGATATATCCTTCTATGGAAACCCAGCAGATGGCAATAGAGCTATTGTCTGGCTTAGACCAGCAGTAGGACTAGCTGAGCCCGCAGATAAAGATTATCCTTTTGTGCTTACTACAGGAAGGCTGATCGAACACTGGCATACAGGCACAATGACCATGAAGGTGCCAGAGTTGATGAGGGCGGCACCCAGTGCCTTCGTTGAAATGCATCCTGATGATGCCAAAAAGCTTGGTGTTAAGACTGGAGATAAGGTAAGATTAATCTCAAGGAGAGGAAGCATTGTCCTTCCGGTTAAGGTTGTTCCCATTCCAAGACCAGGTGTTGTATTTGTTCCCTTCCACTATCCTGATAAGCTGATAAATACCCTGGTCACTGATGCCTTCGATGCCCTATCAAAGCAACCGGAGTTTAAGATTTCGGCAGTGAGGATTGAAAAGGCATAAATGCTCTATCTTGGCGTGCAGGTAGAGGTAGAAACGGAGGAGGCTGGTGAAGAAGTCGCTAGCCTCCCCTTTTTTAGCTTAACCAGAAGAAAAGATAACATCATTTTAGGTGTAATAGAAATCAAAGATTTAACCGAGTGGCGAAGCATTGAATCCTCTATTGAAAGCATTCCGGGAGTAGTTTCAGTTACCATTCTATCTTCAGTGTCTGGAGAGTAACCAAAGGATGCCAATTTTAAGGCTTAAGTTCCAAAGATACCTCAGACCACCTGGCGCTCTTAAAGAAGAGGAGTTTATCAAAAAATGTATAAGGTGTGGGAAATGCCAACAGGTATGCCCTTACAATAGCATTATTCTTACTTCCTGGGAAAATCCCTTTCAGCTTGGTCTACCTTACATAGATGCTCGAAAAAAGCCCTGCTACCTCTGCATGAAATGCCCTCCAGTCTGCCCAACCGGTGCCTTGGATCGGAACCTTAAAGATAAAGAAAAAGTCCGAATGGGTATCGCAAAGATCGATAAAAACACCTGCTGGGCTTACCAAGGTAGCTTTTGCCGTGCCTGCTATTTGAACTGTCCCATCTTTGATAAGGCGCTGAAGATGACCGACGAACTATTACCAGTAGTCGTGGAAGAGTACTGCGTAGGATGTGGGGTATGCGAGCATGTATGCCCAGTTGATCCTTCAGCCATCGTAGTCTATCCTCCAAAATAGATGCGTCCTTTCATGGACATTCTTAACGGAGGCTCTTAAATGGATAGAAAATACTTGAGTTCTCTAAATGTCAAAAGGCGGTTTATGCAGATTTCGGTCTTTATTTTCTTTTTTGCGGTTTACTATTCTTCTCATTATCAAAATGTCTTAATAGGAACTTTTTACTCCTTTAAAATAGGTCCGATACACATCGTAGACCCATACATTTACTTAACCTATATTTTGAGAAATTTAAGCTTTCCTTCTATCCTAATCGAAACTTTTATCGGCTTTTTAATCCCCATAGTCATTGCCTTTTTTCTTGGACGCGTCTTTTGCAGTTGGGTCTGTCCTTACAATTTTTTGTATGAAATTGCGGATACAATTAGGTTTAGATTGACGAAAAGAAAGATTATCAAGTATTATGTTCCATCTTCCCCTCGTTATCGCTATCTAATTCTTCTCATCTTGATAGTTCTTGGGATACTGTTGCCTTTCTTTCCCTTCTATATGGTTTTGCCTGGACTTTTATCAACCTTTCTTCATCAAATAATCTTGAGAAGTTGGGAGTTCGTCAGTTTTTTTCTTGTCTTATTTTTACTCATTTTTATCGTAGATTTTTTTCTTGTAAAAAGGGTTTGGTGTAATCTAATATGTCCAACTGGTGTATTACTGCAAATCTTTACTTGGAGAAAAGGGTTAAGGGTAGTGAAAGAGGATGATGTGGAATGCGGAAAGTGTGCCCTTTGTAGCTTTGAATGCCCCCTTGGGTTGACCCCTCATTTAGACAATCATCAAACTCTATGTTTCAACTGTGGGAAGTGCGTTGCGGCATGCGAATGGATAAGGAAAGAAAATAATCCGCTCAAGTTTAAGACCCTTTGAACATGTAGCCAAACCCGTGAACGGTAACAATGTACTTAGGGTCAGATGGGTCATCCTCTAATTTTTCTCTTAAATGTTTGATGTGAACATCCAATACTCTACTCCAATCATAGATCTTTTTCTTTTGCCATATCTCTTTCCTAAGCTCTTCTCTTGATACCACCTCATCTGCTTTACTTACTAAAAGGCTAAGTATCTTCCATTCTGTAGGGGTAAGCTTAACCTCTTTATCATTTTTAAAGACTCTTTTGGCAGAGAGGTCAATCCAGAGATTGCCGACTTTTAACCCCCGAGCTTTGAGGTTGGTAAATAGTTCCCTCTTTCTAATAAGGGCTTTACACCTTGCTACAAGCTCAAGAGGCTCAAAGGGTTTAGCTAAGTAATCATCTGCACCCATCTCAAATCCCAACACCTTGTCAGAAACCGAGCCTTTAGCAGTAAGAAGAAGGACTGGCAAGATTGGATGGTGAGTTTTTAGCTCCTTTAGCCAACTTAACCCGTTTTCATCTGGGAGCATGATATCCAGGATGATTAGATTAGGCTCAAAACTTGAGAAGAGCTCTTTTGCTTCCTTTAAGCTCTGAGCTGTTTTTACTTCAAAACCTTCGAGCTCAAGGAAAGCAGAAACTACCTTTAGAATGTCTGGGTCATCATCCACAACAAGGATTTTTTTTCTTCATGCCTCTATTTTATCTTGAGGTATGGAAAAGTAAAAGATAGCTCCCTTTTCTCTGTTTTTAGCCCAGATTTTACCCCCATGAGCAGAAACATAAGCCTTGGCTATTGCTAAACCAAGTCCGTATCCTTTAGTTTTACCTTTATAAAACTTTTCAAAAAGCTTATCAACATCCGCTTTCAATCCTTCTCCTTCGTCCCAGACCTCAAAGATGCTCTCTCTCTTACCGTCAACTAAAGTTTCCTCTGCTTTTATGACAATTTTCCCATTTATTGGGGAATGTTTTATGGCATTATCTAATAGATTTAGCAAGATTGTAATTATTTTTTCCCTGTCTGCTTTGATGAAAAGTTGCTCAGGGACATCAATTTGAATTTTGATATTTTTATCTTTCATCAATCCTTCAACTAAGAGTAAACATTCTTCTACCACCTCAAGAACGGAAAATTCGCTTATCTCTAACTCAAGAAGCTTAGCCTCTGCCTTTTCGATTTCAACCAATGCAGTTAAAAGATGAATTAACCTTTCGCAGTTTCTTTTAGCTACATCTAAGAATTCTTTAGCTTTTTCTTTAATATCTTTAGGTAAGGTTTCTATATTTTTGTCTAACAATAAATTTAGGAATTCAATGCTACCTTTTAAAGATGTTAAAGGTGTTTTGATTTCATGAGCCATATTGCATAAGATAAAACTCTTTTTTTCTATAAGACTTTCGAGCTCTTTATTTTTTATTTCTAATTCTTGCGTTGCCTGCCTTATTTCCTTTTCAAGCTTTGTTTCATATTTGTTTATTGTTTCTATAAAACTGTTAATCCCTTTTATTATAAGCTGCCATTCATTTTCTATAAGTAAAATTTCAGATTCTTTTTTATCACATGTAGATATTTTGGGGTAATACAATTTTTTTAATGTGTTAAGGATACTAACGATACAAAGTAATGGCGAAAAGATAAATTTTTTGCTTAAAAAATAGATTGTGCCATTAAGTACTAAAAAACCTAATATAAAAGTAAAAATCATCACCTTTTGATATTTTGAAAGTTTTTCTAAGGTTTGACCTATAGGAATGAAAATGCTAATAGCTCCCCTAACATCTCCGAGTTTATATCCCTGTTTGGCATGACATTTAAGACAACTTTCTTCAGTGATTAAAGGTTTAATGAACCTAAATACCTGATTATCCCCAATATATTCTATAGCTTCATATTGCGATGTCTTTTGTTTTTCAAATTCTAACAATGCCCTTTCTTCAGTCCTATCAGGTTTGTTAAGAGGGTTCATGAATTTTAGGCTTGTTATTTTAAACCAATAGAGATAATTTCTTTTTGAGTATTCGGAAAGTTGTCTTGTAACTAACGCAGGATTTTGTTTTACTAGTATTTTTCCTTCTTTACTTATCATAAAAGGTTTTTCGCCAACCTGTGCAAGATATGGATTTGGTTCTACCCATGGTAGTTTTTCTACATATATACCTCCATGATCAGCGATCCACTTTCTTGAGATAACTATCTGTCGATAAATACTTTCTGCCTGTTTTCTCACCTGGTCATATAGCAAACTTTCTAACTTATAAAAGATTAAAATGGTTGGAATAAGAAGGGCAACAAAATAAAACAGGTTTAGATAGATAAAGAATTTTTTAGCAACTCTGAGCTTTAGTAGAGAAAGCATTTTACGCAGAGGGCAGGGTTTTTTTAAGAAGGTTTATAAACTCTTCTGCCCTCTCAAGCTCATCAAACTCAAGGACAAACACTGTTTTCTTCCTCTTTTTCTTTACCTCTACCTTCGTCCCAAGAAGCTTGCTTAGTTCTTCGGATAAATAAGCAAGGTCAGGGTCTATCCTTCTCTCTTTTTTCTGCGGTTTGCCTTCGAGGATTTTGCGAACAAGCTCCTCTGTCTGCCTTACCGAAAGCCCTTTTTTTAAAATAAGCTCTCTTACTTGTAAAATGCTATCAGTATCTTGTAAGGATAGCAAAGCCTTCGCATGTCCAACAGATAAGCGCCCCTTTAAAAGGTCTTGTTTAATTTCTTCCGGTAGCTTTAGTATCCTTAGGAGATTGGCAACCGTTGCTCGGTCTTTGCCAATCCTTTCCGCAACCTCCTCTTGGGTAAATCCAAACTTTTCTATTAAACTTTGATAGGCAAGGGCAGTTTCAATGGGGTTTAAGTCTTTTCTTTGGAGGTTTTCAATCAAAGCAACAAGAAGCGCCGAGCGGTCATCAAGTTCTTTGACTATCGCTGGAACTTCCTTCCAGCCAAGCTTTTTAACTGCCCTAAGCCTTCTTTCACCAGCTACGCATTCATAAAGCCCGTTTCCCAAAGGTCGAACAAGGATAGGCTGTAAAAGTCCCTCCTTCTCGATCGAGGCTAAAAGCTCCCTAAATTCCTCATCCTCCTTGAAGGTTATCCTTGGCTGAAGGGAGGAAAAAACTATGCTTTCAACGGGAATTTTTTGGAAAGCTTCTTGTTCGCTTAGCTCGGGGATTAACTCTGAAAGCCCTCTTCCAAGTCGGCTCTTTTTATTCATAGAGCCTTTAGAATAGGAGGAATGAGCTCTAAATTTAGCTCCTTTTCCATCTGATAACCAAGAGATAGCACAAGGTCGTCTCTAAAATGGGGACCTATAATCTGAACACCCAATGGTAACCCATCTTTTGTGAACCCGCTCGGTAAACTTAATCCCGGAAGACCGGCAAGGTTTACAGGTATGGTAAAGATGTCTGAAAGATACATCTGCAAGGGGTCAGAGGTTTTTTCTCCGAGTTTAAAGGGTGGGGTAGGGGACACAGGGGTTAGGATGAGGTCTACCTCCTCAAAGGCTTTTAAGAAGTCCTGTTTGATAAGGGTGCGGACTTTACTTGCTTTAAGATAAAAGGCATCATAGTAGCCAGCAGAGAGGGCATAGGTGCCAAGCATGATCCTCCTTTTTACTTCCCTCCCAAAGCCTTCAGCTCGGCTTTTTTTATACATTTCCATAAGGCTTTTCCCTTCAACCCTAAGTCCATACTTTACACCATCGTAGCGGGCAAGGTTTGATGCTGCTTCTGCCGGAGCAATAATATAGTAAACCGAGACGGCATACTTTGTATGGGGTAGGCTAACTTCTTTTACCTCATGTCCAAGCCTTTTTAAAAGCGAAACCATCTCTTCAAAGTTTTTCCCAACTTCAGGATGAAGCTCGTGATCAAAGTATTCTTTAGGTAAACCTACACGGAATTTAGTATTTGCATTCTCTTGTATGATTTGAGTAAAATGCGGGACTTCTCTTGGCGCTGAGGTTGAATCATAAGGGTCATGTCCTGAGATTACCTCAAGGAGAAGGGCTGTATCCTCAATATTTAAAGCAAAAGGTCCGATCTGGTCAAGGGATGAGGCAAAGGCAACAAGCCCAAAACGGGAAACCAAGCTGTAGGTTGGCTTCATCCCAACTACACCGCAAAAACAGGCAGGCTGTCTGATTGAACCGCCAGTATCAGAGCCTAAAGCCCCAAGGCCCATCCTACAGGCTACAGCAACCGCTGACCCACCTGAAGAACCACCAGGCACTCTCTCCAAATCCCAAGGGTTTTTAGTAGGAAAGAAGGCAGAGTTCTCAGTAGATGACCCCATGGCAAACTCATCAAGGTTTGTCTTACCAAGAAACACTGCCCCCTCTTTTTTAAGCTTGAGAATAACGGTTGCATCGTAGGGAGCGATGTAGTTTTGCAGGATCTTTGAGGCGCAGGTTGTAGGATGCCCTTTAATCAAGATGTTATCTTTTATAGCAAGGGGAATACCAAGAAGCTTTCCATGCCCTCCAGCCTTCCTCTTCTCATCTGCAAGCCTTGCCTGTTCTAAAGCCCATTCTTCATTCACATAAAGATAAGCTTTGACCTCTGGGTCTACTTTTTTGATCCTTTCAAGGCAAGCTTGAGTAAGCTCAACAGATGAAATCTTTCCTTCATCTAAAAGCTCAAGAGCCCGTTTGATGGTTAGACTATTTAAGTTAAAGGAATTCATCTATCCTTCCTCCAAACGGGAATATTGCTTTAAGGCGCCTTTACTACCTTGGGAACGACTATCATATTTTCCCAAAGTTCGGGCGCGTTAGCTAAAATAGCTTGAATATCTTCAAAGGGTTTTACTTCGTCTTCTCTCATGGGCGTATCCCAGGTCAAAGGATGAAAGGTTGGTTGAACATTATCAGTATCGACCTCTTTCAACGAAGCAAAGTAATCGAGTATTTTAGAAAGCTCCTCGGTGTAAGTTTGAGCGACCTCTTCAGATAATTCGAGCCTTGCTAAATGGGCAATCTTTTTTACTTCATCGAGGCTTATACCCATAAAGGCCTCCAAGGTTTAAGGTCTTTTGGTTAAGTATAATCAATACTTTCAAAAATGCTATGCACTTAATTGTTGATATTTCAAAAAATAACTATGAAAAAAATTTTAAATTTTGAAGTAAAAAAAGAACAAAAAAAGATTAAGATGATTTTTTGGGAATTTCTTCCCTTGACTTACATTAAAGATAAGTAAAATCAAATTGTAAACTGTAAGCCTACCTTAAATCATAGGAGGTGCATGATGTCAGAGCTTTACTTCAAAAGACCCATGCCACACGGTGGTAAGCTTGTTGAAAGGGTCATTACTGATAGGAAGATTGCAAAAAAGTATGTTCAGGTATGTGAGAAGTATGGCGCTGTTTATGACATTAAGCCAACCCTTCATTACAAAAGGGGGGTCCCTGTCCGGAATGTTTATCGCGAGATAATGTCTGTATGTTATGGTTTCTTTAGTCCTGTTGAAGGTTCTATGACCTCCGCAGAATTGGAATCTGTTCTAACGAAAAGGAGGCTTTTGAGCGGATGGGTGTTCCCTTACCCAATTCTCTTCGATATCTCAAAAGAGGATTTTAAGAGGTTAGGGGTCAGCGAGGGGGATAGGCTTCTTCTTAGGCTTAAGGGGAAACCTTTTGCTATCTTAGATATTGAGGAAATCTATGAAATAGACCCAGAGGAGCTTGCTAACAGAACTTTTGGTTCTCCCGAAACAAACCCAGAAGTAGTTAGACAAAAGTTTGACGATAAGCATCCTGGTTGGGTTATTTATAGGTCGCATCAACCAATTATTTTAGCTGGTAAGTATACCATCATTAACGAGCCTATTTTTAAGCCACCCTTTGATAGGTTCTGGGTGCCACCAAGAAAATGCAGGGAGATCTTTGAGCAAAGAGGTTGGAGAACAGTAATTGCACACCAAACAAGGAATGTTCCTCATGTTGGACATGAGTTCTTGATGAAGAACGCAGCTTATACTGGCGATGTTGAACCCTGTCATGGAATTTTGGTTAATGCTATCATTGGTGTGAAGAGGCGTGGTGACTATCCGGATGAGGCAATTTTGGAAGCGCATGAGGTAGTGCACAAGGCAGGTTACATTAAGCCTGAAAGACATATGGTCACCTTTACCCTTTGGGATATGAGGTATGGTAATCCGCTTGAGAGCTTGCTCCATGGTATTATCAGGCAGAACATGGGTTGTACCCATCATATGTTTGGTCGTGACCATGCAGCTGTTGGTGAATATTATGATGCGTATGCAACTCAGATCCTTTGGCTTAAGGGTATTCCAAGCTATGGGTTCGATAAACCAGTTAACGAAGTGGACGGTGGACTTTTGATTAGGCCACAGAACATGAAAGAATTCTGGTATTGTCCGGTATGTAAAGAAATGGCTTACAGTGATAGTTGCAATCACACAAAGGAAAAGGAAAAACTTTCTGGTAGTCTTATTCGTGGGTTGGTTGCTGAGGGAGTTCAGCCACCTACAGTTATCATGAGGCCAGAGGTATTTAAGGTTGTGGTTAAATGGTGGAAGAAATTTGGTTATCCATTTGTTAATGAAAAGTACGTGCAGTGGAAGGAAGAGGAGCTAGAAGTTGACCTACCTGACCTTGATTAATATTAAAAAATATTGGGGGTGAAAAGATGGAATACATTTTAGAAGTTTTCCTCGATGATTACAGAGTTGATAAGATTAAAGGTTCACCGTTAGAACAAAAGATTGAGGCTATCTTTGGTGGGGAATTAAAGGTTCTAAGGGTTAAGGTTGGTGAAGAGGTAAAGAATGAGATCTTGAAAGCCTTTGAATCTGCAAGAATTGACTCTCGTGCTTGCATCACTGACACACCCGTGGCTTTTAGAAGAGCACTTTTTGAAGAAATCGCCAAACAGAAAAGCTTGGATGAAGAGGTAGTTAAGGCTGTGCTTGCTAAAATCGATGAGATAAAGGAGCTTGCGGCTAAGGAATCTGAGTATCTTCCCCCACCGGATATTGAGACTGATTAAGTTTGGTTAAGAAATTTTAAAAAAAGATGAACAAAATTAACGAGACTAAGAATAATAGAGGTGAATACTGAAAAACAGAATTTGACAAAAAGAAGCTTATACATAAAGTAGTAAAAATAAAAACCACAAAGGAGGTTGCCTATGCCAAGTTATGTAAACCCTGAAAAGTGTGACGGTTGCAAAGGTGGTGACAGAACAGTTTGTATGTATATTTGTCCTAACGATCTTATGATCCTTGACCCGGAGGCTATGAAAGCTTACAATCAGGAGCCTGATCAATGCTGGGAGTGTTACTCGTGTGTAAAGAGCTGTCCTCAGGGAGCTATTTCAGTACGTCATTATGCCGACTTTGCCCCATTACATGGTACTTGCCAACCCATGCGTGGAACTACTGACATCATGTGGACTATTAAATTCAGGAATGGGGTAGTTCTTCGCTTTAAGTATCCTATCAGGACAACCCCCGAAGGTTCTGCCGACCCAACGCTTGGTGGGAAGGAGCCTGACCCGGCAAAGATCAATACTAATCAACTCTTTACCGAAGCAGTTGATGGGGTAGAACCAAAGAAGCCAGAAGCAGTTTTGAACAAAGTGTTTCCTTGCATTAACAAGACAATGACTATCTAAAATTAAAAAACAAAAGGAGGTGGCAATATGCCTAAAATTTGGAGTTATAACTTTGGATTACCCCTTGCTGAGCCAGAGATTGTTGAAAAGGAAACAGATATTCTCATTGTAGGTGGCGGAATGGCTGCTTGCGGTGCTGCTGTTGAGGCGGTTCGTTGGGCAAAACCTCATGGTATTAGGATCTTGCTCTGTGATAAGGCTGCTATGGAGAGGTCTGGTGCTGTGGCTATGGGGCTTTCAGCTATTAACACATACTTAGGTGAAAATAAGCCTGATGATTATGTGAGAATGGTCCGTTGCGACCTTATGGGTATTATCCGTGAGGACCTTTCCTTTGATGTTGGTCGTCATGTAGATGATACTGTCCACTGCTTTGAAGAATGGGGTCTTCCTATTTGGAAGCAGGATCCCAACACTGGTAAGACTCTTGACGGAGCCGAAGCCAAGGCTCGTGGGCTTACCCTTAAGGCTGGAGCAAAGCCTGTCCGTTCTGGACGTTGGCAGATCATGATCAACGGTGAATCTTATAAGGTTATCGTTGCTGAAGCAGCAAAGAATGCACTTGCGTCCTACGATAAAGCAGAATACATTGAAAGGTGCTTTATCGTAAGACCACTTCTTGATGCTAATGAAAAAAATAGGTGCGCTGGTGCGGTAGGATTTTCAGTAAGAGAAAACAAGATTTTCATCATCAAGGCTAACGCCACTCTTCTTGCTACAGGTGGAGCTGTTAACATTTTCCGTCCTCGTTCCATCGATGAGGGTAAGGGTAGGACTTGGTATCCAGTTTGGAACCCTGGTTCTGGATATGCCATGTGTGCAATGAGTGGTGCTAAACTTGTCCTCATGGAAAACAGATTTGTTCCTGCAAGGTTCAAGGATGGATATGGACCTGTAGGAGCTTGGTTCTTGCTCTTTAAAGCTCGTGCAACAAACGCTTTTGATGAGGATTATGTAGCGAAGCACAAAGAGGAGCTCAAGAAGTTTGCTCCTTACAGCGAAGCATCAGTCGTTGGTACCTGTTTAAGAAACCATGCCATGCTCATCGAAATGAAGGAAGGGCGTGGACCAATCTTTATGCACACTGAGTGGGCGCTTCAGGAAGCAGAAAAGACAATGGATAAGAAAGAATTTAAGCACCTTATCGCCGAAGCTTGGGAAGACTTTCTTGACATGTGTGTTACCCAGGCTGGACTTTGGGCTTGCTTGAACATTGAGCCTGAGAAAAAGGCATCCGAAATCATGCCTACTGAGCCTTACTTCCTTGGTTCACACGCTGGGTGTGCTGGAGCTTGGTGCTGCGGTCCAGATGAAGATTGGGTCCCAGAGGAGTATAAAAAACCATGGAGAGAAATCGGTCTCTACAACAGGATGACCACTGTTAAGGGGCTCTTCTGTGCTGGTGACACTGTGGGTGCTTCTGGACATAAATTCTCTTCTGGTTCTCATGTTGAAGGTCGTATAGCAGCTAAAGCGATGGTTAAATTCGTTCTTGACCATAAAGATTACAAACCAACTATTAAGGAGACACCTGAAGAGCTTAAGAAAGAAATCTATGGACCTTGGTATAGGTTTGAGCAGTATAAGAATGCAACAACTGTATACGAAGTTAACCCCAACTATCTCATTCCAAGACACATTCAGGCAAGGCTTATGAAGCTTATGGACGAGTATGTTGCTGGAACCTCCACTTACTACCAGACTAACAAAGTTATGCTTGAAAGGGGTCTTGAACTCTTGAGAATGC
>Ga0080005_116867_pt1 | contig 22187 bp, 20 predicted proteins | sample JossMetagenome_2_FD_69208 | JGI IMG/M metagenome (GOLD analysis project Ga0080005, IMG submission 69208) | Hot spring sediment microbial communities from Joseph's Coat, Yellowstone National Park, USA - JC3_ASED (SPADES assembly) (version 2) | ecosystem: Environmental > Aquatic > Thermal springs >...
TTAGATTATTAGAATTAACAGGTTTTCCAATGAAATATATATCATTAATAACAGTACCTGGGAAAGATATGAATAAAATAACACCAAATAAAAAAATATCTTCAATAATATTTACTGGATCTACAGAAACTGGAGAAGAAATAATAAAGAATTCTGGAATTAAACAATATTTAATGGAATTGGGTGGAGGAGCTCCTGCATTTGTATTAAATGATGTTGATATAGATTATGCAGCAAAAAGGGTTGCATCTGGAATTATATCATATTCTGGACAAAGGTGTGATTCTATAAAAATTATACTTGTAGAAAAAGAAATATATGATAAATTTAAAGAAAAATTAATAGAAGAAATTTCAAAGGTAAAAATAGGAGATCCTAGAGATGATAATACAACATTTGGACCAATTGTGGATCCTAAAACTGTAGATGAATTTGTATATTCTGTAGAAGATGCAAAACAAAAGGGAGGGAAAATATTATATGGAGGAAATAGATTAGATAAAACATATATTGAACCTACTTTAATAGAAGTTGATAAAGAAAATGTAGATAAATTATATTTATTTAATAAGGAAGTATTCCTATCTGTAGCATTATTAGTAAAAATAGATAATATAGATGAAGGATTAAAAATTATAGAAAAAAGAAGATATGGATTAGATGCAGCAATATTTGGAAATGATATAAATAAAATTAGAAAAATAGCAGAATATTTAGAAGTTGGAGCTGTATATATTAATGATATGCCAAGACATGGAATTGGATATTATCCTTATGGAGGTAGAAAAGATTCTGGAATTGGTAAAGAAGGATTAGGTTATGGAATTGAATATACTACAACATATAAATCAATAGTATATAATTATAAAGATAAAGGCATTTGGAATTATAAAATATAATTTTTATTATCAATTAAATTCTATCTACGTTAAATTAAGTAAAAAATATAATCTGAGGTTAAAAGGTTAACATTATAGCTTTTAAGTACAATTTAGATAAATAATTTATAATGAAAAAGGTAGGTGATGTCGAATTAAGATTGGCAAAAGGACCTGTTCCACATTATAAAGAATTAAAAGAATTAGAAAGAAGCATAGTAAAAGTAATTATTGAAGAATTTGGAACAGAAGAATTAATAAAAAGATATTCAAATCCACTATGGTTTAATTCTTTAGCATGTTTACTTGGATTTGAATGGAATTATTCTGGAATGACTACTGTAACACTAAAAGCATTAAAAGAAATATCTATAGAAGATAATTTACCAATAATTGTTTTGGGAGGAAAAGGAAGAGATTCTAAAATAACTGAAGAAGTAGAAAATAGAGATATAAAGGATAAATTAAAAGATAAAATAAAGGATATATCAATAACTTCTGCAAAAGTTGATAATTATTTAATTCAAGATGGATATAATTTATATTTTCATTTTTTAATTTCTGATGAAAAAGGTAATATGACTATTATAAATCAAAAGATGTCGATAAAAGAACAAAAAGTTAGGAGATTTCATTGGATAAATATAAATTATTTTGATGACTCACAAATTGGTTTTGGATCAAATACTAAAACATTAAATTTAGCATCAAAAGAATCTGAAGAATTAAGAAAAAATATTTTAGAAATAATTAATAATGAAAGAATAGAAAAAATAAAAGAATATATAATAAGATTAAAATCATATCAAAATAAAAATAATACTATATTAAAATATATTAATAAAGAAAACAATGATTATATATTTTATCAAGAATTACCTTACTATTTGAAGATTCCAGATAAAATATATTGGAAAGCATTAGAAATTAATAGAACTGTAGAAAATTTTAAGGATCTATTATATATAAAAGGTCTTGGACCTGGATTATTAAGAGCATTAGCATATACTGCAAAAATAATATATGGAAGTGAATTATCATGGAAAGATCCAATAATATATACATTTGCACATGGAACAAAAGTTGGAAAACCATATTATGTTAAAAAAGCATTAATGTTAGAAGAAGCAGAATTATTAAAGAATGCAATTGAAGAAGCAAAAGTTAATAATAATTTTAAGTTAAGATCTTTAAGAAAATTAAATGAATTAATTGATATATGAAAAATTTATAAAATAATGGTGTTATATATTACTAAATGGCTGAAGAAATTTTAAGTGAGGAAGATAAACAAACATTAAAAGAAATGTTTGATAAAAGCTTAAAGAACCCGGTAGAAATAACTGTATACTTGGATGAAAAAAATAATAAGGAAACCAGTGATTTTGCAAAGAAAATTGGAGAATTATTAATGCAAATAAATGATAAAATAAAGTTTGAATTCTTAGATGCATATGATCCAAAAGTAGAAGAAGAAATGAAAAGCAAGAATTTATTAATAGATAAATATGGAAATAGAAGAGGTCCAATATTTGTATTCAAAAAATATCCAGGAATTATATACTATGGATTACCATCTGGAGAAGAATTTCCAATATTTTTAGAAGATATAATACATGTTTCAAATGACCATTTTGACATAGATGGAGCTACAGCAAAAAAATTAGCATCAATAAATGAACCAATAGATATATATGTATTTGTAACTCCAACATGTCCATATTGCCCATATATGACACATCATTCTCATCAATTTGCAATGGTAAAAAATAATATTAGAGGGATAATGATCGAATCATACGAATTTCCAGAATTTGCTGAAAAATTCAAAGTATATGGTGTACCACATATTGCAATAATAAATAAAGATGGGAATGTTATAACAGAATGGGAAGGAGCTATTGCAGAAATGGAAATATTTGCTAATAAAATAAAAGAAAGCTTAGAAAAAGTTTCTAAATAGATATATTTTTATAAATTTTAACATATATATTGAATTTTTATGTTAGATATCTATAGAATAATTGATATAAAAGATAAACCAATAACAACAATAAGTACTGGAATATATATTTTCCATATATCCGAAGCTTCATATTTTAATATTAAAAACCCCGAAAACTCGATTAAAGTAATTGCAAGCATATATATACCACAAAATTCCTATGAAAAAATTATTGAAGATTTAGCAAAATATAACAAAGAAATATCAGATTTATATAAATTAGATGGAATTATTATTGGCATTTCTCATGGAGGACCACAATACAATCAACTAGAAAGGAAAATAAATAGAAAACATGTAGAAATTTTATCAGATGACAGTTTAATAAGTAAAGTAGAAATAATAACAAATAATAAGGCTTTATATCAATTAATGAATAATAAAGGAGACATTGAAATAGCCGTTAAAATAAATATTTTCCAAAATTATCAAAGCCTTTATTTATAAAATTTTTTGAATATCTTTTTTCTATGCCGATAAGTTTATCACTAGGTAATATATCTACTACAGAAAATCTAGATAAAGAATGGGATGTAATTATCATTGGAGGAGGTCCTGCAGGTTATTCTGCTGCATTATATTGCGGAAGATATAGATTAAAAACATTGGTAATAACGAAAGATATTGGAGGAACATTAAATGATGCAGATATTGTTGATGACTATCCTGGATTAGAAAACATTAAAGGATCTGAAATGGGAAAAATATTTAAAAGGCATGCAGAAAAATATGGGGCAAAAACATTACTAGAAAGCGTTGTTAGAATTGAAAAGTTACCTGATGGAAATTTTAAAGTTCTTACTAATCTAGGTAAAGAATTTATTGCAAAAGCCATTATAATTGCAACAGGTTCTCAAAGAAAGAAATTAAATGTTCCTGGAGAGAATTTAAAAGGTGTATCATATTGTGCAGAATGCGATGCTCCAATTTTTAAAGATAAAATTGTTGGAGTAGTTGGTGGAGGAAATAGTGCATTTCATGATGCTCAAGTACTTGCACAGCATGCAAAAGAAGTATATATAATTCATAGAAGAGATGAATTTAGAGCAGATCCTGTAGAAGTTGAAGAAGCAAAAAAGAATCCAAAAATTAAATTTATATTAAATAAAGTTGTAAAGGAAATAAAAGGAACAGAAAAAGTTGAAGAAGTAGTTTTACAAGATACAAAGACTGGAGAAATAAGTTCAATAAAATTAGATGGATTATTTATAGCAATAGGATTAGCACCATTATCAGAAATTGTTAAAGATTTAAATGTAAATGTAGATGAAAGTGGACATATAATTGTAGACCATTGTGGAAAAACAAATATAGTAGGATTACTTGCTGCAGGAGATGTAACAACACAAATATGCAATTTAAGACAAGTTGTTACTGCAGCAGCACAAGGTGCTGTAGCTGCATATAGTGCCTTCATATATATTAAAACAAAGAAATGGTAAAAATCGAAGATATAATAAGCAAATTAAGAGAAGTAACAGATCCAGAACTTGGATATGATATAGTATCTTTAGGAGAAATAGAAGATGTTAGAGAAGAAAATGGGGTATATATTATAAAATTCTTACCTACTTCTCCTCTTTGTCCATTTATATCAGTAATTTTAGAAGAAATAGATGAAAAATTAAAAGAGTTAAATATATACGAAAATTCAAAGATAGAGATAGATTTTGAAAATAAATGGAGTTTAGATAGAATAAGCCCAGAAGTAAGAAAACAATTGGGAATATAATGGACAATAAAATTAAAAAAGAATTTGAAATGTTTTGTAAAATAAGTGGAGGAGAATATAGAGAAGGAACATATATAGAATGCGTAAAAGATAAGTACTATATTAGATTATCTGAAGAAAATGGACTAACATTCATGGCAGGTTCAAATATAACCTCAGATTTCGAGATATTAAATATAAAAGATTGTAAAATAGTTGATTGCGAAAGGTTAACAAAAAGCAATGAAATGAATGAACTAGAATATTATATATTTAATATTTATTTAGATAAAGGTTTATTATCAATAAGAAGAAAAATAAAAGAAGATAAAATTATTGTATATTTAAAGACTCCAGAAATTGAATATGAATCTTCAATAGTATTTTAAAAATTTTTACAAAAATATTAAATGAAAGGGACCGTGGTCTAGTGGCTATGACGCCACCCTTACAAGGTGGAGGTCCGGGGTTCGAATCCCCGCGGTCCCAATATTTATAAATAATTTTTATAAAAATCTTAAATGCCAGAAATATCATTGTTAGAAAAAGCCACTGATAAATATGCAGTTGATAAAGATAAGAAAATATATAAGTTAAAATTATTGATAAAGGATGTAACTCCAAATTTTTTAAATGTTTTAAGAAGAGCAATCTTAGAAGAAGTAAAAACATTAGCAATTGAGGATGTTTATATTATAGAAAATAGTTCTGCAATATGGGATGAAATGATAGCACATAGGTTGGGTTTGGTTGTATTAAATACTCCTGAAAATATTAAAGAAAATGAGGAAGTAAAATTTTATTTAGAAAAAAACGAAAAGGGATATGTATATGGTTCCGATTTAAAGACAGACAGGAGAGATGTATATGTAATTTATCCAGAAACAATGATTGCTTATATTGATGAAAATCAAAAAATAAAATTAGAAGCTGTTGCAATACTTGGTAATGGAAAACAGCACGGAAAATTTATACCTGGACATGTTTATTATTATAGAACTGGAGAACTTAAATTAGAAGGAAAATTGGATGAAAAAGAATTGGAAAATCTAAAATTGTTAGGATTAGAAGTAAAGAAAAATAAAATACAAATACCAAAAGAAAAAGAATATGATAGAACCTTTTTAGATGCAATAGAAAAGGCTTCAAATGAAAAGATAAAGGTTATACCAAAAGATGAATTTGTTTTTGTTATAGAATCATTTGGACAATACTCAGCAGAAAAATTAATACCTTTAGCTATTAAAGAATTAAGAAATAAATTAAATAATTTATTAGAATTTTTATCTAAATAAACTTATAAATAAATATTATATAATTTATTAATGGACTGGAAGAAGGTTGTTTTGGCTTCTGTATTTTCGGTATTAGTATCTATAATATCAGAGGGAATAGGAGCAGCAGTAGCAGTATCATTACTAATATATATGCTAGTAAAGGAGATGGATAAATGCATTATATCAAATCTTGGATTGACATTAGAATTTGCAGGACTCCTAATATATATAATGGGAACTCTATTACAGCCATTATATTCAAGCTACCAATCAATAGTTCAGGCTGGAGTTTATTTATTAATAATAGGTATAGTACTATTAATAATAGGATTGTTAGTAACTATGTTAGTTAAAAACAAGGTAAAAGAAAATATATACGAAGCATAGTCCCTTTATATATTTTTTATATATATTTTTTGAATGGATAAGAGGCCCGATTATAAAATAATCGAAAAAGAAATATTAGATCTTTGGAATAAAAATAAGGAAATTTTCAGATTTAATATTAATGAAGATAAAAGATATATAATAGATACTCCACCCCCATTTACTTCTGGAGAAGCGCATATGGGTCATGCTCTAGAATTTATATGGATAGATTTTTTAGCTAGATATAAAAGATTAGAAGGATATAATGTATTTTTTCCTTTGGGATTTGATTGCCATGGTTTGCCAACAGAATTAAAAGTTATAAATAAATTAAAGATATCTAAAGAGAATAAGGAACAATTTATAAAAGCATGTATTGATTGGACAAATAAAATGATTGAATCTATGTATAAAACATTTGAAAGATTAGGATCATCTTTTGATAGAGATAAAGTATATAAAACAATTGATAGAAAATATGAAGCATTTGTTCAATATACATTGATAAAAATGCTTAATGATGGTTTAATTGAAAGAAAGAGATATCCAATAATGTGGTGTCCAAAATGTCAAACAGCAATTTCAATGCAAGAAGCCGGATATTTAGAAAAAGAAGGATATCTAATATATATAAAATTACCAACAAATAATGGAAAATATATATTAATAGCAACAACAAGACCAGAATTGATTAATTCATGTTCATTAATATTAATTGCAAAAAATAAATATGTAGAAACTGAAAATAATTTAATTGTATCAAAAATATATGCAGAAAAAAATAATTTAAAGATTATAAGAGAATACGACTATAAAGAATTAGAAAATATAGAAGTTATAATTCCATTAATCAATAGAAAAGTAAAAATTATTTCAGATAATGATGTAGATTATAATTTTGGTACAGGAATTGTATGGGTATGTACATATGGAGATCCTCATGATATAAAATGGAAAGAAAAATATAATTTACCTGAAATAATTTCTGTATCTGAAGATGGAAGAATAATATCAAATATAAATGAAATAAATGGACTAAAAGTTGAAGAGGCAAGAGAAAAAATAAAAGAAATATTAAAGGATTATATATATAAAATAGAAAAAATAAAGCACAATGTATTATCACATACTGAAAGATCTGATTGTTTATCGCCATTAGAATTTATTCCAAAGGAACAATTCTTTATAAAAATAAAAGATTTAAAAGAAAAAATATTAGAATGGCAAAAAAATATTGAGATAATTCCTGAAAGTGAAGTAAAAAGATTAGTTGATTGGATAAATAATATAGACCAGGATTGGAATATATCTAGAACAAAAATGATATGGGGTCTTGCATTTCCATTTTATGAAAAAGATGGAAAAATATATCCAATAAATATAGAAGATTTACCAATTGATCCAAGAATAGATAAAGAAAAAATGAAAAAATATGATGGAAAATTCTTTGAAGATGAAACTGTTGATGTATGGATAGAATCCTCAATAACACCTTTAATAATATTATATTATGCATTAACTGAAAATAAAGAATTTAATCCAAAAGAATTACCAGAATTATTTAATAAGATAAAAGAATATTTGCCTGTAGATTTAAGACAACAAGGATATGAAATAATAAGAACATGGTTATTTGATACAATTGTAAGGGTAAATTTATTAACAAATAAGAGTCCATGGAAATATGCATTAATTCACGGAATGGTATTAGATGAAAAGGGAAGAAAAATGTCAAAATCTTTAGGAAATGCAATAGATCCAAATGAAATAATGGATAAATATTCTCCAGATGCTTTAAGATATTGGGCTTTATTAGCTGCACCAGGTAATGATTATAGATTTAGTATAAAAGATATTGAATCTGGACAGGCATTTATAATAAAATTATGGAATATCGGAAGATATATTGAAATGAATATAAAAGAAAAGCCAGAAAAAATTTTAGAATTAAAAGATGAAGACAGGGAAATAATAAAATCTTTAGAAGAAAATATTAAAAAATCTAAAGAATATATTGATCAATTTAGATATTCTGAATATGTAAAATTATGGAGAAAATTCACATGGGAAGATTTTGCAAATAATTATTTAGAAAAAATAAAGGAAAGAATAAAAAATAATGATAAAACCGCAAAATATTTATTATATACTATATATAAAATAATTCTAATTATGTTACATCCAATTTTCCCATATATAACAGAATATATATATCAACAATTATATAGAGAAAATAAATTAATAATTGAAAATAAAATTGATGAAATAAAAAATTTACTTACTTAATATTGTAATTATCTTATAAAACCTTCAGCCAATTCCTTTATTTTTTCATAAAAATTATTAGCCTTAGTAACTGCAGAAGATAATAATATACCTTCAGCTCCATATTCTAATGCTTTTTTTACATCTTCTTTATTACTTATACCAGCACCAACCAATACTTTAATATTTGGATTAATTTCTTTTATCATCTTAACAGAATTTATTATTATCTCTGGTCTTGCAGTTGATACAGAAATTCCAGTTCCTATTAATTCTGGCGGTTCTACAGCAACATAATCTGGATTTAATTTTGCAACTGCAGAAGCTACAATATTATCATTTGCACATACTACTGTAATTAAACCTAACCTTTTTGCTATATTTATTGCCTTTTCTATATCTATAATTTTCATTGGTTTTTCTGAATGATTTATTAAAGTTCCAACAGCACCAGCCTCTTTTACAGCTTCAGGTAATATATGCCCTGTATAAGCACCTGGCTCAATTGGATCTATATGCTGTGCAAATATTTTTACTTTCTTTGCATTTCTTGATAATAAATATATATCAGTAAATTGTGGAGCAATTCCTATATCAATATTATATTCTTCAGAGACTTTTTCAGCAGCTTCTAATAATTCTAATCCCCTTTTTCCAATTGTTTCTATATAAGATTTTAAATTTATAAGCAACATTTTATAATTTATAAAATTCGTAAATTTATAAAAATTTATAATGTGGCATTCTTTATCTATTGAAGATGTATTTAAAAAATTAAATACTTCATATAAGGGTTTAGATGACTATGAAGCTGAAAGGAGGTTAAAAATATATGGAGAAAATAAAATAAAATTAGAAAAAAAGAATTTCATAGAAATTATAATAGAATATTTAAAAAATCCATTCCTATTATTGTTTCTTGTTGCAGATATATTATCAATTATTTTTGGTGGTATTACTGAAGGATCTGCAATAACATTATTTCTAATATTATATGTAGTATCAGATTACTTACATGATAAAAAATCTGAAAAAATAATAAAATCTTTAGAAGAAAATATAGAAAGCAATGTTTTAGTTATTAGAAATGGAAAATATAAATATATAAAATCATCAAAAATTGTTCCAGGAGATATTATTGTATTAAAATATGGACAAAGAGCTCCTGCCGATATAAGAATAATAGAATCAATTGATTTAGAAGTTGATGAAAGCTCTTTAACTGGTGAATCAGAACCAGTAAAAAAATATAATACTATATTACCAAAGAACATTCCAATAAAAGAAAGAAAAAATATGATATTTCAGAATAGCTATATAATAAAAGGAATTGCAATTGGTGTTGTAGTTGAAACTGGAAACAATACATATTATGGAAGCATATACAAAAATATAAGTAAACAAAAAAGAAATAAATCTCTACTACAGGAAGAATTAAATAGATTTTCATATTACATGATGATAATTATATCGATAATTGTAATTATATCTTTTGTAATATTATTAATAAAGAATATAATAAATTTATACCAGCTAATAATATTTGTAATAGCTTTAGCTATTGTTATAGTACCAGAAGGATTACCTGCAGCATTAGTATTAATATATACAATAAGTAGCCAAAAATTGGAAAAAGATCATATATATGTAAAAGATCCAAACATATTAGAAGATATTAGCAATATAGATACGGTTGTTTTAGATAAAACTGGTACAATTACATATAATGAATTAGTTATAAATAAATTTTTTTATAATGGAAAATTTTATACTATAAAATATTATAAAGATAAAGCAGAAATAATGTTTAATAAAAAAATAGTAAATATAGATGAAATAAAAGAATTCTTAATATTTTTGTATAATTCAATAGAAGATTATTTAACAATAGATATAGAAAAAAATGTTGGAGATCCTATAAATTTATCAATATATAAATTGACAAAATATTTAAAGATTTCTAAATTCCTAGAAAGATATTCTATAAATTATTTTGATCCATACAGAAAAAGATCTTCTGTAATAGTAAAATATAATGATAAGAAATATGCAATAATAAAAGGATCTCCATCTTCCCTTTTATCTATTTCAAAATATATAATAATAAACAATAAAACATTTGAAATAGACAAATATAAAGAGAAAATTGAAAAAATTGAAAAAGAATATGGAAAAAAAGGGTACAGAATATTAGCAATTGGTATTAAAGAAATAGAAGAAAATGAAGAACCAGAAAAAGGTATAACATTCCTGGGATTATTATTTATAAAAGATAGAATAAGAGAAGGAATTTTAAAATATATAAAAGAATTAGAAGATCTTGAAATAAATATATATATAGTAACTGGAGATAATAAAGATCATACATTAGGAATATTAAGATTATTAAATTTAGATTATAAAATAATAGATGCAAATGAAATAAAGAAATTAAATGAAAATTACTTATATAAGATATTAAAAGACTATCATGCTATAGTAAATGCTGATCCTTTAGATAAATATAGAATAATAAAGACATTAAAGGATAATGGTCATAGAGTACTATTTGTTGGAGATGGAACAAATGATGCTATAGCATTGAAAATATCTAATGTGGGTGTTTCATTTTATAATGCAACAGACATAGCAAAAGATTCTGCAAATGTTATATTAATGGATAAAGGAATAGATAACATAACAAAGCTAATTATGGAAGGAAAGAGAATTATATATAATCTAAAAGTATATATTTTAGTATTATTATCAGAAATACTTGGGATATTTTTATTTATTTCAATTGGATTTTTTATATATAATCAAATATTTCTACAAGCTTTACAATTATTATTATTAAATTTAGTAATTGAAACAATTAATTCATTATATATGGGTTCATCAGATGTTAAAGATAAGAAAATGTTAAAGAAAATGAAGGTTAAAATATTTGATGAATATACAAAATTAGAAATAATAAGAAATATGATATTTATTGGTCTTACTTCTACAATTGTATCTCTAGCTACAAATGATAATAGTTATATAATAATATTATTCTTAATAGCAACACAAGGAATATTATATATTCACTATGAAAAAGTATTTTCATTAAATATAACAAAAACAAAGGAATATTATATATCAATATTCCTATCAACATTTATAGCATCAATATTTTTAATTGGATATTTAAGAAAAATTGTTCAATTTATAATACCATCTTTAATTGATATAGCAATATTTGCAGTAGTTTCATTATATTTCTTCTTTATATATTCAATAATAGAAAGAGTAGAAAATGTCAGAGGTATCTGAATGTCATCATGTATCAGCTAACTCTGACCTTCATCACTATTTTTAATAATATTAATATTAAATATAATCTTTATGGACCTTCCAAAAATATCAATTATATTTCCTATTTATAAAAAAAGTAAATATTTAGAAAATAATATTCAAAAAATATTAAAAGATTCTTATCCAAATGATCTAAAAGAAATAATAATATCAATAGATTCCCCAGAAGATGATTTTTTAAATAAATTAATTGAACTAAAAAATAAATATAAAAATATAACATTAGTTATATCAAAAGAAAGAAGAGGAAAAGTTTCTGCAACTAATGATGCAGTAAAAATATCTTCTGGAGAAATTTTATTTTTCTTTGATTCAGATGTTATTATTGATTATATTAATATAAATGAAATTGTCAAAGAACTAAAAGAATATGATATAATAGAATTCTATAAAGAAATAATCAAAAAAGGCTGGCTCAGTTATCTTATTTTTATAGAATTTTCTTCATATTTTGATATTATTGATCCTATATTAAATAGAATAAAAAGACCATTATTCTTAAATGGTGGTGGATTTGCAACTAAAAAAAGTGTATGGAATGACGTAGGGGGATATTCTAAGGTATATGTAGAAGACGTAGACTTTGCTATGAAAGCTGGAAAAAAAGGATATAAATATTATATGTCAACAAATGTAAAATTATTAGTTGAACCATTAACAAGTTTAAGGAAATGGATTGAACAAAGAAAAAGATGGGGTTTTGGATTGATAGAAGTAATACTAAATCACCTAGATTATATGATAGATTTCTTTATACACAACTTGTTAACTACTATATTAATACTTCTAATTTTATATTTACCATACTTAATATGGACTTATATATATATTTACTTGCCAGTTTCTTTTTTATATCAATTTGCTATAAATATATACAAAAATCTATCTAGCAATGTCAGTTTTATATATTTAATAGTATTAAGTCCAACATCTATTTTTAGAGTATTTTATATTTTATACTTAACTTTATTATACATACTATTAACATCTACTTACATATATTTACTAATTTCAATAAAGAGAAGAAAACTATACAATTTTCTCCCATTTATATTATTTTCAATATTATATATACCATTATATGAAATAATCATAATATACGATATAATATACTATGGAATATTTGAAAGGGCTCCAAAGATGAATTGGAAAGTTTAATGATGAAGAAAATAATAATATTAGGAACTTCATCCTCAATGCCTACTAAAGATAGAAATCATCCAGGGATATTTATAAAATTCAATAAAAAAGGAATTTTAATAGATTGTGGAGAAAATATACAAAGACAGTTAAGGATAATGAAAATTTCACCAACAGATATAGATTACATATTAATTACACATTGGCATGGAGATCATGTTTTAGGATTACCAGGTATTTTCCAAAGTCTATCTAGCATGAATTATAATAAAAAATTAAATATAATAATTCCAAAAGAAAATATAGAAAATTTAAAAAGAATAATTGAAGATTTTATGATTCCAATAAACTTCGATATAAATATAATAGAAGCAAGAGAGGGGTTAATAGTTGATGAAGAAGATTTCCAAATATATGGAATAAGGACAAAACATTCAATAACTTCTTATTCATATTATATTATAGAAAAGGACTACATTAAACTAGATAAAAATCTACTAAATAAATATAATATAAAAAATAAAGAATTGATTAAAAAATTAAAAGAAGGAAAAGAAATAGAAATAAATGGTAAAACGATATCTTATAAAGATGTAGGATATATAAAGAAAGGAATTAAAATTACATATATTACTGATACAATATTTTTTGATAAATTGATTGATTTTGCAAAGGATAGCACAATATTAATATCCGAATCTACATATTTTTTCCAAGCAGATCTAGCAAAGAAGAATATGCATATGGATTTTTTAGAAGTTAGAGAAATATTTAACAGAAGTAATAGCAAAATATTATTATTAACACATTTTAGCCAAAGATATGAAGAAGAAATGGAAAATATAAGAAAAGATATTGAAGAAAAAAATGAAAATATCTATATATTGGATGACTTTGATGAAATAAATATATATAAAGATAAAATAGAGTTAAAATTAAAGAAAAAGAAAATTATTTATAGATATAATGAAAAAACTGGAGAGATATTAAGACTCCATTAATTTTTTCAATTCTTCCTTTAATTCTTCTAATTCAGCAGATATATTATCTAATTCCTTTCTAATTTGATTATTATCTTCCTTATTTTCTTCTTTTATTATTTCAACTTTTGGTTTCTTCTTCCTTTTCCTTTTTTCTATAATTTCCACCTTATTTAATTCTTCAGAATTAATTTCCTTATATAATTCTTCTATCTCTTTTGTTTCAGGTAATGAATTTAATAATTCATCTATTATATCTTTTATAGACTTTATATTTTCCAATAGTTTATCCAATCTCTTGCTTTTAACTTCATGATCTTTTATATCTTGTAATACATCATATAATTGCAAATATATATTTTTCTTTACTCTCTTAATTACTCCTAATATATCTCCCTCAGATTCTATTTCAACATATAGATTATCTGGGGCCATTGTAGGGCTCATTTTATGCGCCGGCCGGGATTCGAACCCGGGTTATAGGCTAGGCAGGCCTACGTCCTACCACTAGACTACCGGCGCTCTCCATTCTATCTAAATATATCTAGCACACTATTTATATTACTTTTCGATTCTTCTAATTTTTCTTTTAATCCTTTTATACTTTCTATTCTCTTATTCTCATCTTCCTTCAATTCGTTAACTATCCTTTCTACTTCAGACATCTTTTCCTTTAATTTTTGCAATAATTCTCTAACTTTCTTATAATCTTCTATCTTTATTAACAATTCTTTTCTTACTTCTAATGGCTTTTCCTCTTTTAAATGCCGTTTATGAGTTTTCTCCTTAATTTTTTCCTTCAATAGAGGTTTAGTTTCTTGTAGAATTGATTGTACTTGCTGAGTACCAAATCCTTGAGTTCCAAATACTGGTTGTTGATTTTCAAATCCTCTAAATTGTTGGTTATTACTCTGAACTCCGCCGAAATTAGTTTGTTGGCCCATCCCTGCAAATTGCTGCTGACCAAATCCCTGAGTTCCAAATACTGGTTGCTGATTTTGATTTCCTAATGTACTAAAACTACCCGGGTTGGTGTTATAATCATAAAGATTTTGACCAGGTTCAGACATACCATAATTATTACTCATATCTGTTGGCATTCCTCCTATACCTCCAAGTTGATCTCTTAAATTATCTAAATCCCCATAAAATTCTTCTTCTTTTTTCTTCTTCTTAAATAAACTCAGTACCATATAATATACTTAACAAGTCATAAAATATAAATCTTATTATTCAAAAAATACAATGGCTGGTTTATATGGCATTGCCCTATTTTTCTTAGATTCCTTTGATTCTTCTTCATATTCTATAATTACATCTTTAACATTTAATTCAGATTTAAACAAATCCTTAGCAGAATTTAGTAGTTCATATTCTTTTTCCCTATCAAGAAATTCATCAAGTATATATATGTTTTTCTTTACAAAAAATAATATATCTTTATAGTTTTGATAATTATTTAAAAATTCATCAATCTTGTCTTTATTATTTCTTAATTTATTAAATAATTCATATTTTTCTTTACTTGCAATTATTATTTTTATTTTATCAAGTTTATTATTATTCATTAATATTTTTAACTTTATTAAATCATCCCTTACAGATTTTACATATTTTTCATATTTTTCATATTCATCCGTATAACTTAAATCTTCTGGATATCTTATATTAAAAGGATCTAAACCAATTTTTTCAAATATTTCAGAAATAATATGAGGAACTATTGGATATAAAAATATTGCCTTATATTCAATATATTTATTTATAACTTTTCCATTTATCTTACCAGAAGCTCTCTTCAAATACCATTCAAAAGAATTATCTAATTCAAATATCTTATTAATAACATTCATATAATTTAATTTCTCATATTCATCTTCAATTTCTTTTGCCAATTTATTTAAATTATTTTCAAACCATAAATCTATATAATTTTTTTCATATTCTTGATATTTATTATAATTTTCTATTGAATAATTATAGAATGACATTAAATATTTTATTACAAATTCTGATTTACCTAAATCTATTTTTGCATCATCATAAGATGAATTTGCTGACATCGCAATAATAAATCTTAATATATCTGCAGAATATTTTCCTAAAGCACCTCTTAATGATATATAGTTTCCCAATGATTTTGACATTTTTCTTCCCAATGCATCTACAGCATATCCATTTATAGCAATTCCTCTTGGCCAATATTTTTTATCAAATATTGCAACATGATGGAAAATAAAGAATAATAAATGATTTGGAATTAAATCTTTTCCAGAACTTCTTAAATCGACTGGATACCAATATTCAAATTCTTCCTTCATCTTTTTTACAATATCCCCATATTTTCTTATTATTTCTTCTTCATTTCCTTTATTCAAAAATATATAATCAAATAAATCATCTTCAATTTTATTTGGATCTATGTTTTTTATTAAGTGAGCAATTGTATAAAATGCCATATATATTGTAGAATCTGATAAAGATTCTATGACCCAAGATTTATCCCAGGGCAAAGGTGTTCCCAATTCATTTTTATTATGTGCACATGCCCAATCTTTTAGCCAATCAATTTTCTGATGGAAATCTTGTTTTACATAATCAGGATAAAAGTTCATATCATCTATACATTCATGGGCAAGTTTTTTCCATTCAGGATCTGAATATTTTAAGAACCATTGATTATCTATAATTTTTACAATACATAAATTTCCATATCTAGATTCAAATCTTGGTTTTAATGTATAATGTAATTTTGCTATATTATTTTCTATAAAATCTTTAGCTATATTATCCTTTGCCTCATATATTTTCATACCAACATATTTTCCAAAGATATCTGTTAATATTCCATTATAATATTCTAAAGAATATATTTCCTTTGTTGCATCTTCTAATTTTTGTAAATCTTTTTGATTATTTATTTTCATTTTTTCAACAATATCTTTTGCTGGTATATTATATCCAGGAACCTTAAATAAAACTTTCATATTATCTAAGCATTTCTTAGCTATTTCTTTATATTCTGTATTTAATAAATCCCTTAATCCAATATAATCATATGGAGCATGAGAAGGAACACTCATAACAATACCACTTCCTGTATTTATATCTACAAATTCTGCAGGTAATATTGGTATTTCATCTTTTGTTAATGGATTTATACATTCTTTTCCAATTAGTTCCTTAACATCAATATCCTTAATTTTTTCTAATTTATATCCTTGTGCATTAAATTCTTCAACAATTATTGTATCAGGTAATAAATATTTATTACCACTCTCTTTATCTAAATATATTGAATATTTTCCTTTTGGATTTATCCATATATTAGTTACCCCATATAATGTTTCTGGCCTTAATGTAAATGCAGGTAATATTATATCTTCATCTTTTAATCTAAATAAAATTATATAACCTTCTGTAGGACCTATTCCAGCATATTCATCTGGTCTATCATGATCACCAACAGGTATATTTGCAACTGGATCATATACTACTGGATGCTTTCCAGTTATAATTAATCCCTTCTCTTTCAATTTTCTATATTGCCATTCTATAAATTTATTATACCATGGATTCAAATATGTTGTATAAAATTTCCTTCTCCAATCTATTGAACATCCTAAATTTTTTATATCTTCTTCAGCCTTTTCTACAAAATATAAAGCCCATCCTGCAGGATCTTTTAATTTTTCTATATCCTCATCAGAAATTCCCTCATCCTTTAATTCCTTTATAATTTTTTCATCCCCATTTCTTAATTTCCATGATTTTGCAACAATTGGAGATCCAGTTAGATGAAAACCTTGGGGAAATAATACATTATAACCCTTTAATCTTTTATATCTAGCAAAAATATCTACTCTAGATAAAGATAAAGCAGTACCAATATGAAGAAATCCACTTACATATGGGTATGGAAATGTGACAAAAAACTTTGGTTTTTCTTTATCAGGATTTGAATAATATATCTTTTTCTCATCCCATATCTTTTGCCATTTTTTCTCTATCTCTTTAAAGAATTTTATATCATTTTCATTCATAAAGTAAATTTAAATATAAAAATACTTTTAAAACTATTTTTTATGATTTTATTAAATGGCATATAATAAAAAGTATGCTGATTGGAGTAAAAAGGTATGGGTAGATATATATGCACCTGTAGAAATATTTAATGAAAATAAAATTGGAGAAACACCAGCAAATAAGGATGATGTTGAAGAAATAATTGGAAGATCTGTAGACCTAAATCTTGCATTTATATTAAATAATTTTAAATATCAGAACTACAAAGTTATATTTCAGATAAATAAAGTATCTGGATTAAAAGCTTATACAGAAGTAAAGGAAATAATGTTATATCCATCATATGTAAGAAGAATAACAAGGAAAGGAACATCAAAGATAGAAGATTCATTTATAGCAAAAACAAATGATGGATATGAAGTAAAAATAAAACCATTAGTTATTACAAGATTTAAAGCACATAGATCACAAAGAACTGAAATAAGAAAAACATATAGAAAATATTTAGAAGAGAAAGTTTCTTCATTAAAATATTATGAACTAATTGAAAAAGTAATAAATTATGATTTACAAAACGAGATAAAACCAACATTAAATAAAATATTTCCAGTTAGTAATGTTGAAATAAGGAGAATAACAAAAATAAGTCAAATTAAACAAAAAGTTCCACAAACAGTAGAAAATAAATAATTATTTTTTAATTTCTATCAAAAATCCTTTAAGATATGACAATTCTTTATGGGGAAATATAACTTTATGATCTAAAGCCTGATTAAATTTATATAATATTTCAAATTTCTTATTTTTTCTCCTTATTAATGTTCTAATTAATGAATAAAATTTTCTTTCATTCAAATCCTGAGAACATGAAAATGTTATTAAATATCCTTCATCAATTAAATCTAAGGCAATAGAATTTATTAATATAAAACTTCTAATCCCCTTTTCATAATTTTCTGCCAATAAATCTGGAGGATCCAATATAATTATATCAAATTTTCTTTTTTCTAAATAAAATTGCTTTAATATTCTATATGCATTATCATTCATAACATTATAATTTTCTATATTATTTAATTTTAAATTTCTATATAACATATTAATTGCTTCTTTATTTTTTTCAATAAAATATTTTTCTTCTCCATTAATAATTATACCAAAAGATCCTGAATACGAAAATACATCCAAAATTTTATCTCCATATAATTGATTTACAATCTTTCTATTTTCTCTTTGATCTAAAAACCATCCAGTCTTTTGCCCCCTTAATATATTTATATAAAATTTTTTATTGACTTCTTCTATTTCAGTTTCATATTTATTTCCATAAATAAATCTTTCTATGGGTTTTAAATATGATCTTTCTCTCTGTTTTCCAATACTTTTTTCATAAATTGTAATATCTTTCCCGTATATATCTATTAATGCATCCCTAATTAGATTAATATTTTTATCAAAAAAAGCATTTGAATTTTGTATTACAAATATATCATTATATTTATCTATAATTAAACCTGATAAAAAATCAGATTCTGAATATATTAATCTATAATGATCTTTATAATTTATTGTTTTCTCTCTATATTCTTTTGCTTTCTTTATTTTTTCTTTTATTTCATTATATATATCTATATTCTCATTATATGAAAATATTCTAATATAATGATATTGATCTTTTGGATTTATTATTCCCCAAGCTAGAAAATTATTATTATATTTTAATTTAGCCAATTCGCCAGGTTCAGCTTCAATTTTTTTAATCCAATTTACAGAAAAAACCTGTCTACCTTTTTTTATTTCTCTTTTTACCCTTTCCCCAACTTTAATTTCATATTGCATATTCTGTTGATAATATTAAATAATACAAACCTGAATCTATATTACCCATATCTATTAAATCTTTTCCAAATTGTAAATAATTGTAGGAAGTTATAGAAAATCCATATTTATTATAGTAATAATAATCTAACTGTTCTATTGCTTCTATAGTATAATTACTAACATAATTTGTACTATTACTTATATATAAGAAATATAGCTTGGATAAATAGCCCATTTTTTCAAAACAAGACAGATTTAATGGCAATTGATATTGATATAAATATTGTATTAACGTATATTGTTGATCTATTAACGAACATTCATTTTCTTTATATATATTATCTGTTATTGGTAAAAATTGCGCCCAACCAATTGCAGAATAATATCTCCAATATGCTTCTTGTAAATTATTCAAAGTTTCATTTGCATCTTCTAATCTTGATATTACTTGATATTTTATTTCTTCACATTCATAATTTTCAAAGCATTGATAATTATTTATATAATTATAAAAATTATTTATATTCTTTTCCAATTCTTCTTTAGTTATATTTGGATAAAATTTTGGGTTAGTAACTTTTTGTTCAAAGCATAAACTTGCTGCTGTATAATAATCTCCTAAGGAAATATAATAATTTACAGTACTATTATTTATTCCACTACATATTTCATTCGTTATATTTTTCATAACATCAATATAATCCTGAGGAACATTATATGTATTATTAAATTTCTCTCCTAAATATATATTTTCTAAATCAAGTATTGTATACGCTGGAATTATTTTAGAATTATTATAATATGGAGCTACCATATATGGAAAATATTGTAAAGTTGCACTTAGTTTATATCTAATACCTTCAACTGGTGCTATTATTCCATTTGGTAACATAAAACCTGTAATTGGATAATTAACTATTGTAGTTTTATTTGATAAAGCTTCTAAAATAAGTAAAGTTAATCCTGCAGTACCAGAAAATCCTTCTGCAAACAATACATCATTTGAACTAAAATAATAATCATAATTATTACATCTATTTGGGTATAAATTGCATGCAGCAACCTTTGCAAATAAATATGCTAAATTATAGTTATCATAAAATACTGGAGGTATTGAAGCATATACTCTTCCAGAACCTGGAGATATTCTTAAGAAAAATTGGGTAACTTCTCCAGATAAATTATTTGATTGATTTAGAACCGCAGGAATATATACCGAGTATTCATTGCTATATAAAAAGCTAGACCTTTCATTATATAATAAAAAAGCTAATAGAAATACTATCAATACTATAGATAATGTAATTACATATCTTTTATTCATTTTATTCAAAATAGAGAAAATCTTTATAAATCCCATTATCCTTCAATTTTAAAGACTCAAGTGATACATATAAATTATTTAAATAGGTACTTATTGTTTTTTGATTATATTCTGTTCTAAAATCAATTTTAAAGTAATATATATTTCTCCCATTCATATATGTAGTTTCTTCATCCCTTAACTCCAAGTTATAAGCATCATATTTATGTGAATCACTTATAATTCTATTAAAATTCTGTTTTATTATTCTTCTTGCATCATATAAACGCTCTATATCTGTAGAATAAAGAATAATACTTCCATAAGATTCTATTCCTCCAATATTTTCAATTAATCCCAATTCTTTTGTCTTTTTTAATAAATATTGATATATTGTTAATTGAGTTGAGGTTGTTCTTACTCTATTGAGAACTTTTTTAATAAGAGACTCATCTTCTTTTGATTTAGACTTGGTATAAAAGTCAGAAAGATTAAAAGATTTTATTTCATAAATCTTTGCTTTATTCATCTTATCTTCAAAATTCAAGCCATCAGGTTCTCCAACCATTAGTATAGGGCATCCTTTCTTATCACATTTATCATAATAATATTCAATAAGATATCCATTATGATATTCAAGTGATATTAAATAATATTGCTTAGATTTAGTCCTCAATCTTTCCATATTTTCAAAATATTCTGCAAATTCTTTATTTTTTCCTAATCGAATTTCTCCTTTTTCATTAAAACCTTCTAAAAGAAAAGTTGCAGCTACTGTAAGTATTTTTCCATATTTATTTTTTATATCTTTTAAAAATTCATTTAATTTCTTTAGATATGAATTATCATTATTAGGACTACTAGCTTTCTTATCTATTTTTCTTATTAAATCATCTAAAGTTGTTACTCCCCAATGATTAGACATAATTTATAATATTAACATTATCTATTTATAAACGCCGCGGGTGGGATTTGAACCCACGCCCCCTTTCGGGGAATGGATTAGCAATCCATCCCCTTGGGCCACTCGGGCACCGCGGCATATTAAATTTTTTAAAAATTATTATTTATAACTT
>Ga0080005_104257_pt1 | contig 22006 bp, 19 predicted proteins | sample JossMetagenome_2_FD_69208 | JGI IMG/M metagenome (GOLD analysis project Ga0080005, IMG submission 69208) | Hot spring sediment microbial communities from Joseph's Coat, Yellowstone National Park, USA - JC3_ASED (SPADES assembly) (version 2) | ecosystem: Environmental > Aquatic > Thermal springs >...
TCTTGAAAGAGCTGAATGAGAGGTTAAACTCAAGGAAGTTAAGGGGGTTTAAGGAGATTGAATCGGGGAACTACCATGCTCTTCCTGGAGAATTTTTTACACAATAATGAGGACACTATGTAACAAAGTCAATCTTTTTTTCAAAAAGTAAAAAGTACCATTTATCAAGTTTACAAGATAAATAAAATTATCCCTGCCATTCTATTAAACTCTGGTTAAGCAATATTTAACCAAATATACTTCAGGCTCTTACCTTTGAAATCACAGGGTATTGGAGAAAGTACTTTTTTACAATCCTTGCCCTTTCAAAATGGTTTACGATGGGCTGATGATAGGGAAGTTTGTACCTCAAGGGGTCATGAAGCATATAAGGGGGTAAATCCTTTAACTCAGGAAGGTATTTCTTTATATATCTTGCTTCAGGGTCAAATTTTTTAGCCTGAAGAATTGGGTTGAACATCCTAAAAGGCTTTGGGTCTGCTCCCACAGAAGCTACCCATTGCCAATTTCCTATATTCACTACCTCATCGTAATCGATGAGATTTTCTCTGAAGAAGGCTTCACCAAGCCTCCAATCGATAAACAAGTCTTTAGTTAAGAAAGAGGCAACGATCATCCTTGCCCGATTGTGCATGAACCCCTCTGATAATAACTGCCTAATTCCAGCATCGACGATAGGATATCCGGTTCTTCCCTCTACCAGGGCTTTAAAAAGCTTTTCATTATTTTCCCAAGGAATGTTCCTTCGCTTTTCCTGAAATTCGCATTCCTTAAGTTGAGGGAAATAATGCTTTATATGATACCAAAATTCTCTCCAAGCCAATTCTTTAATAAATTGGCAGTCTTCTCCGGCAACCTCTTTAGCCTTCTTAAATATTGTTCGTAGGGAGATGACCCCAAATCTTATGTAGGGCGAAAGCTTTGATGTGCCGTCAAGGTCAAGCCTATTTCTTGTTTCATCATATCTTCTAAAATCAAATTCGTTCAATCTTTGAAAACCAAAATCTAAGGGAAAATATCTGTTTTCTTCATACTCCATATTCTGCAGGAGTTTATCCAGTGTGCTAAAAGGCAGTTCTGGAACTTTGACCTTAGTAGGAATTGGTTTGCACTCAAGCATTAAATTTTTAAACCAATCCTTTAAAAAGTGGCTATAAACTCTCTTGAAGGGTACCTTGGTTATGTCGCAAAGAAAGTTTCCTAAGTAAACATGGAAGTCTATGCCATAAGAAATACAGATTGATTTTACCTCCTTTTCAATTTCCTCAACTGTGAAGGAAAAGGCTTTATTGGTAAAGACTCCCTGAGCTTGAGAGGTCTTAATTATCTCTGGAAAGACCTCTCTTGGCTCCCCGACGAAGACATAGAGCTTACCCCCAAGATCCCTTAAATCTTTGTCAAGCTTTTTTAAGGCTGATACAATAAATCCAAGCCTGTCTTTTCTTTTGCCAAATTTTTCAAGCAAGCTTGGAATAAAAATAAAAATAGGGATAATCTCCTCTGCAAGGATTGAAGCTTCATACAGAGCCTCATTATCATCAATCCTCAGATCCCTTTTAAACCAAACAACTACCCTTTTATACCTTTTCTTTTCATTCATTAAGCCAGCTAAAGTCGAGCTGAAATATTGGTTCTGGATAGGGTTTTGCAAAAAGGAATCCTTGCATTAATCTTACGCCAAGTTTGTAAAGAGTTTTGGCTTCTTCTCTTCTTTCTATTCCTTCAGCAATTATTTCAATTCCATGGGAGCTTAGCGCCTGGACAAGTGCTTTTACTAAATCCAGCTTTATAGGGGTTTGGTCTATTCCTTCGATCAATTCTCTGCTAATTTTGACAAAATCTGGTTGCAATCTTATTAAGGCTTCAAGGGAGCTAAAACCTGTGCCAACATCATCTAAAGCAGTTTTGAACCCGTTCTCTCTGTAGTATTCAAGAATTTTGTTGAGATGTTCAAAATCCTTTACCTTTTCAGTTTCTACCACCTCAAAGACTAAATTTTCGGGGTTCCACTCTAATTGAAAAGCCCATTTTATAGTACTTTGCAGACAAAAAATAGGATCATAGATTACAGTAGGTATAAAGTTGATGAAGACCTTATGCTTTTTTAGACCTTTAACAGCGGCGGTTTTTACGGCAACCTCTCTACAACTCCTGTCAAGATAAAAAAGCGTGTCAGTTGCTCGAGCAGCTTCAAAAAGATAGTATGGACTTAAAATTTCTCCGTTTTTCTTAACACCCCTTATCAAGCATTCAAAACCATAAACCTCCTTTCTTTCCAGGTTTACAATAGGATGGAAGTATACGGTTAGTCTATTTGTCTCTAAAATCTCAAGGTATTCGGTATACCTTAAAATAGCTGAATAAACGCTCAAGGGTTTTAATCGAGGGATAACTGAAAGTAAATTCTCTCCCTTTGTAAGAAATCCGACCTTCAAATCTTCTTTTTCAGCTTCACTTAAAGGTTGATTGGCAAGGGTTGATATTAACTCTTCCATATTTACCTCTGGAATTAGTATCTGCCCTTGAAGTAGGTTATACGAGAAGTTGCTTTCAGAAAGAAGCTTTGCCACTTTTTGTATCAGGAAATCTATAGAGGAAAAAATAACCACATCAACTTTTTCTCCCGGAAATTTTGGCAAAACTTCACACCTTGGACAGGGTTTTTCGTTCATGGCAACCTCCCACGCTATGATGTTTTTATATTTTTAGAGGTTTTCACAATGTTTCATCTCCGCGCTTGCTTGTTATGATGTATTTTATTTCTTAATTTAATAAATTCATCTTTGTTAGGCTTTTTAAGCCTCCAAAGGAATTTGTCCTTCTGTCCTCCAAATTAATTGGCACATCCAATTCATAGCCCCTTTTTTCTTGTCCACTCAAAGAATACATTCTAATTTAGAGATTTGATTCCAATTTTTGGCTGATTATTCTTTTTTGGAACTTTAAAAAAAAGGAGCTCAAAGCTCCTTGTATGAACTAACCTTTGGAGGTTGCATCTTTTAAGCTTTTTCATTAAGAAAAAAAGCAATTTCCTCCTTTGCTTCAGAAAAAACTGTAAATACAGATATGTTGAAAATCACAGAAGAACTTGAAGTTGATAAATCTGATAGAACTATAATAGACACAAAATCAATTAAGAATTAGGACATAGCTATGTTGACGTAGGAATATACTACAGCTGTAATTTTTTAGAAGGACCTAAAGGGTAGAATGCATTTAAACCAGGCTTGACGGGATAGGTTTCAGTCTTAGCTTTTCGCAAGTTCATCTTCCTTTAAGACCCGGTCCCCGTCCGTAATAAACGCTAGCAGGTAAGCTTGTGCTTTTGAAATGGGGTTGAGTGGATAAGGGTTGCCAGATAGTAGGCAAAGTCAAGGAAGTAGTATTTAGAATAGGGTTTGTCGTTGTAGGGGAATAAAGGGCGAAGGTAGGGTTCTAAAATTTAAAGGGTTTCTTTTTTGAAAAACTCTTACTGCGGAGGAGGAGGGATTCGAACCCCCGGTGCGGGTTTTAGCCCGCACAGCCGATTTCGAGTCGGCCCCCTTCGTCCACTCGGGCACTCCTCCTATGATATCTTATCCTAACAACCTTGTACCTTTTTCTTTGGCTGAGCTGGTTGAGCTTTTTCAGCTGGGGTTGCTGGCTTTGCTGGTTGTGCTGGAGTAGCGGGTTTTGCAGGCTCGGCTGGCTTAGCAGGTTCAGCTGGTTTTGCTTTCTCAGTGTGAGTGGCGTTTGCTTCCTTTTTGGTTTTCTTTGTCTTTTTTGCTGGTTGGGCAGGAGCTGGTTTTTCAGCTGGTTTTGCAGGCTCTGCCTTCACTAATGAAAAAGCTTTCTTTATGTCTTCGTCAGCCAGGCTTTTGTGAATTGCTTTTTTAGCAGACTTATTCCTGAGAAAATCAAGAAGCTCATTTTCATCCTTTGCACCCGAGCTTTTAATTTTTGAAGCAAGATCAGCCTCTGTCTTGTGACATTTTAGACAGGGAAGCGCCATCCCCAAGCTCGGCAAAAGCAAACCCACAGCACCTAACATGGCTAAAAGCTTACTCCCTTTCATATTCTCCTTCCCTTATTTGATTTTTTAAAAAATATAATCCAAAAATCCTGTTATTGAAGTTATGACTTAAGAATCCTTACTCTGATTGAGAGCCTATATTATCTTTTAGCCTTAAAAAATTCCTTTAAAAGCAACTCTGCTTCTTCTTTAAAAAGCCCATAACGAACCTTGACCCTATGGTTTAGCCGAGGATCATTTGGGATCTGATATAGACTTACGCAGGCTCCGGTTTTTGGGTCAAGAGAGGCAAAGATTAGCTCAGCAATCCTTGCTAAGACCATGGCATAAGCACACATAGCACAGGGCTCAAGAGTTACATAAAGCTTGCATCCAAGCAAACGATAATTCCCAAGCCTTTTAGCACCCTCTCTTAATACCAAAATTTCCGCATGAGCCGTAGGGTCGCAAAGGCTGATAATTCTATTGTGGTCCTTAGCTAAAACCTCCCCTTCCCTTGAGACTAAGACTGCCCCAACTGGCACCTCATCCTCTTCAAAGGCTTTTCTTGCCTCATCCAAAGCAAGGGACATGAAGTATTCGTCCTCTTTAGTAAAGTTAAAAGCCTCTACCATATTCTAAGGATGATAGAAACTAACAGAAAAGAAGCAAAAGGTATAAGAGAAAGGAGTTCAAGATAAACAACTTGACCAAGCTTTCTTTTGAGAAGGGTCTGATAGAGTAAAAGACAGGAAAGAGCCGAAGTGAGAAATAAAAGATTAGCAAGGCTAAAATAGGATAAACCAAAGGGAAGAATTAAAAGCCCAATCAATATAATCTTTAAAAGTTTTTTTATTCGCCTTTCATCAAAATCAAAAAAGGCTAAAAGAAAACTTTTTGGTAAGAAACCATCAGTCTGTAGATAAACCATTTCTAAGTAAAATTTAACAAATAGTAAGATTAAAATGGCATATGAAGATAGAAGGAGTAATTGATTGTCCCACAAGGGGTAAAGATAAAGGAGAAGAGAGATGTAAAAAAGGATATCTATGCCCCCTTGGAGAGGGCTTTGCTTAAAGAGAAAAGAAAGAAGGGTAAAAATAATCATTAAGCTTAAAATCCTTGGTTTATAAAGAAGCCCAAAGATGATGCTTAGAACAAAGAGCCCTGTCAAGTAAAGCCAAAAATAGCGTGAAAGATAGAAATAAGTCCTTTCCGGATAGAAAAAGGGAAAGGTATCTCGATTTATAAAGTTTACCAAAAAAATAAGAGCCGTTGAAAAGAAAAGAGAAAACAGCAAAAAAGTAATTTCAGAAAAGCTAAATGATATGCACTTTATTAGCAGGAGGGCTAAAAGAAGTATCGGAATAAAAAGTCCTGCGTATGATTGCGAGATTGCAAAGCTTCTTAAAAGGGCGTAGGTTTTAGAAGTATGCCTTTTTAAAAGGTCAACCACTGAGTTTATCAGCCAGTTTGGAGTTGAGGCACCGGCTGTTATTCCAAGGCTGCCAACCTTTTTTATTTCCTCAAGCGGGAGCTCTTCTGGTCTTTCTACGAAGTAGACTTTTTTCCCTTGAGATTCTGCAATCTGGGCAAGGCGTTTAGTGTTTGCTGAAAACTTTCCTCCTACGACCACGATGGCTTCGCAGGTCTGGCAAAGCTTTCTTACCCCAGCCTGCCTTACCTCGGTTGCGTTGCAGATGGTGTTTATGATTTCAACATCTTGGAACCTGCTTTTTATTTCCTCGGCTAACAATTCAAAGACCTCTTCATCCTGAGTGGTTTGAGAAAGGACAACAAAGGGGGTTCCTCGCGGAAGAGCCTCTAAATCCCGTAAAGAAGAGACCACATAGCCCTTTCCTTGGCAGTAGCCAAGGATGCCCTTTACCTCAGCGTGGTCCTTGTCTCCAATGATGATAACCGATTTTCCCTCTTTTACTGCCCGATCAGCCAAAGCTTGCACCTTAAGAACTCGAGGGCAAGTTCCATCAAGGAGTTTAAACTTCTCTTCAAGCACTTTCTTTTCTTGAGGAGGTATTCCATGGGCTCGTATGACGCATACTCCCCCAGCCTGTCCTTCCTCTGGGGTCTTGATAACCTTGACTCCAAGCTTTGATAGGAGCTCAAGGGTTTGCGGATTGTGGATGAGCGGTCCATAGGTGTAGATGGGCGATAGCCCTTGATTTACCGCTCTAAGGACTAAGTTGACCGCCCTCCTTACACCCATACAAAAGCCAGCCTTCTCCGCAATTTTTATCCTCATAGCCTTTGGCTCACTCTCCTTGCAATCTCCTCAAGCAAACCCTCTTCAGCAAAGCTAAAGTATCCAGAATCTCCTATTATCAAATGGTCTATAAGTTTAATATGGAGGAGCTTTCCGGCAAGGTAAAGGAGTTCTGTCAAGCGTATGTCTTCCTGAGAAGGCTTTAGGCTTCCTGAAGGGTGGTTGTGGGCAACGATGATCGAGCTTGCTGATAGCTTGATCGCCTGAGAAAAAACTTCTCTTGGGTAGACAACGGCTTCGGTGATGGTTCCTTCAAAGAGCTCATCAACATGCAAAACCTCAGATACCGCAGAGAGATAGACTACGACGAAGGTTTCCCGCTTTCTTGCTTTGAGCTCAAACCAAAGGTAATCATAGACCTCCTTTGGGGAACGAAGATAGACAGCCTTTTTTGCCCTTGTGCGAAGATAACGCCTTGCCACCTCTCTTGCCACTTTAAGGGGAAGAATGGCAGATGGTCCAAGCCCTGAGATTTTAAGAAGCTCCGTAGGCTCAGCATCAAGGACATTGCTTAGGTCATTTTTAAAACAAGCTAAGAGCTCCCTTGCTATCTTTCTGGTATCCTTTCTTGGGATGCCAAAGAAGAGAAGAAGCTCAAGTAGGTCTTCGTCGGTAAAGGATTCTGGTCCCTCGCGGAAGAAGCGCTCCTTAACCCTTGCCCGATGACCTGCGGCTTTCTTCTCAAAGTCCTCAAGCCTCTTTAACTTGGCTTTAAGCTTTTTATCTATGGTCTCGCTCATAGGGGTTAGAGGGAAAACTTAGCCTTCACATTGCCTTTTAAGCGAAACTCCCCGGTTGAAAGGTTATAGTAAAGCTCGCTTCCTTCAACGGTTATGCCTTCTTTTTTTATAAAAACGCGCCCCGGTGCCCTCAACACCCCATCCTTTGCGCTGTAGAAAAGCTCTTCGGTGTAAACATCCCCGTGCTTATCGGTTTTTAGCTCTACCGCACCTTGAAAGTGAAAGAGTTCTTTTTTCTTGTCGTAGAAGCCGAGCTTTGCCTTGATGTTTATCCCTTTCTTTGGGCTTATAAGCTCTAAGTTTTTGGCTGAGAAGCTCTCGTCAGGCTGTTTCTCAAAATAGCTTGCCTTAAGTTGTAGGGCAAGCGAACTTCCCTCAAACCTACGGTAAGTAAAATCTAGGATTCTAACCGACTTTATTTGGGAAAAAGCTGAAGTGGCTAGAAAAGTTAGTAGGAGTAGCGAGAAAAAAGCTCTTCCCATTTTCCTTTTGCCCTTATGATAAGTTCGCAAACTTCCCTCACTGCTCCCTTTCCGCCTTCCCTTGTTGTGATGTAGTGAGCATAATCCTTAACAGGAGGCCAGGCATTCGGAACGCTTATCGCTAAGCCTGCTTTTTTAAGGAGCGGGATATCTACCCAATCATCACCCATATAAGCTACGCTTTCAAAGGTTAGTCCCTTTTGCTTTAGAATACTCTCTACCACGGAGAGCTTATCGAGCTCTCCTTGGATGATGAGGTCTATTCCAAGCTCTCTTCCACGGTGCTCTACTACCTTAGAATTCCTTGAAGAAACAATGCCTACCTCAACCCCAATTTTTTGGAGAAGCTTGATCCCCATTCCGTCAAGCACCGAGAAAACCTTTATCTCTTCTCCGGAGGAGGTAAGGATAATGCCTCCGTCGGTCAAAATTCCATCCACATCAAGAAGGAGGAGCTCAACCCTTTTTGCTCGAGAGAGGACCTCAGGAGGAAAATCCATGCCTTTGAGCAACCGCTAAAAGGTCGGCAATCTGGGAAAAAAGCTCTGGAAGGTCCTTTAGAGGTAAAGAGTTTGGTCCATCGCAAAGAGCTTTATCCGGCTCAGGATGCACCTCAAAAAATAGCCCGCTCACCCCCACGGCAACCGCAGCCCTTGCTAAGGGAGCCACAAACTGCCTTTCTCCACCCGACCTTCCCTCCCCACCACCAGGCAGTTGCACGCTGTGGGTTGCATCAAAGATAACTCGGTCTGCGTATTCCTTCATGATGAGAAGGGAACGAAAATCTACGACCAGATTTCGATAACCAAAGGTTGCCCCTCGCTCGGTTAGCCAAACCTCCTTTGGAGCGCCTATCCGAGCCTTTTCTACCGCATACTTCATGTCCCAAGGAGCCATAAACTGTCCCTTCTTAATGTTTACAATCCTTCCTGTTTTCCCAGAAGCTACAAGCAAGTCTGTCTGGCGACAAAGAAAGGCTGGTATTTGAATAACATCCGCTACTTGGGAGACGAGCTCAACCTGCCAGGTCTCATGGACATCGGTAGTAACCGGAACACCAACCTTGCTTTTTACCTCAGAAAGCATCTCAAGCCCCTTTTCTAAACCTGGTCCCCGGTAAGAATAAAGGCTTGTGCGGTTTGCCTTGTCAAACGAAGCCTTAAAGATGTAGGAAAAGCCATGTTTTTGGCAAAGTTCCTTCACAAAGGAGGCAATGGTTAGGGCTGTGTCAAGGTCCTCAAGAACGCAGGGACCGGCTATGATTAAAAACTCTTTCATACAAGAAAGAATTTTAATAGATGGAAGAGAAGTTTACAAGCCCTTACAGCCTACCGTGCCGAGCGTAGCGAGGCATCCTTCACATTGTTCGAGACACTTCCCAGGGGAGCCCTCTCCCTTCGGTCGGGACAACAATTTCGAGCGAAGCGAGAAATCTCATTTTTAACGAAAAAAGTGGAAGTTCCTCAGCTTACACCTCGCAAGGATATGGAGGGAAGCCCCTCGGCTTGGGCTGAGGCTAACATGAATGGCGTTAGGGATGTGGCATTCCAACTTGGGTAATAATATGCGATATTGCCATTAGTAATCACAGGGTTGAGATTTGAAAAGTTTGACCTTTAACCAAAAGTAATCTCTAAATACGGAGGGTTGATCTTTGCTGACTTTACCTCTTTGTGGATCAAGACCCTTGGGAGGAAGAAATGCTTTTTAAAATTGCCGATCCTTATGGTTAGCTCATCTCCAGAATGAAAGACTTCAAGCTTTTCCTTTGGCACTTCTCGTAGATGAAGCTTTAGCACAAAGTCTCCATCCCGTTCAAAGACTTCAAAGGGTTTGTCCTGATAGAAAACCTCGCTTGGGTCTTTATCGCCGTAGACAAGCCTTCCAAGTTCTTTAAGCTTTTCCAGACCAAGGACCTCTTCTTTAAGATATGGCACTTCAAATATAGGGGTAGGGTAGAAATTTTGATAGATCTCCTCTAAGTATTTTTGCTGGATGCTTGCTAAAAAGTTTTCTTTTTCAGCTACCCTGTTCACCAAGATAGCGTCCACGGGAAAACCAAAGAGATGAAGGTAGGTATAAGCCTTCTCAGTCTCCTTAAGAACCATCTTTTCAGGGTTCATTACAATCCTTACTGAGGAAATTTTAGGGTTTTGCAAAAGATAGTAGAGGTTGTAGACCTGTCTAAAAAGGTCTTCGAGGGCGTCGTAAGTTTCTTCTTCGGGCAAGGGCATGTCTGTTGCTACTTTAGCCACAGGGCGGATAAACTTCATGAGCTTTCTCTGAAGAGGTAGCACCTTAGTGATCCACCAACTTGCCGCATCAGGCAAACTAAGAAACCTTAAAGTTTCGCCAGTTGGAGCAGAATCAACTATGATCACATCATACTTTCCTTCCTCAACATGGCTGTTTATCCAAAGGAAGGCAGAAACCTCTTCCATCCCTGGTAGAATGGACATCTCCTCCGCCAAGACCTCTTCAACACCCTGCCATTTGAGAAGACTTCTGAGATACTCTTGGAGCTTTCCCCAGTATTTTTCTACGGAAAAATAGACATCTATCTCCTGAGCAAAGAAGTTTTCAGCAATTTCCTTTGGCTCAGGACCGACCTCAACCTCTAACACATCCGAGAGCGAGTGAGCTGGGTCTACAGAGACAACCAAAACCTTCTTCCCAAGGGATGAAAGATAGGCTGCTGTTGCTGCAGACAAAGTGGTCTTTCCAACTCCGCCTTTACCGGTATAAAGGATTATCCGCATGCTCTTGGGCTCTACTCCTCAGCCTCTACCTTAACCTTTTTTACCTCTTTCTTTGGTTTTTCAAGCTCTTCGATCTTCTTCTCGATTAGCTCCTTTAAAGCAAGAAGCATCTCCTTTTTGGCGTTCTTAAGATGGGTTCTACTTTTTTCAGGGACAAAGGAGGTTAGGTCTTCGATGAAGGCTTCAAAAGCTTGGTTCAGATGCTCAATCCAACGAAATTTCATGTCCTTCCACCTCCTTTTGGTCTTTTAATCTTATCATAAGATTTTCAAACAAGGATTCAAGGTGGGTAGATGTATACTTAGACAGAAAGGGGTGGTGGAACCTAATAAGGAATCGTAAAAAATCTTGTTAAACAACGAGCGTTTAGCTCTACTAAAAAGTTTCCAAAGTTGGTATTAAAATTATTAAAAAAAAGCATAGCTTAAAGTGTAAAATGTTTGTGCCGGGACACGGAGCTTATCTTATAAACCCTTCTTTCAATCCGGCTTCGAAAGATAATCTATCCTATAATCAAACTTCTTACGCTAAATCTAAGGACCAGGTTGAGGAAAAAAAGCTTCGAATGGCAGTAGAAAAGCTAAAAAGAATAGAGGCAAGGGTTATTGCTCACGAGATGGCTCATAAGGTAGTAGGTGGGCAATATGCTGGTGCCGTCCGGTATGAGTATACCAGAGGTCCTGATGGCAGGCTTTACATCACTGGGGGAGAGGTTAGCATAGATGTTTCTGAAGAGCCAACCCCTGAGGAGACTATTCAAAAGATGGAAATCGTTAGGCGAGCTGCCCTTGCCCCAGCAGACCCCTCTCCTCAAGACCTTGCGGTTGCTCAAACAGCAACCATCAAAGAGATGAGGGCAAGGCTTGAACTTTGGCGAAAAAAGTTTGAAGAACTTGAAAAACCAAGTCAACAGAACAAACTTTCAAAGGTAGCTTAACACATTGTAAGCACATATGAACATCCCCCTTTCTCAGCTTGAGCTTGATAAGATACCGAACGAGCCCGGGGTTTATCTTTATAAAGATGCCAGAGGCGAGGTCCTGTATGTAGGCAAGGCAAAGGACCTTAGGGCAAGGATTTCAAGCTACTTCCGAAACGGCTATCTTTCTCCTAAAATTCAAAGGCTTTTAGATACGGCAAAAGAGCTTGAATACATCCTTACTCGAACAGAAAAGGAGGCTCTTCTTCTTGAAGCAACCTTAATCAAAAAATACCGCCCAAAATACAACGTCCTTCTAAAAGACGACAAAAACTATCCTCTCATCCGTATAAACTTAAACGAGGATTATCCTGCCCTCCAAATAGTGAGAAAAAGAAAAAAGGGAGATAAAGCCCTCTACTTTGGTCCTTTTACCTCGGCAAAAGCTATAAGAGAGATACTTAAGCTCCTTTCGAAAACCTTCCCGCTTAGAAGATGCACCCTTGCTGAGATGAGGCGAAGAAGGGCTCCCTGCGTCTATTATCAGATAAAAAAATGCCTTGCCCCTTGCGTTAGAGATGTGCCAAGGGAAGAGTATGCCAAGCTTGTCCAAGGCGTAGTTGACTTTTTCCAGGGTAGGGCAAGGGAGCTCATTGATAAAATGAAGGCAGAGATGCTTGAGCTTGCTGAAAGGCTTGAATTTGAAAGGGCAGCCTTCCTTAGGGATAGAATTCAAGAGCTTGAGGAAGTTTTAAACAAACAGGCGGTAGTCCTCTCTACACCTGAAGACTTTGACCTCTGGCACGCAAAGCTTGAAGACGAAGACCTATACTTGATAGTTCTTTTTGTGAGGTTTGGCTATCTCTACGGCTTTCAACCCTTTAGGCTAAAGAAGCCTATCGAGGAAGAGGATGCCCTAAAGTCCCTTATCATCCAATATTACAGCGAGGGGAAAGTTATACCCGATAAGGTCTACCTTAGCTGGCAGGAAGAAAACCGAGAAGAGTTAGCCTTAGCCCTTTCAGACCTTGCTGGAAGGGAGGTAATTGTTTCCCCTTTGCCAAAGGGGGAAGAGTATTCATACCTTTTGGAGATAGCCCAAAAAAACCTTGAGCATTTTAGGCTTTCTCAGTTAAGGAAAGAGAAACCCTGGCATGATGGGCTTGCGGAGGAGCTAGCAAGGCTTTTGCGGATGTCTGACCTACCCCGGTTCGTTGAGGCTGTTGACCTTTCGCAGTATGCGGGCACGGCAAGGGTTGGAGCGATCGTCTGCTTCTTTGAGGGCGAGCCTGATAAAACAAGGTATCGCCACTATCACATAAAGAGCGAAGGGCGGGACGACTACTCCATGCTCTATGAAGTTGTTTATCGCAGGCTAAGAAGAGGGCTTGAAGAAGGGAACTTACCTGATGTTTTGCTCATTGACGGAGGTAAGGGGCATCTCCAAACAGCCCTTCAAGCTGCTGAGGATTTAGGTATAATCGAGGTTGCCTTAGCAGGCGTTGCCAAAAACGAAAAAAGAGCCCCAGAAAAGCTTTATCTTCCAGGTAGGAAAAACCCTGTATTTTTGCCAAAGCATGAAAGGGTTTACCATTTTATCTGGAGGGTAATGGAAGAGGCTCATCGCTTTGCCAAGTCTTTTGCGGAAAAAACTAAAGAAAGGTTAGATTTTTCTTCTGAGCTTCTTGACAGCATCCCTGGGCTTGGTCCAAAGAGAAAAAAGACTCTGCTTAGCCATTTTTCAAGCCTTGAGGAGCTTTCTCAGGCAAGCTTAGAAGAGATTGCAAGGCTTCCAGGGTTTAATTTAAGCTTAGCAAAGAGGATAAAGGAAAGATTGACGGCTAGGGTGTAAAAATAAAAAAAACCCCCGGGGATTTAGCCCCGGGGTCTTATCTTGCTTATTGTCTATCAAGTTTTAGAAGAAGATTTCAAGAGAGCCGTAGAGGTTCCACATGGTGTCGATGGGCACATACATGGTCATGGCTTTCATGACCTGATTAAGGTCGTTAGACTTTGCCCACTTCTTTATGTCGCTGATCTTCCTTGGGGTCTCAAGCCAGTTCCCAGAGCCGTAGTAATCAAACCAATAGTATTGGAAGCCTACCCTGAGGAGGGCTCTTCCGTTTTTGACAAGCCTTTCTCCCACTGGTAGGTCCTGCTGCCAGTAGATTTCAGCCACATGACCGCGGGTTGAGAGCTTGTTCATGTATGGGTCGTCAGAGCCGATGTGGAAGGGCATCCACCACTTGGAGCCATAGTTGTATTCAAGACCAAGCTTTGCTCCGCAGACCTGAGGAATGGGGAACCTAACTCCAGCATACACCGCATAACCGGTGCGGGTCTTCTTTTCGACAGGTAAGCTCATAAAAGGATTTGTCCCATTATAAATAGCCATACCCATATTAAGGAGCGTTGGTTGTAAAACTATGGTAACCGGAAAGACTTGAGTTCCATTAGAATAATACATTTGCATTGGCATTTGACCTACTGCTTTAGGCTCAGCTATACTCATACCGAGAGAGATAAAGTAGTCCAATCCCTCAAGGTTGAAGAATTTTACATTCTTATGGGTCCAGGTCAAACCGATCTCGTAGAGGTCTCCAAGGTTTGTCCTTGGCTGAAATTTGGCAGGCATGTACATACCAAAGGCTGGGTTAAACATGTACATTTCGCCGTTTGGAAAGTCCATGATGTCTTGAGCCTTAAAGGCTTGGAAGTTGAGGAACATGTTGTTATCGTCATAAAGGTCAATGTTAAAGCCGTAGAACTCTACATCATCCTTTGCTCGGTCAATTGGAGTCTTAAACCCAGACTCAAAGCCCCTTCCATAGCAGAACCTTGCCCTACCCGTTCCCCAGTCATAACCAATTGTAGCACCATCAAAGGGCACATCAATGTTGATAGCAGTGGGCGTAGCATCCCTCTTGTCTATACCTTCCCTGATTTCCTGAGGAACACCGTGGGTAGTTGGTCTGCGCCCAAAGGAGATCCAGATGGGCTTTCCAAAGATATTAGACCAGTTGAAGTAGGCTCTGTCCACATAGAGGGTGTTGTCAGCTGGTCTTACGCCAAGGGTAAAGTTGTTCTTCATCGGGAAGAAGAGGTAAGGAGCAAAATAATCATCCGTTTCACCCCAAGCCTTTTGGTAGGCAAGCCTGACTTTAACTACAGTATCTTCAGTTGGCTTTACAGAAAGGTCAAGCCTTAGCCTGTTTGTCCAAAGGGAATCGTTATCATCCTTGTGGCTTTTTGTTTTCTTCTCAAACTGGGCATAGACGTTTGTTAGGTCGTTGCCAAACATATCGGACAAATATGCTGTTGGTGGAACCAAACCTATGGATTTATAATAATTGAGCATAGTAGGCATCATGCCAAGCATAAAGGCATTTTGTTTAATATCTGCCCTGGTGCTGTCAATCCTAACCCTGATGTCCCCACCTATCTTAAACTTGCCGATCCCGTCCTTTATGGCTGAGACGGTCTTATCAACGGCGCTTACTTTTTCTTCCTGAGTTGCCTGCTTTTCCTTTACCTCCTGAAGCTGAGCCTTCAAAGCCTCAAGCTCTTTAGAAAGCTGTTCAATCTTCTGCAAAAGCTCTTCCTGAGTTGCCGCCTGCCCCGACGAGACAAGCAACCCTAAAACCACCGCCGAAATCAAAAACTTCTTCCCTTTCATAACCTCACCTCCTATTTATTTTCTTTAAAAAATTTTACAAATACATTAATTTATTTTTAAATTCTAAGTTGTCAACCATAAAAAAAACTGCTTTTTGCGTTGAATTTTTGAACATATTTTTCTATTAAAAGTCATTTTTTTTCTGATTTTGAAAATTTTCCTTAATTTTTATTCTCGCACTTTATCCCTGAATTGTCAAAAATGTTTGCCGATTGCGCGATGGGTTGCGTTATGTTTTGTCCCTACGAGAAGAGGGTGGAAAGGTCGCTTAGACCGAGGGGAAGGTCCTGTGCTTAAGCTTGGTAGCAGATGTTAGGGGCGATATGTTTTCAGAAGAAAAAAAAGAAGTAAAATGAAGTTTGAATATGCAAAGGCTTGATTTTAAAGAGGCGTTATCCCTTTATAAAAACGCAGACCTCTTTGAGCTTGGCAAGCTTGCCCACAGCTTTAAAGAAAGGCTTCACGGCAAAAATTACTACTACACTATCAATCGGCACATCAACTATACCAATGTCTGCATCATGCACTGTAAATTCTGTGCCTATCACTGTTCCAAAGATGATGAAAGAGCCTATGTGCTTGAAATAGACGATGTTTTAAGAAAGATAAGCGAAAGCCCAAACCTTAGAGAAGTTCACATCGTAGGGGGTCTAAACCCAGACCTTCCCTACGATTATTATGTTGAGCTTACCTCAGCCATAAGGAAAAACTTTCCAACCCTTAGGATCCGAGGCTTTACCTGCGTTGAGGTTGATTTTTTGAGTAAAATTTCTGGAAAGGATGTTGCCGAGGTCTTAACAGACCTTAAAAGGGCAGGGCTTAATGCCTTGCCTGGGGGTGGGGCTGAGATCTTTTCTGATAGATTAAGAGAGGAGCTTTATCCAGCAAAGATTGACCATAGAAGATGGCTTGAAATTGCTAAAACTGCCCACAGGCTTGGTATAAAAAGCAACGCCACCCTTCTTTTTGGTCATTTAGAGACAGAGGAAGAGGTCATAGAACATCTTATTATGCTTAGGGCTGCCCAGGATGAAACAGGTGGTTTTGAATGCTTTGTGCCCCTTCCTTTTTTGCCAGAAAACACGAAGCTTTCTCATCTTCCGCCCGTTTCAGCTCAAAAGATTTTAAGAATCTTTGCTATATCCCGCTTAGTGCTTGATAACTTTCCGCACATCAAGTCCTACTGGGTTTTTCTTGGCGTTGGTTTAGGGCAAGTTGCCCTTCTCTTCGGGGCAGACCATTTCCATGGCACTGTGATCGAAGAAAAGATAAGCGAAAGCCACAAAAGGGAAGTCATTACAAACCTACCCCAAGATGAGATAGAAAAGCTCATCAAAGAGATAGGTGGGACCCCGGTTCTGATTTAGATTGACATGGAGATGGAACCCAAGTAAAATAGGGTAAAATAGGCTTAAATATTCCAAAGGAGGTGGCTTATGCTTTCTAAAATACCCGTTGAGCTTGATAGGATTGATGAGGAGGACCTTGATAAACAGATCCTCCGTTTAGCCATCATGGCTGAGCTTGATGCCATAAACCTCTATGAACAGCTTGCCAACATGACAGAGGATGAAAACATCAGAACCATCCTTCTTGATGTGGCAAGAGAAGAGAAGACCCATGTTGGTGAATTTATGGCTCTTCTTCTAAAATTAGATGAAGAGCAGGTAGAGGAGCTTGAGGCTGGGAAAGAAGAGGTTGAAGAGCTTCTTGAAGAAGAGGAGGAGTAATAGAGCTATCGTTGAAAGGGCTAAAAACTCTATCACTCTTTCTTGTTTGCTTCCTTTTTCTTTTATTAAAGATAAATTCTTTATACGCCCTGCCTGCGTCTTCAAAGATTGAGGTTTCTGCCGATAGGTTTGAAATCCTTGGGCGGGGCGAAAAGCTCCTTGCGGAAGGTAATGTTTTCATAGAAAGCAAAGATTTTTTTATCCTTGCTGACCAAGCAATCTTTGACCCAAGACGGGAAATCTTAGTTTTAAAAAGATTTCAAATCCAGGACCTAACGGAAAATGCAAGCTTAAGGGGAGATTCGGCAACCGTTGACCTTAGATTCAATCAGCTGGAGAGCGATAGCGTCCTCCTCTTTCTTAAAAAACAAAACATCCGCATAAAAGCCTATGGTTTTGAGAAGAACGCCTTAAACGAATACAAAGCAGAAAGGGCTATCATTACAAGCTGCGAGCTTGACTGTGAAAAGGAGGAGTTTCCGCCCTGGAGCATAGAGGTTAAAAACTTTATTTTTGGACCCGACGAGCTTTCCAAAGCTGAGGCTACAAAGTTCAGAGCAGGCAAGTTCCCTCTTCTCTATCTTCCTAAGTCTATCCTCATGCCAAAGGTGAGCCTACCCGTATTGCAGGAGAGAAAGCAAGGGTTCCTTCTTCCGAACATCGCCCAGGGTAATAGACTTGGCTTTGGCTTCCAACTTCCCTATTTTCTGCCCCTTACTGACCAGATAGACTTCACCATATCGCCCCTTTATCTTACGAAACGAGGGCTTCTTTTTGACTTGGAAAACAGGATAACCCTTACCGAAAACATTAAATCGGTCTTCAACTATCGATACATTGATGATAGGGAAAAAGGGGAGGGAAAACGCTGGTGGCTCACAGGAAAGATTGATGTTGGCTTAAGAGAAAATCTTGATGTGCATCTTGATGTTGACCTGGTCTCTGATAAGGTGTTTCTTGATGAGTTCAATGTTGGTGAAGGCGGGTTTGACCGAGTAAAATCTCGCTATCTTGAGACCTTTAGGCGGGATGTTGACGATAAAACTCAGGATTACCGCGCATCAAGCCTTTGGGGGCAGTGGTTTAGAGGTAGCCTCTACAGCAGGATTTCAAGCACCTATTACAATTATCACGGACCTAACGATGAGAAAACAATCCTTCAGCCCTTAGCCAATTTCCATCTAAACATCCTTCCCTTTGAGTGGCATGCCCTTTTGCCAACCTTTGTCTTTGATTATTACTATTTTTATAGAGAAAGGGACTACTACGGGCATAGGGTTTCCCCAAAGCTTGAATTGAACTATCCGTTTAAATTTTCCTATCTGCGAAATCTTTTTACCCTTTCCTACACCCAAAACCTTTATTATCTTTCCGAGAGGGGAAATTTTTCGCAGGACAAGTTCTCAAGCGGTTTTGTTTCTGCCGAGGTTTCTACTTATACCTTACTTAAAAGGTCTTATTTCTTGCCTTTTGGTGGACGAGGCAGTCTTAGCTTTGAGCATGTGCTTAAGCCCTTTGCCATTCTCCATTATCAGTCAAAGCCCTCAAGAAAGGATGTTCCAATATTCGTAGATGAGGATTTGCTAAAGGAGAAGACCTTGGCTTTGGAGTATGGGCTGTGGCAGTTCTTCAACCTTCCTACAAGCTACAATTTTATTGTAGTCAAAGCCTATCAAATCTACGACATCGAGAAGGCAAAAAAGAGCGCGACCTCTTTACCCCCTGAGGAAAGAGCCTTCTCCGACCTCTACCTTCAAGTCTTACTTCAAGGGAGGAGAATCAGTGCAAGGTATGACGCAACCTACAACTTTTACGGTTACGGCTTCAAAAAGCACTATTTTACCATCACGACAAACAAGGTCCTAATCGATAGGCTAAACCTTCAGTATCAAGAGGATTCTGCTTGGAAGACAAGGCAGGCTATCTTTGAGGCTTATCATACCTTTTGGCAAAAGTTAGCCCTTCATTTTTACGCCACAAGAAACCTAAAGCTTAACGAGACCTCCGAGCTTAAGCTTGAGCTTGCTTATCTGGAGGATTGCTATCTCCTTGGGTTTGGTTTTACTTCAACGCCAAAGGATACAAAGTTTCATTTTATGGTAAACCTTGTAGGGCTTGGAGGCTTAGGAACGAGCTCTTTAGGTCAAAATTATCCTTGAAAATTGATAAGTAAGGGCAGAAAGTATGTAGGCTAAAAATAAACTGTAGAAAAAGTAAAGAAGAGCGTAGCTCTTTCCTGCCTCTTTCCAAATAGTTGCAAGAGTTGCCATGCAAGACATGTATATAAGGATGAAAACCAAGAAAGACAGAGCTTGAGGAGGTTGAAATAGCCCCTTTATTCTTTCTTTAATAGTTTGCTTTTCTTCCTCTTCTTTATCCTCGTTAGAAAAAAAAGTAGGATAGGGGGTAATAAGGGAGATTAAGCCTTTTTTTAAAGCTTCTACAAATCTCCTCCCCTGTTCTTGGGCTTTGCTCTTCCAGTCAAAGGCTTCGACCTTTTCTTCTTTTTCTTCCTCGACGATGACGCCGAGGGTGGAAATGATGGCTTCTCTCGCTAAAAAGGCTGGGATCAAGCTTGTTCCTATCCTCCAGTCATCCAAGCCAAGCGGTGCAAAGATGTAGGAGATGGCTTTTCCTACTCGTGCGGCGTAGGTATTTTCTAAATTTTTTTCTCCTAAGGGTAGGTTTAAAAGCAGCCATATCACCACGGATATGGCAAAAATTATCGTTCCAGCTCTGAAAAGAAAGCTTTTCAGATGGAGCCAAACGATGCGAAAGAGCATTTTTCCTGAGGGCAACCGATAGGGTGGTAGGTCCATCACAAAATGAGAAAGTTCTTTTTTGTATAAAGTTTTTTGTAGGATTAAGCCGGTTAAAACCGCCACAAAAATTCCCAACATGTAGAGACAAAATACGATTAAAACAGGGTTTTGAAAGAAGAGGCTTGTAAAAAAAGAGAATACAACGAGCCTTGCACTGCAAGACATAAAGGGTATCATAGCCATCACGATCAATCTATCCTTAGGGTCAGGAAGGACCCTTAAGGCAAGGATGGCAGGAACATTGCAGCCAAACCCAAGGAGTAAAGGAATGATGCTATGTCCGTGAAGCCCAATTCTATGAGTAAACCTATCCATAAGGAAGGCAACGCGAGGGAGATAGCCAGAGGTCTCTAAAAGAGTGACAAAAAGAAACATCAAAAAGACTGTCGGAACAAAGGTAAGAACTGTTCCAACTCCACCGATTACAGCGCTCCCAAAAAAATGCACCAAAAAGTCCGGAAGACCGGAACGGCTCAAAAGGAAAGATAACCCCTTACCCAAAAAATCCGAAAAAAAGCCGTCAAGAAAATCAACTAAAGGAGAAGAAAGGTCAAACACCGTCTTAAAAACAATATAGTAAATCAAAAAAAGGAAGAAGATGCCAAAAATTGGATGCAACAGAAGATTATCAAGAAAATCCGAAATGTTTCTTTGGTTAATAAGCCTTTTGCGTAAGACCTCTTTAGCTAAACCTTGAGCTAAGCTTGCATAATCAAAGTTTAATGGTTCAGCACCGCTTACGACCTGAACAGGAATTCTTGAGAGGGTATGGACTAAGTTTTTCTCATGGCTGGAAAGGATAGCCTCAAGGAGCTCATTTGTTCCTTTTCCTGTTCTTCCTACGGTTTTGACAACCGGAACTTTTAAGATTTCCGAAAGTCTTGCCTCATCTATCTTTATGCCTAAAGCCTCGGCTTCATCAGCCATGTTGAGGGCAATTACCATTGGTTTTTTTAGCTGAGCAAGCTGAAGAGTAAGATAAAGATCCCTTTCAAGCTTTGGGCTTTCAACCACATTAAGGATGAGGTCGTAGTCCCCTTGTTTTAGATAATCTACCGCCACCTTTTCATCTAAAGATGTGTAAAATTCTAAAGTGTAGATGCCTGGGATGTCCACAAACTCAATTTCATAGCCTTGAAAAATGGTCCGCCCTTCCTTTTTTTCAACCGTGACCCCGGGGAAATTTCCAATAGTTAAAGCTGTCCCGCAAAGATGATTGAGAAGGCTTGTTTTGCCAACATTTGGGTTGCCTGCTAAGACAACGCGAATTTTTTTCATCATTCAATGGATATTTAAAGTTTAGATAAAAACCTAATCAAAAAATTCCGGGGACAACCCTTTCCTTCCTCTATTCGACAAGTCTTATCTTTATCTTTTAGAGGACAGGGTTCTTGCAGAGCTTCCTCTCCGTTTATAAGCTCGCAAGGCAAATCCTCGGCAACCTTCTCCGTCCTTACAATTTTAACCGGTATCTTACTTGCAAGCTCTTTGTTTATGACGATTCGGGAGTTTCCAATTTCAACGAGCATAGTTCGTCCGCAGACCTGAAGCACCTTTAAGAGCTCACCTTTTCTTAAACCCATGGCTATGAGCTTTTTACACATCACATCCGTGGGTAAATCAAGGACTTCAACAACCTTACCCTTTTCTACCATATCAAGGGTGGTGGTTTCGGCCTTTTGACAAGTCTCGCATATCCCAAAGGATTCCAAGTGATGGGTAAGTAGCTTAAATCCCTTTTCAGCCTCCTTTGTTCGAATTAGGCGTTCAAGCTCAGGGTCGATAATTTCTTCAACTTTTCCACATCGCAAACAAAGGAAATGAAGATGTGGAGCTTTGTTTATCATTACTTCATAATGCGAGTGCCCATCTTGCCGATACACCTCTTGAATGTATCCAGCTTCGATGAATAAGGGAATGCTCCTATAGATGGAGGGCTTAGAAATTTTTTTGTTCTTTTGTTTTAGCCGTTGATATAACTCCTCTACATCAAAGTGCCCATCAAGGCTAAGAATTTCCTCAAGTATTTCTTCTCTTTCTGAGGTATATTTTAGACCTTTTTTCCGAATGAAATCTCTGAAGTTTTTTAAAATTTCTTCATGCATTATAAATTTTTTGCAACTGATTTTCAATTAAATAATTTTTCTATAAAAAGTTAAATTAATTCTCCATAAGAATTTGTCAAGAGGGTATGGAGGTTATTTCAAAAAGGTTCTCTACTTCGTCCTGCCGAACGATAGCTAGGTATCTATTGAGTGACCCCTTGCCTTGCGTCTTGGGATGACAGCCCATCCATGTTTTCCCGAGGCACGCCAGTGCCGAGGGATCCCTCACTTCGTTCGAGATGGCGTCCATGGGGAGACCCCTCGGCTTGTCCCTCGGGGCGGAAAAAAGTAGGCTCGGGATGTTCTATGTCCATTGTCAAGGGGTAACCTCTTTATTCTCAAACCTAACTGGCGTCCTGCTCTTTAATACCCCATAGCATTGCCTCAATAACTTATGCGCCACAGCCACAAGCGCCTCAGTCTTAGATTTTCCCCTCTCAAGCAACCTCTCATACAAATCCTTGCAATAAGGATTACTCCTCACAGCCGACAACGCAC
>Ga0080005_134801_pt1 | contig 21784 bp, 27 predicted proteins | sample JossMetagenome_2_FD_69208 | JGI IMG/M metagenome (GOLD analysis project Ga0080005, IMG submission 69208) | Hot spring sediment microbial communities from Joseph's Coat, Yellowstone National Park, USA - JC3_ASED (SPADES assembly) (version 2) | ecosystem: Environmental > Aquatic > Thermal springs >...
GCCAGCCGAGCGATAGATCGGCGCGAAGGCGCTGGAGCGACGTGCGGAAGGCGACGCAGGTCACGGCCCGTCGGCTGGCTGTGTAGAACCACTCAGCTATCTCAGGCATCCGTAGTCGACGCGGGTCCGGCGCCGTGAACACCCATCCAAGATTTCCGCCTCGCCGACGTCCCAGAATGGCGCCTCCTACGCCTCCGCAACCGTGATGTTCACGGAACGCGCCCCGCGAACCTCCGCGGCCAGACCGCCGATGGGGTTCTCCGGGAATCCGCCGTGGACATGTGATCTCTGGGAAGCGCATAAGGATAGGCGGCGGTCTGCGGTCCAGCCGCCGCGAGCTCGTTTACCGTGTTCATCAAGTCGCCGTCGAGTTAGCCAGCCCCCTCCGGCCGGGGCCTAAAAAGAGCAAATGCCGTCGAAAACCTCTAGTAGTCAGAAGCACAGTAACCGCCTTCGCCGCCTCCCTCTGCGGAGCGGCCTAACCGCCGCAGCAGCTCAGCTTCGACGGGTCTGTGTAGAAGGCTAGGGCGGCTGGGCGCGCCGCCTCGCCGAGCGAGGGGAAGCTGGGCAGGAACTCCACGAGGTCGTCCACGGCGAGCCCCATCTGTATGGCGAGGGCGAAGAGGTTTATCGCCTCCTCGGCCTCGGGAGCCGCGACGAGGGCCCCCGCGATTTTGCCCCGCTTCACAGACACCCTCCAGGTCTCCGGGTAGGTGTTGATCTTTATGAAGCCCCTCAGCTGCCCCTTGGTCCATGCGGCGGCCACCGCATCCACGGGCGCCGCCCTGCACCTACACCCTATGCCCCCTCTTATCATGTCCTCCTCCCTGAGGCCCACAGCCGCCACGGGCGGGTCCGTGAAGACGACCCTGGGCACGGCCAGGGGGTTGAATCTGGCGTCTCCCCCCAGGGCGTTCACCGCCGCCGTCACGCCCTGCCTCGCCGCGGCGTTCTCCAGATACCGCACGCCCCACAGACCTCCGGTCACGTCCCCCGCGGCGTAGACGCCGGGTAGGGAGGTCTCCATCCTCTCGTCCACCTCAACCCCGCCGTGAGGGCCGAGCCTCAGGAGCCCGCCCAGCGGCTCCACGTTGGGGATCCGGCCGGCCGCGACGAAGACCGCCTCGGCCGCCACAGCGCCGCCCGTATGCCTCACCTCCACGCCGCCGTCCTTGGCCTCGACGGCGGTTGCCTCGCCCCTTACGAGCCCCACGCCCTCCTCCCGCAGCAGCTCCTCCACGAACCTGGAGGCGGCCTCCTCCTCGTATTTAAGGAGCGCGGATCTGTGGACTATCCACGTCTTCACGCCTAGCCTGGCCAGCGCCTGGGCCAGCTCCACGGCCACCGCGCCGCCGCCTATGAAGACGACGGAGGAGGGTATGCGCCCCGCCGAGAAGAACTCCTCGTTTGTGAAGGCCAGGCCCCGCCTGAAGGCCTCCTGCAAGCCCTTGATCCCGGGGATCCTCGGCCTAGACCCCGTGGCCACGATTATCCTCCTGCCCTCCAGCGCCCTCCCGCCCACCTCGACCTCCCGCGCGCTCCTCAGCCTCCCGTAGCCCTCCACCACCTCCACGTCGTAGTAAGCCAGGACGTCCTCATACTTCTCCCTCCTAAGCCTATCCACCACCTCCCGCATATGAGCCATCAGAGCCTCCCCATCCACCTCCACCTTGGCGGAAAGCCCCCTGAAGTACGGCCTCTCAGCCGCCAGCCTCAACGCGGCGGCCCTCATTAGAAACTTGCTGGGGACGCACCCCACGTTCACGCAGGTGCCGCCCAGCCTCCCCGCGTTCACAAGGGCGACCTCGGCGCCTAGCTGAGCCGCCTTAACCGCCGCGGCGACGCCCGCGCTACCGCCGCCCAGGACAACCACGTCATACATACAGCTGGGGCTTCGTGCGGCTTAAAAACCTTCGGAAAACCTGTTCGCCGTACCGGAACTCCACAGACGGCCTGTGCGCAATCGCGTCTCCGCGAAGCACGCTACGAAGCCGTTAAGCCGGCCGTGTAGGGCTCCTAAGGCCCCTCTACTCTCAAACTGAAGCCTACGCATGGCTCCTCCATGAGGCATCGACAAGGCGGCTTCCGCACCATGCCTACGCAACGCGACGACATAAGAGGCCAAGGAGGGTCGGGCGGCATTCCCAGGGGGCACGCCGGCAGGAGGCTCGAGGAGGAGGTTGCGGCCTTCGGCGGGGTGAAGCTTACGGCGGAGAGAGGCGGCTTCACCCACGTCTTCGTCGTGAGGCCGTCCGCCGTGGAGAAGAAGCTCAACCTGTTGTTGCCTGGCGTAAACCTCCAAGGGCAAGCTTGAAATATCCTACAACTACGCAATTTTGCATGCTGAAGTTTATTTCTGCCTGCCGCCTCGATAAGGACCAATTGCTCTCCGAGGTTCTGCGATATATAATACTCAGGGGGCCCGCGACGGCCTACAGAATCGCTCGGGATCTCAACCTGCACTTCACCCAGGCGTACAGAAAGGCGTGCCGGCTGGAGCGCTTCGGCATGGCGAGGCGGGCGGCCAACCATAGAGGCAGTATGTTCGAGGCCACCGAGAGGGGTATCGTGACGTGTTACTACTTTGGATGCGCCAACTGGGAGGTCTTGATAGACAAGCTGGCGGCGCGGCACAAGCTCCCCAGGCCCGCCTTGAGGGCGTTTCTAGACGCGTACCTCGACCACTTCAAGAACGATGCAGTTGTGGACGACGTACCCGTCATGGCGTTCTACGCGGCCTATAGGGGGGTGGAGATCCCCGAGGAGCTGGCGTCTGCGGTCGCTAGATTTCTGCCGAGGGCGGCCTACGTTTCTCGCTGATTGTTATTTTTAATACCAAACACGAGGGGCTTATGCCGGTCAAGGCGTTTTGAGGTCAAGGTGGCCGAAAACAACGCCGTCATAGACGTCGTGGGGATGGGCTACGGCATAGAGAGCGTCCCAGTGAACGCAGCGGCGCGGTGCCTGCTGGAGGAGTTCGGCTACGAGGTGGAAAGGGTGATCACGGCCCCCGGGGTCCTCAAGATGGAGGCCTCAAGGTGAGATACGACAGGTACAGAAGCGCCGCCAGCTCAACGGCCTCGTAGACGCCGTACGCCCGGAGCCGCCTCTCCGTTGCGAACCTGCCCAAGACGCCGGTCAGATAGGCCGCCGCGCCGGCGACGTGTATCGGCGCGAAGACCGCGGCGAGCAACGGGGCGTAGGGGTACGCCGCTATCCAGTACACCGCCTCGAAAAGGGAGATGGGGATCCCCGCCTCCCTGGGTATCGGCGAGCCCCTGAGGCCGAGATACGCGCCCGCAACGTGTATGGCCACCATCAGCGCCGTGGCCAGCGCCAGAATCATGCGCCGAGCCTCCTCCTTACCTCCTCCAGCGTCTTCAGCCACTCCTCGTGGCGGTTCTCCCTCTCCACATCCTCCACCGTCTTGCTGCTCTCCACCTCGCGTACGTTCGCCTCCAACATGGGGAAGAGCACGCCGTTTTCCTTGTCTATATGCTGGGCGATATGGTCGGCGTAGAGCCTAGCCGCATCCAGAAGCTCGGCGAACGCGTTCTCGTCGCCGGACCTCCAGGCGAGGTAGAGCTCCTCCATGCGCCTCGCGAGGAACCGCCCCACGCCGTGCTCGCAGACCATGACCTGGATCGGTCCCCCCTCGTATGGGAACCCGCCGCGCACAGCCCCGTGGAAGAGGATGAACTCCTCCACGGAGTGGTGGCACGCATCCACGAAGCCTTGGGCAAACTTAACCAAATTGTGAAGCGCCTCGGCATCTCTAGCCTCAAGGGCCTTGTAAAGTAGCTGGAGAGCCTCCAGAATCCTGTCGTGGTGTTCCCTCAAGGCCCCGGTTATATACTTCACACGGATCCGGGCCATGGGCCCACGCTGGTATACGGATTAAAACGCTTCTGGTTAATCACGTTAACCTATATAATTATAGATTAATATGTTTATGTAGATACATACAATCTCCCAAACTAATTTAGATTATTTCGAAGAAAAGTAAAAACGATTCTTTCTTAGGTCAGAGATGGACACCATCAAGGCGTTGATTGACATTGCCTCGTTCCCAATGCCGTCGTCGTAACCCTCGACGCGACTATCGGCGGCGCTGAGATTAAGATAAGCTTGAGATACGGCGTGGGGAAGGCGCTAGGCGTCAACCGGACGCTGGGCCTCGGCATAGCAGGCGACCGCTTGCTGTTTGCCGGAACTGTGTACGATGGGACCGCCTCGGTTCTTCCGTACACGTATTGGGACGCCACCGGCGGCTGTCTAGGCAGTAGCGGGAGGCTCCCGAGGAGTATCCAGCGGGGATCCGGCCTCTCTTCCGCACCGCCTTGGCGGTTTTGTTCGCGTCGGCGTTTTTGACGGGACTTGCGGCGCGCCGAAGACCTCTGCATGCCGGCGAAGAACTTCGTCGATGTAGCTGGGCCCGGCCGGCGGCGCCGCGTGCGGACTCAGCGGGATCTGGGGGTCAGAGCTCCACCACGTCGACTTCCAGAGTCTCTAGGTCTAGTATCGCCACGGTTTTCCGCTCGGTGGCGCAGCCGCACGCCTCGCCCGGGTTTAGCATCAAGGTGCCGTTCACCCTCCTTACGTCAAGCCTGTGGGTATGGCCGTAGATCACCACGTCGAACATGCCGGAGCGGGCCATGGACTCCAGCAGGACCTCGGCCGTGCCGTGGTAGAGCCCTATCCGCCGCCCGCCCAGCCGGAGGAGCGCCGCCTCGCCCAGCACCTCGACGGCTACGTCTCTAGACCTGACGGCGGCCATGTACCTGTCCCCGTCGTTGTTGCCGAAGACCGTGTAGATCGGCACGCCGGGCCCCACCGCCCTCCGCATCTTCAACATGCTGAAGGGCGACGTCCAGTCGCCGGCGTGAAGCACGGCCGACACGCCGGCATTTCTGAACACCTCGCCGGCCCTGTAGATGGCCCGGTAGTCGTCGTGCGTATCCGAGGCGACGCCCACCTTCACGGCGCTGAGAACCCACCTCGTTATAAACTTTGTAACTTGGACGAAGGCGCATCGGCATATATGGGGATGCGCCACGGACCCGGCCACAGCGTTCCTCTACTGAGCGCCTCCCCACATGGCTCTCTCCATGTTCAGAGACGTCCCCCACCGGCTCCGGGCCTGGCTCTCCGCCGGCAGACTCGCCGGGCTCCACTCGGTCGCCGTGAGGGCATGCGGCTGGGGTTCGGCGAGGTGCTGAAGAGGGCCTTCCACCTGTATTCACGTCGGATGGACTCCTCCCAGTCGGCCCCTTCCTCCTGGGCATCTGGATGGCGCTCCCCGGCCGCCTATCCACGATGGTGCCGCCGGCGGCTCGGGATAGCTGATCTTGAGGCGATGGCAGATATCCCCCTCACCAAGTCACATCGCCAAAACCTCGGCCGGAATGCGGGGCCTTATTTCCGTTCACGGCCGAAGACCACCACGTCGTCCTCCACAGGCTTCTCGAGTATCTTGAGCTGGGTGGAGTCCGTGAGGACCGACATGGGGGGCTCCACGCTCGCTATCTCCCCGAACTCGATGTGCTCCAGGTACTCGAGCGCCACGGAGCCCTCGACCAGAGGGTATCCGGCCAGCTGCCGCCTCACCACCGCCTCCGTGATGCCGAATGGGACGACCATCTCCACGCGCCTGGCGGGCTGAGGCTCCGTCTGCTCGACTGTGAAGGCCGCCCCCACGGGGACGCGGCCCCATCCGTAGTAGGGGTAGAGGTATAGGGCGAGCTCCCGGGACACGCCGATACATCCACGCCACCGCTCCGCCTTAGCCACGGCCCATCTGCCGTCAACGCTCCTGACCGAAACGTAGGGGCTGAAGTCGCCGAAGACAACCAACCTGTAGTCCAGTATTGTGGAGGTTTTGCAGATCTCCAGCCTCAGCTCCATGGACCTCCTCCCGGATTGCGTTAAAAAAGCATTGAGGGGCACCCTCCCCCTGCCGCCAGTGAGCGCATCTCCCTCGATTCTTCGCTCTTTGTTTCGTACAGGTAGAGGAGGACGAAATCTCTCACCGTTAGCTTCTTCCCCTTCTAGGCCCTCTCCACGATCTGGATGGCGATTTGCCCCAAAACCTCGTGGAGGACGGAGGAGAGGTCATCATGGTGGGGACTTGTCTGCGATGTAAATCGTTGAGGAGGGGGCGGGAAAGGGGTCTTTTAGGGGGGCGGGACGTACTCCTTCTCCTTCTTAGCCAGCTCCTTGATGGCCTCTATGTTCCTAAACACCTCCTCGATGGCCTCCTTGCCTAGGCTCCTCGTCTTGACGACCGCCTCGAAGAGCGCCCTCTTAAACGCCACCGGGAGGTCCTCCAGGTAGCCCCTCGCGTCCACCCTCGCAGATGGGAAGGCCTGCAGAATTCTCTTCGCGGTCTCCTCGTCGACATCTACCTCAAGTATCTTGATCTCGCCGCCGAACATGGACTTGAGACTGCCGGCGAAGGGCAGGTTCCTGATCGCCTCGTACCGCTTGTCGTCTATTATAAGCCCGATTTTATACGTCATAGCTCCACCTCCAGGGCCTCCTCTTTAAGTTTTAGGTATTTCTCGGTCACGTAGGGATAGCCGTAGGCCCGCCACCACTTCACTATGACGTCGTAGACCTCGGGCCTCATGACGACCTTAGGCGGCCTCAAGCCCTCGATGATGATGCCGCGGAGGAAGGAGCCGGAGATCCTCTCGGGCGTGTGGCCGCAGAGAGGCGCCTCCTTCACGTCGCCGTAGGACATGCCGAGGTATGTATACTCGCCGCACTTGGGGCAGTAGGCGAACTCCCCCATGTTCACCGGCCTTATCCTAAGCCCCTTATCCACCTCGTGGGGCGGCGCGTTTATGCCGTAGCTGGGGAGCCCGCGGGTCCAGAGATACTGCGTGGAGTAGGGGTCGTAGTAGTCGCCGGTGGCCGCGTGGTCCCTCCCGAACATGTGGTGCGTCGCCCCCATGTTCTGCCTGATGATGCCGTGCAGGATGGACTCCAGCGGGTTCCCATACCGCATATCCCACAGGGTGAACGAAACCACGTGGCGCTCCTGGTGGAAGTAGCCGCCCAGCCGAAGCGCCTCGTGCCCCTCGAGGATCGCCTCGTCCACGTAGTCCCCCGGCCTCTTGGCGCCGATGATGGCGTTGACGAGCACCGCGTCCCCCGGCCTGTCGCCGCCGGCCACGAACATGGCCCGCTTCATGAGCATCTCGTGGCCGATGTGCGGCACGTTGCGGGTCTGGTGCGCCACCACGACCTTCCACCCCTTCGACTCGATGAGCCTCCGCGAGGCGGCGGGCGGGGTCCAGAAGCGGCTGTACGGCTCCCTGAACCTGGGCGGATTCACCACCGCGACCCTCCCCGCCAGGGCGAGAGGCTTCAGCGACCTGTATATCAGCCAGCCGGGGTGCTTCTCGTCGAAGCGCCTCTTGACCACCTCCCCGTTCCTCTCCGGCGTCCCGAAGACCGCGTCCGCGAGCTCCTTCCGGTCCGGGAGCTTGTACACCTCCTCCACCTTCAGCACGGCGAAGGGCCTCCCCCTCAGCGTCAGCAGGAGGTCGTCGCCCTGCCTAGCCCCGGAGGCCTTCAGCTCCTCCTCCGTGACGTCGAGCACGATGGGGAACGGGAAGAGCCACCCGTTCAGAAGCCTCCTCTCCTTGAGGACGGACTCCACCTCGTTCCGCGGCATGAAGCCCTCCAACGGGCTGAAGAACCCGTAGGCGATGGACATGACCTCGCGGTAGGGGTTCCTAATCGGCGCGCCGTCGGGCCCAAGCGTCGGCTTGATGTCGAGCCGCGTGGGCAACTCCCAGTATGTCTTCGCCTTATCTGCGTCCTCAACCACGTTGTTGACCAGGCGTCCTCCATGTGGTTCTATTATTGGCATGTCTACACCTGTAGGCGATGTATTTAAGTTATATTAACGGGTGGATATTAAGAATAAAAATCAGTAGCCCGGCTGAATCTCCTTGCCGGTCCTGTTGAGCGGCTTCAGGGTTGTGGGCGGCAGCCTGGTGTTGGGCCCGGCGAGCTCCTTGTCGGCGTAGTCGTAGATCCTCCAGAATATTCTATATACTATGTGATCCGCCTTGGTCCAGAAGAAGAGCCAGAAGAAGGCGGCCACCAGCACGGCGTGGAAGTGGATCGCTACGGTGAGGAAGGCCGCGGCCCCAGGCCATCCGTAGGCCCAGGCGAGTATAGCCGCCTGGAGCGTAAAGCCGCTTATGCCGAGGAGGAGTATCACTATGGGGAGGTAGTCGGCGCCTATGAGGTCCCACCACCGCATCCCCCCGTAGCTCACCTCCTTGTAGCGGACGGAGAGCCACATCAACGCGCCCACGATCATGAACGCGCCGCCCAACATGCCGAAGATCCTCGCCGGGTGGTAGAGATCCAGGACGATCATGTCGTGGGGGAACATCAGGTAGGCCAAGGTGGTGGAGATGCCCGCGAAGACGAAGCCCCACACCATCAACAGCTTTGCGGCCCGCTTGGCGGTGCGGGTCCTCACAACCTCGCGCTCGGACCTGCCGTATTCGCACCTGAGGATCCCCATGGCCAATACGTCGACAAACAGCGTCTTGAAAAACGCCGCGACGGCGCGCCCAGCGCCTATGGCCGGCTTCTCCGCCAGCAGCTTCTTGTCCCACTCGGGGTACGGTATCAGCATGTGGATCTGCGGGTAGCGCGCCACGTTGCGGCCCCTAACCCCCTTGTACAGAAACGTGAATATTATCCACACCACGGTGATTGCGGCCAGCGCGTCTATGACTCCCCATCCCACCGGGGACTCCACGCAGGTATAGGGCGGGCAGGAGACGACAGCAGGCATGTGGGCTACATGATTCATCATCAATATAACTGTTATCCCCCATCTTCTGTAGGTAATAATTTAATAATGCCTTGAGACAAGGCTATATGCCTACGTTCGTCTACAGCTCTCAATGTAAGGGCTGCGGCAAATGCGTCGACATATGCCCCGCCGACAATATGCAGTTCAACCCCAAGGTGAGGCGCGCCTACAACGCGGACCCCGTGAGCTGCGCCGAGTGTATGAACTGCGTCAAGTACTGCCCCGAGCACGCCGTAGATGTGAGGCCGTACAGCGACTTCGCCCCCCTCGGCGCCAGGGTGGGCGTCGTAAGGGACACCAAGAAGAACATCATTTACTGGAGGATCATGTTCAGAGACGGCACTGTGTACGACTTCGCCTCCCCCATAAGGACGACGCCGTGGGGCTCCGCGCGCGGCGCCCAGGACATCCCGGAGCGGACCGACCTGGACTCCGAGCTCCTGGCCCTTGAGGACAAGCCGGAGTACCTCGGCTTTAAGGAGCTCCCGAGGCCCAAGCAGCCGGCTAGGATCGTCGGCAGCATAATAAAGGCGAAGAGCGGCGCCGGTAAGTAGCCATGTCGTCCCTCCACTTCCCCACCAAGGTCGTCGAGACGGACATCTTGGTGGTGGGCGGCGGGATGGCGGGATGCGGCGCCGTGTTCGAGGCCAAGTACTGGTGCCGCAGTAAGTGCAAGGTCACCCTCGTGGAGAAGGCCAACACGGAGAAGTCAGGCGCCGTCGGCATGGGCCTCTCCGCCTGCAACCTCGGCGTCTTCTCCGAGGACCCCGACGACCCCAAGCCCGAGGACTTCGTCCAGTACGTGAGGAACGACCTCCTCGGCGTGGTGAGGGAGGACCTGGTCTACGACATAGCGAGGCACATGACCTCCACCATAAAGCTTTTCGACGAGTGGGGCCTCCCCATCTGGCGCGACCCCAAGACCGGCAAGTATCTGCGCACCGGCAGGTGGCAACACCCAATCCACGGCGAGAGCTACAAGGCCATCGTCGCGGAGCCCTGCAGGAAGTCCGCAGACGAGGTGTACGAGAGGGTCTTCGTCACCCACCCCCTGCTCGACGAGAACGCGCCGAACAGAATCGCCGGCGTGGTGGGCTTCCACGTCCGCGACGGCACCTTCTACGTGTTTAAGGCCAAGGCGGTCATAGTGGCGGCGGGCGGCACCTCCCTCCTATACAGGCCTAGAAGCGTGGGCGAGGGGATGGGCCGCGCATGGTACCCCACCTGGGCCTCCGGAAGCGCCTACGCGATACCGCTTCTGGCGGGGGCCGAGACGGTCAACATGGAGTTCAGGCTCGTCGTAGTCCGCTTCAAGGACGCCTACGGCCCCGTCGGCTTCCCCTACCTGCTGCTCAAGATGAGGTCCACCGACGTCAAGGGCAAGCAGTGGGAGCCCCTGCCGGACGAGGCCAAGGCGGAGCTCGCCAAGATCTTCTACGACTTCGCCTGGGCTAAGCCGACGCCTACCCCCATCAGGACCTGGGTCACCATACATAACCTCAGGGAGGGCAGGGGGCCCGACCTCATGCAGACCCAGGAGAGGCTGCCTGACGAGGAGTCCCTCAAGGTCCTCTTCGAGGACTACCTGGACATGACGCCCACGCAGGCCTTCTACTGGGCCTCACAGAACATACACCCGCAGAAGACGCCCTCAGAGCTGATGCCGACCGAGCCCTACGTCCAGGCCAGCCACGCCTCCCCAGGCGGCATGTGGGCCTCCGGGCCCCCCGACATTGCGCCGCCTGAGTACAGATGGGGCCCCAACCGCATGCTCACCGTCGAGGGCCTCTTCGGCGCAGGCGACGTGGTGGGGGCCAGCGGCCACAAGTTCAGCAGCGGGTCCTTCACCGAGGGCAGAATCGCCGGCAAAGCCGCCGCCCGCTACGTGTTGACCCAGGCCAAGGACTACCGGCCCGCCGTGAGCGACGATACGGTGGAGCGTTACAAGGAGGTCGTCTACAGGCCCCTCGAGTGGTACCACGAGAACAAGCCGCTTACCACCACGCCGGAGATGCCGCCCGCGTACACGAACTGGTTCGAGATACACCCCAACTACCTCAACTGGTACCAGCTCCTGGTGAGGCTGCAGAAGATCATGGACGAATACGCCGCGGGCTGGGGCATGCTCTACACCACGAACATGCACCTCCTAAACAGGGGCTGGGAGCTGCTCAAGATGCTGGAGGAGGACTTCCGCTTCGCCGCAGCGGCGAGCCTCCACGAGCTCCTCCGCGTCTGGGAGGTCTACCACCGCCTGCTCGTGGGCCAGGCCGTGGTCTTCTCCATGATGAACAGGAAGGAGAGCCGCGGCTACTACCTAAACGCGGACTACCCCTACATCGACGAGGAGAACTGGCACGTCTTCACCCACGTGAGGCGCGACCCCAAGACAGGCCAGTGGAGCTTCAGAACGAGCCCAATAATCCACATAATCCCGCCATAGTTTTTCCAATCTCAAGCCCTTACGACCAGCTTGACTCCGTTGGGTGCCACGACGACGATGACGATGGACCTGATTATCCTAGGCGGGGCGGTCGTCAGCGGTCTTGCCCCAAAAGGGAGCCAAGTATGACGGCTAGACCGGAAACGATGTAGATCTCGGGGTTCAGCTTGTTGCTGTGGATAAATACCCAGAGTGCGGCGCCGTTGGCTATCCCAATTTGTACACAGGTATTAGGGCCCAGCCAGCCCCAAGCCCGAAGAACCCGACTATGAAGCCCACGAAATGGTCCACCATGGGCACGTGCGTTTGAGGAAGAAGGTCTCGCCGGGGTCCAGCTGTATGGCCTCCACGAAGGCGTGGTGGGACTCGGCGAAGGACACGCGGCCCCCGCCATCGTTTCTTACGCGCATCGTCACGAGGTCTATGTGTTGGCCGGGGTCGAGGGAGTCGGCGATTATGCCGGGGATCCTCGTGAACTCCTTCAGGGAGTCCGCATCGAGCGGCTCGCCGTCTACGCCGAAATGCTTCAACGCGGCTGTGTCGAGTCTATGTAATTTTTCTATATTTATTTATAAATGTTTTGATTCGTACATCCTGACGATCCTCTGCTCGTACTGGCTGAGCCTCCGGACGCCGGCCGCCTCCACGTTGCCGTCCACCGCTCTATAGTACGTTATCTCCCCCGGCGCCTCCCTCGCGGCGTATCTAACCTCTCTGCCCTTGGCCGCCTCCGCAAAGCCCTCTATCTCGGACGCGGCGAAGTAGGCGGGGGTGTGCAACACGGCCACCCTCCGGATTCTGCGGAGGGCCCCCAGCGCCAGCTCGCCCAGGCCCTCTCTGTAGGGCCCCGCCAGCACAAGGCCGTAGTCCGCCTCCCCCGCCCCCTCTATGGGCTCGACCTCGGTCTCGAGCCCCACGGCCAGGCGGAGGGCGGCCACCGCCGACGCGATCGACACGCAGCTCTCGGTCCGCTCGTAGAAGACGTGGAGGGGGTTGAGGTCCCTGGTGAGGTCCCAGTACACCACCGCGAGGAGGGCCCTGTATCCAACCTCCTCGGGCTCCATGGAGGCGCGGAACGCGCTTTATATAAAAATTATTACCTCTGCAGAGCCTGGCCTTCGACAGCTTCGACCTAGACGTGCCGCAGGTGAGGCCAGGCGTCTACTACATAGACGTGCCGCCCAACGCCAAGATCCCGCACGACTTCACCTTCAGAGCCTACTCTGTGATAAGAGCTAGCGACGTACTGCTCTATACGCCCCACTTCGAAAGGAAGAAACGGCTCTTCTACTTAACCAGGTGCGTCTGCGCCGTGAAGCCGTACACGCCGGAGGCCGCCGAGGAGGCCCGGCAGGCCGCTGCACGCGGCAAGGTGGCGTCTGTGATCTACAGCCCGCAGATAGACGACATATACGTGCCGGAAAAACGCCGCCGTGCTCGAACGCCTTCAGATAACTATAAGAGCTGCACAAAGTTAGTTAAAAATGACTTGTGCAATTTTTCAATCATAGCGGCTTGTTCCGGCCCGGAGACGGTCTGCGGCCCTGCTGTAAGGGGATGACGCGCCGCCAACCCAGCCAGAAGGAACCAGCCGAGGAAGGGCCGGATACTAATACCGGCCGACCCGCTACCCCCTGCCAGATGCCGAAAAGCGGATATCGATTTGAAAACTATTTGAGCTGCGCTACCTTTTCGGCTTCTTCTATCACCTCGTCGTAGGGAGGCTCGTTGCGTGGGTCGTCTGAGTACCACACGTATCTGATGGTGCCGCTCGGGTCGACTATGTAGACCGCCCTCTTTGCTAGGTGGAAGAGCGGTAACCCGAGGAGATTGGCCTGCACCACGTCGTACATGGCTATCACCGTGCGGTTGTAGTCTGACAGCAACGGGAAGTTCAGCCTGTTGGCGTCTTTAAAGGCCTTGAGCGCAAACGGGCTGTCCACCGAGATGCCCAGGACGGCCGCATTGGCCTTGTTGAGAAGCGCCATCTTGTCCCGGAACGTGCAGAGCTCCTTCGTGCACACTGAGGTGAACGCGCCTGGGAAGAACAGCAGTATCGCCGGCCTGCCCTCCTTCAGAACCTCGGAGAGCCTCACGGGCTTAAGCTCCTCGTTCAGCAACTCGAAGTCGGGCGCCTTGTCTCCTACTTTCAGAGGCATAACCGCCTCCCAATATGCAGATATAAACCTTTCTATAAACATCTTCTACCCATCGAAACACGTTGTTGACCACTACGGCAAACGCCGCGTAGGCATTTGTCCGAGGCACGCGGCTCTCGCCGTGCCTAGCCGCAGCCGCTGGTGTTCCGCATGGACCCGCGGCGACGCGAAACGGGGTAACTGCGCCGGAAAACCCCAGGCGGCGAACCCACGCGTCCCACATAGGCGTCGTCCGCCCGCCTAGGGGCTGGGCCGGTGCTGATCGCCTGCAACCACCCTCATCGTCATGGGGTGCGGCCCAAACAGCTTCTCTACCCCGCCTTCGCCTATCTCGTAGGTCTCCGTCGTCGAGTAGATGAGCCGGCCTCCGTAAGACGCGAGGCCGGTCGTGCCGAAGGTGGGGGGGCAATCTGTGGGGCATTTCCCGCCAGAGCTCCCCGTCGTCGCTTGAGATCACCGGCCTGGTCCTCATTAGGTGGCTGAACAGCCTCCCGCCGTGGAGCACCAGGTCGTGGGCGTACCCCTCCGACCCCTCCGCCTGCTTGAAGCTCCTTAGGTCTTGGGACACGTATATGCCCGAGGCCGTGGCACCAGCAACCTGCGGCCGAACGCGAGCAGGTTGTGCTGATCCTCGGCGAAGTCCAGCGGCCTTAGGGAGTCCACCGAGTCGCCGGCCATCAGGTTGCCCACCTCCACGGCGGCCGCCAAGACGTCGCCGAAGCGCGCGAAGTCGGCCACGTGGGGAGGCCCCAGGGGGAAGTGCCACCCCAGCTCCGCGGCGTATCTCCGGAAGTCCAGCTCCCGGCCTCTCTCCACCTCAAGCACAACCGGCCCCTCCAGGGAGGCGTAGGTGCGGTCCTCCCTGTATAGCCTCCAGCACGCCCTCCTGTCCAGCTTCTGCAGCGTGGGGAGCCTGTACAAGCCGCTCTCCGCGCAGACCAGATCCTCGAGGATGTCGTATACGGCCAGCCCCCTGCAGCAGAAGAGGCCGCCGTCCTCCCTATACACCCCGTCCTCGGTGGCCACGAGGATCATAGATCCTCCACCTGGGCCCGCCGCTTCACGAAGGTGCCCCTCTCCAGCTCCCGGAACCCCTGGCCTCTTCCGCTCCGAGAGGGGCCTCCGGCGTCCCGTGAGGAGCAGAGGCCATGTTCAGCGCCACGTTACAGCAACGATATCAAAGGATTAAAGTATTTATTCGTGTAGAGATTCTAGCTATATGTTTCCCCGTTATAGCGTCAAGTGTCCTACGTGCAACGCCGTCGTGGAGTTTCCCTATGACTCCCGTTACAGCGAGCTGGCACGTAGATCGCCCGATGGGCTGTACGCCAGAGTTGTGCGCTGTCCCAACGGGCATCTGATCACGGTTTACATAGATGGCGACGGCACGCTGAGGAGGATCGGCTCTGGGGACGCGGCGAAGGGGGAGGACTGCGAGTTGGTGGGCGACGTTGGTTTCCTCCCGCCTGCGGTGAGGCGTAGGGTGGAGGAGGCGTTGAGGAGCGGCGACTACAGAGGCGTGGAGAAGGTGATAGAGGACTTAAGGCGGATGGGAGCTGTGAGATGTCTCTAACAGCGCCGCTGTACTTTAGGGAGTTAATGCGGCTTTTCGGCGGCCTTGGGGAGGTCAACAATCTCATAAAGTGGCTCAACTACTACGGCGTCAAGTGGCTTAGGGAGCTACGGGAGGCAGGCGTGGATAGAAGGCATTCCTATCTGGCATACGCGCTAGAGCGCGCCGTGGAGATACAGGGGCTTAAGCAGGCGGAGAAGCCCTCTAAGAGGCCCACAAACACCTTTCTGCTACAGGCCCTCGACGTGGTGGAGTCTTTCGACGACCTTGGCGCGGTGGCCGTGGCGCGGGGGGAGGTTGACGGCGATATCGTTTCGGCCCTCTTCGATAGCTTTCTCACCTCCGAGTTCTATCTATTTCTTATAGCCGCCATGTTTAGGCTGTTTGGCGCCGATAGGTGCACCTCGGTCTTGGTGCCATATGCGTACAAGGGGGTGGAGGCGGAGGTCTTGAGGGGGTTCAACGAGAGGCTGGTGCTTCACGAGCAGGAGTATCAGCTACCCGGCGCCGCCAAGGCTTTATGCGATGTTGAGGCAGAATGCGCCGTATCGATATATTTATTCCACAGATCCCGCGCAGTACTGAACGACTTGAGATGCCTGAGGTCAAAGGTGAAGCGGCTCGGCGTAGTCGCCCTACCGCTCGAGACGCCGCCCTCTCTTGTGGCCATCGGCGCCGCCGCGGGATTCCTGAATTTCTACAAGTCAGCCGAGATGCAAGAGCTCCTTAAACACGCAGGTTTCAAACGTGGCAAAGTATACCTAAAGAAGCCCTATTTCGTGGCAGTTCTGCAGTAGACGTGGAAAGCAGAGAAAACACCCCATATTTGCAGGTTAACTTGCGGATACGTGCACTAAGCGGTCTGGCTAACTATTTGGCCGGTCTAGATGCCAGATTGTGACTTTGGTGTGTAACAGCGGCGGATGCGAAAAAGGTTTTGATGTAGAATTTCTCTTCATTTTGTGGAGATATTAGAGTTTAGGTTTAGTAGGGACGACAGTTGCTACAAGCTGGGCCTCAAGCACCCCGTGTACCAAATCATGGAGGCCTTGGGGGCTTAGCCCGGCCAGGCGGTGAGGGTCGAGACGGACGACTTAGACTGGGCCCAGACCATAGAGATCGTGGCGCGCGGCGCAGGCTACTCCGTATCTAGGGAGAAGGATGACCCGCCCGTGTTGCTCATATGGAAGTAGGGTGGGCCGGGGTCGTCCTCCACACGCCGAGTCTCGACGAGGTTGAGGAGTTCTACAGGTCGGTGCTGGGGATCCCGACCCGCCGCGTGGGAGGCGGCTTGGAGGTCGGGTGGGGCAGGCCGTTGATGCTCGTGAGGGAGGGCGAGGGGGCGCTTCCCGGCGGCTATATATACCACGTGGCCATCAGGGTGCCCTCCAGGGAGGCTCTCGGCGCGTTTATAAGACGCGTGCTGGCCGACTATCCAGACCGCGTGGAGGGATTCGCCGACCATCTAGTGAGCGAGTCCGTATATCTCAGGTCTCCCGACGGCATAGGCTTCGAGGTGTACGCGGACCGCCCGCCAGGCGAGTGGATTAGGGAGGGGGCGCTGGTGGCCATGGACACGCTGCCGCTGGACCTAGACGGCTTAACGAGGGACGCGGTCCCGTTGCCCCTCCCGCCCGGCGCCGAGATAGGACATATACACATGAGGGCCCACGTGGATCTCGATGCGGCGGCTGCGTTCTGCCGGAAGCTCAGCATGGCCGTCACGTGGAGGATGCCGGACGCGGTGTTCCTGGCGTGGGGAGGCTATCACCACCACGTCGCGTTTAACCGGTGGCCTTTGCCGAGGCCGAAGGGCGCCCTGGCGGCCGTGTATACCCCCGCGGTGTCTAAGCCGGTGAGGGATCCGCTGGGGGTGGAGATCCTCCCGGCTGGGGAAAAACTACCAGGTTAGGACTATTTTGGCGTCTGCGGCGTATTCGTAGAAGCTGGCTATGCCCATTATCTTAACGCCGTCTACGACCTCGTCCTCCTTTATGTTGAAGGTGGCCGCCGCCGAGGAGCAGAGCCACATCTTGCAGCCCATCTCGAGGCACTGCCTGAACCCATCCTGGATCTGCCTATCAAGCTTCTCAAACACCTTTTTCTTAACGGCGTGGGCCCCGTCGAGGGTCCAGAAGATCAACACGTCGAAGCCCATGGAGGCCGCGGCCCCTTCCTCGAGCGGGCTAAAGACGCCGCGGTGACGCTGTTCATCTAGGCGTTAATAAGGCTTAAAAACCAACCCTCTTTTCCCTCCATGCCGATAAAGCCAGCTAAAACCCTTGACGCCAGGGGGAAGTTCTGCCCCATTCCTGTGATGGAGACGGCCAAGGCAATTACGCAGATCAACGTGGGCGACGTGCTTGAGGTGCTCGCCACAGATCCGGCGGCGGACCCCGTCATAAAGGCCTGGGCCAAGAGGACGGGGCACGAGGTTATCTCCGCGGAAAAAACGCCGGAGGGCCACCTGAGGATTTTGGTGAGAAGGCTCAAGTAGCGCTACAGCTCCACCACGTGTTGCGGGGCCTGGAAACCCACCTTTCTGTGCGTCCCGTCGCAGAAGGGCTTGTTGGACGAGTGGCCGCATCTACACAGCGCCATCTTCACCTGGCCGTCCACCTCCACTAGGTAGGGCCCGTTCTCCCGCGCCACCGGCGAGTGCCAAGCCGCCACCCTATCTTCACCGTGGCGCCTTTCCGTCTTCCATTAATAACGTTGGAGCCCCATGTTTATTTGGTAGTATCCGGGGCCGTACATGGAGGAGACTAGGCTTTCTTGCCTCAAGGCGACCAAATCGCCGTTTGTGCTGGAGGGTCTTCACAGCCCGGTGAAGTGGTGGGGGTGGTGCCGCGAGGCCTTCGAGGCGGCGAGGGCGCTCGATAGGCCGGTTCTGGTTGACGTGGGCGCCGTGTGGTGTCACTGGTGCCACGTCATGGACGAGACCACCTACTCGGACCCTGAGGTGGCCTCGTTCATCAACGAGCACTTCATCCCCATCAAGGTGGATAGGGACGAGAGGCCGGACGTGGATAGGAGGCTCCAGGAGATGGCCCAGCTCATCTCCGGCCAGTCCGGCTGGCCGCTCACAGTCTTCACGACGCCGGGCGGCGAGGTCATATGGGCGGCCACCTACCTCCCCCCGCGCGATGTGGGGAGGGCGCCGGGGATGCTCACGGCCCTCAAGGCGGTGCTCGAGGCGTACAGGGAGAGGCGGAGCGACATAGCGAAATTCGCCGAGGAGCTCAGGTCCGAGGTGGCGGCTTGGCACTCGCCGGCGCCCGGGGAGCCGGAGAGGGGGATCCAGCTGGAGCTCTTGACGGCGCTTGCCTCGGGCTTCGACGCCGAGAACGGCGGCTTCGGCGGCGCGCCCAAGTTCCCGCCGATCACCCAGCTGGAGCTTCTGTTGACGCGGTATTTCTACGACGGGGTGGGCCTCTACCGGAGGATGGCCGAGGCGACGCTGGACGCCATGGCTCTCGGCGGCGTCTACGATCATCTGCTGGGCGGGTTCTTCCGCTACTCCACGGACAGGATGTGGCTCATACCGCACTATGAGAAGCTCCTCATAGACAACGCAGAGCTTCTGGCCATATACGCCGAGGCCTACGCCATCTTCGGCAAGCCGCTGTACCTGCGGACGGCCAGGGGCATAACGGCGTGGTTCGACGAGTTCATGAGGAGACCCGGCGGCGGGTACTACGCAAGCCAGGACGCAGACGTGGAGGGGGAGGAGGGCGGCTACTACCGGTGGGCCTTAGACGAGCTCAAGGAGGCGGCCGGCGACCTGTGGCCCCTTGCCGTGGAGCACTTCGGCCTCCTGGACGTCGAGTGGCCCGAGGGCAAGGCCACGCTCCGCGTGGCGAAGCCTGCCGAGGGGCCGGAGGTGGAGGAGCTGTATCGGCGGCTCATGGAGGCTAGGCGCCGGCGGAGGGCGCCGCGGGTGGACGCGACCGTGTACTCCGGGTGGAGCTGCGCGGCGGCGCGGGCCGAGCTCCTCTCGGCCAGGCTCGCCGGGGCGGGCAACTGGAGACACGCCGTGGACACCGTGGATTTCGTCATGGCCCACATGTGGGACGGGGCCCGGCTTGCGCATGGGTGGCGGGACGGGGCCGCCGTCGGGAAGGCCGTGGTGGAGGACTACGGATACTGCATCTTGGCGGCGCTGGAGGCCTACGGCAGGACCGGGGCGCTGAAGTACGTGGACTGGGGGCTGGGGCTGGCCGACGCCCTAGTCGCGGGGCATCTGGGCGACGGCGGCTTCAAGGACGTGGAGGAGGCCGACCCGGTCGTGGCCGCGCCGCACTATCCCTTCCTCGACACGCCCAACTTCTCGGGCAACTCGGTGGCCGCCATCTCGCTGGTGCTCCTCTCGTCGGCTACGGGCAGGCGGGACCTCCGGGAGGCGGCGGGCAGAGCCCTCAGCGCCCTCTTCGGCAAGCTGCGGCGGGTCGGCCCGTCGGCCGCGGGGCTGGCCCTCGCGGTCGACCTCTACCTCATGGAGCCTCCGAGGACCGTGGTGGTGGGCGACGCCCCCGAGCTGGCGGAGGCGGCGTTGTCCGCCTACCGGCCGTGGCATCTGGCGGTTCCGGCGTCCGGCGGAGAGTGGCCGTACCCCGAGCAGTCCATAAAGGCCATGTTGAGGGGGCCGAGGCCGGCGGCGTACGTCTGCGCGGGGCTGGCGTGCTCCATGCCGCTGACGGAGCCAGAGAGGCTCAAGAAAAACATCCAGGAGTTCAGGAGGGAGGCCTACAGGCTCTAATACTGCGCCGATTCGAGCAGAGCCCTCTGGAACTCCTCCGGGTTCTCCTCGACGTACCGCGTCAACACGTCCACCTCGACCGGCTCTGTGAAGAGCATCTTGACGCCGTTCGACGTGAAGTACATGTAGCTGGTCTGGCACGCGCCGCCCGCCAGAACCACGTCTACGTCCGGCAGGACGTTTTCCCTGAGCCACCTATACTTGGCGACGCCGTGCATCTGTTGGTGATGGTGTCCCCCGCCCGCGTCTAGGTCGGGGACATCCCCCAACGGGTTTCTCCGCTCCTCCACCAGCCGTAACTTGCCGTCCTCGTAGAGGTACATCCTGTATATCGGGGCGTGTGCGAAGTGGCCGGGGAACACGGTGCCCTCCGGCGACGTCGCTATCGCGATCCTCATGGCTATTCCCCGAGCGGTCCATATATACCTACCGCCACGCGCCGTCCCGCCGGCGAGGCCGCCACAGATATATGTGCATTTCCCGTCCAAGCCGTGGGCTACACCGAGAAGGCCGCCGGCTTGTTCCTATCCACCGACACGAAGTTCCCCAGAAGGATTATCTGGGCCATGGGGCTTGTGAAGCTGGCGTACGCCAGGGCCAACGGGAGGCTTGGGCTGTTGCCCAGCGACGCGGCAGACGCCGTGGCGGAGGCGGCGCGGGGGGTTGCGGAGGGCCTACACGACGACAGAATCGCCGTGGACGTCTTCCAGACGGGGTCGGGCACGGGGCTCAACATGAACATAAACGAGGTGATCGCCGACCTGGCCAGCAGGAGGCTGGGGAGGCCCGTGCATCCAAACGACCACGTAAACCTGGGCCAGTCGTCCAACGACGTGGTGCCCACAGCGATCAGGATCGCCGCGGCGGCGGAGGCCGAGGAGGGGCTTCTCCCGGCCCTGCAGAGGCTCGTCCAGAGCCTGGAGTCTAAGGCCGAGCAGTTCGGAGGGGTTGTGAAGCCCGGCAGGACGTATCTGCGGGACGCCTTGCCGGTCGCGTTGGGGCAGGAGCTGTCGGCATACGCAGATGCCTTTAGGCACGACGGCGAGGCCATACGGCAGGCCCTGGAGTACGTCAAGGAGGTCCCGCTGGGCGGCACCGCCGTGGGGACCGGGCTCAACGCGCATCCCGGGCTCCCGCGGCTCGCCCTGGAGGAGATCGACAGGGAGGCGGACCTCGGCCTCAAGCCGGCCAACGCGTTCAGGGCGATGAGGCTTCTGACGGATCTCCTGCTCCTCAGCGGAGTCCTCAGGACTTCGGCCGTGGACCTCTACAGGCTGGGGCAGGACGTGAGGCTTATGTTCTCCGGCCCCGCCGCTGGCCTCAACGAGATAGATCTGCCGAGCCAGGGGGAGGTCGCCGGCAGCAGCATGATGCCCGGCAAGACGAACCCTATCACCGTCGAAGCCGCGATGCAGGCCGCCGCGCAGGTGGTCGGCCTGGACCACGCCAACCAGATCGCCGCGATGCTCGGCGAGTTTGAGCTGGCCATGGGGATTCCGCTGATGGGAAGCAACGCGGTTGCACAGATAGGGCTTCTGGCGGAGGCCTTCAGAAAGACGGCCGAGCTGGTCGTCGACGGCATTGTCCCCCACGTGGAGCGCATGCGGAGGCTGGCGGAGAGCAGCGCCGCCTTGATAACCGCGATATCGCCCGTCGTCGGCTACGACAAGGCGTCAGAGGTCGGGAGGAGGGTGGCCGGGGGCCTGTCGATCAGGGAGGCCCTGAGGGAGCTTGGATACAGCGACGAGGAGATCGACAGGTTGCTGGACGTGGACAGGCTCACGAGGCCCGGCTTCCCCGTCGAGGAGACCTAGCCCGCGCTCGGCGGCCCTCCAGGGAGGAGAGCTCCTAGGCCCATCGCCGACGTCGAGACAAGATCTATGCAGCAATAAGCTTTCTGAGCCTGTCCCTCAGCTCTGTTGCCGCCTTCTTGAGGACTTCAAAATCGAACCGGTCGAGATGTCCCTCATAGAAGTTTACATGTAGCTGTTCAACCGCGGCGAAG
>Ga0080005_120757_pt1 | contig 21732 bp, 23 predicted proteins | sample JossMetagenome_2_FD_69208 | JGI IMG/M metagenome (GOLD analysis project Ga0080005, IMG submission 69208) | Hot spring sediment microbial communities from Joseph's Coat, Yellowstone National Park, USA - JC3_ASED (SPADES assembly) (version 2) | ecosystem: Environmental > Aquatic > Thermal springs >...
CTAACCTACTTCAGCTTCCCAGTGCTATACTACCTATATCTGAGGAGCAGGTGGCTTAGCAGGCCCTGGGATTTGGGGAGAGACCCTAGCTATAGGCCTAGGGAAGGGTGTTGTAGAGCTTAAGGCTAGATTCGGATTTATTGAGATCATGGGTGAGGAGACGCCTGCAAGAATACTTGTTTCAGACGAGGTAAACACCGTGCTCATAGGCATCACAGTGCTTGAGCAACTAGGTCTAGAAGTAGAAGTGACTGGGAAGCTCAAGAAAACTAAGTTGCTATTGCTCTAGCACGGCTAGCCCCGTGATATGGGTGCTGGTGCCAAGCCGATGAATCGTGAAGCAATCTTATGGGTGAAGGCTTTATTAACCCTGAAGCCAAAACGTTCTTGGTGTTAAGCTAATGACTTATGAGGACTCCTTCGATAAGCCATTTGATGATGATGCTAGGAAGCGTCTTGAGCTTGCCGAGAGGTTCCTGGCTGAGGGTAGGGAACTCATTGATAAGGACCCCGTGCAGGCAAGCGAGAAGCTCTATAAAGCAGCTGAAGAGGCTGTGAAGATCATCGCCATAGCCCTCAAATTGCCTGAAGCTGATGAGGCCGTTAAGAGGGGTAGGTGGACAACAGGTCTTCTTGAAAGTGCCGTGATTAGTATTATGAAGAGGCTTGGGGTAAACGAGCTTTATCACTGGTGGGACTCAGCATACAAACTGCATGTGAATGGCTTTCACGAGGCGAAACTGAGAAGTGATGATGTTAGGCTAAGGCTTGGAGACGTAGAGGCGCTGGTTAACTTAGCAAATAAAGTGTTATACACATCATTGCCCAACGCATAGCGTGGATAGAGCAAGCAACAGAGCTCTCTACACCCCAATCAACGCTAATGAAATGAGCCTCACCCGGATCGGCACTGTTATTAAGAACCCCTTCGCAGGTAAAGCTATAACCACTAAAGCACTTGTCGACACGGGCGCCACCCTGACCGTGGTCCCAAGAAGAATCGCTGAGGAGCTCCAACTACCCGTGATAGGCAGGAGAAGGGTAGCCGCGGCGAAGGGTACTGCAGAACTTGACGAGTGCGTAGGTGTCGTGGAGGTCATGGGCAGGAAAGCCTACATCCATATACTCACATCAAACGACGTAAACACCGTGCAGATAGGCGCAACAACACTCGAAACACTAGGACTTGAAGTAGACCTAACCACAGGTAAGCTAAAGGAAGCCACGACATACCTACTCTAAGGCAATGAGGATAGTTCACGTAGTGCCATTCTACACACCGGTAATAGGTGGTGTGGAGGAGGTTGTGAGGAAAATTGCTGAGTACACGGCGTCTAGGGGTTATGAAACACACGTGGTAACGTACAATAGGCTCAGGAACGGCGGTGTAGGCTCACTACCCAGGGAGGAGGAGATAAATGGCGTACACGTGATTAGGCTGAAGCCGGACTTAACTTGGTCGAATGGCACATACAGCTCAGAACTACCACAGGTAATCAGAAGACTCAAGCCGGATATCGTGCATGTTCATGTGTGGAGGCATCCACACGTGTTCCAGGTGGCGAGATTAAGAAGGGAGCTGAAGTTTAAGGCTGTACTGCATGGGCATGCGCCATTTTATAATTTAAGTCAATCGGGTTTAGTAACTTGGATCTATTATAGATTGGTTGATACGTTTGGTAGAGACTATTTAAAGGCTTATGATATATACATAGCACTGACACCATATGAGGTAGATAAAGTTAAGGCTCTTGGGCTTAGTGATAATGTAGTAATTATACCTAACGGTATCTATGAGGATAAGTGCTCTTATAACAATGCAGGAAGAAAAGAAAACATAGTGCTTTACCTGGGTAGAATAAGTAAGTCAAAAAACATAGATCTCTTAATTAAAGCAATAAAATATGTGAATAATATAGAGTTAATTGTAGTAGGTCCTGATGAAGGATTAGTGCGAAAATACGTAAGATATGCCAAAAGAAGTAATGTGAAAATTAGATATATAGGACAAGTAAGTGAAATAGAAAAACACAGATTGTACCTGGAGAGCATGGTTTACACATTACCCTCACTTTATGAGGGCTTTGGTTTAACGCTATTGGAGGCAGGAATACATGGAACACCATCAGTAATAACTGGGGAAGGAGGACAAGTATATGCAGCACCACCAAACAAGGCAAGCCTATGGGCAAAACCAAACCCAAAGGACTACGCAAATGCCATAACAACACTACTCATGGACAGGGAACTATGGAAAAAACTAAGCCAAGGAGCAAGAGAATGGGCGCAACAACATACATGGAACAAAATACTACCAAAATACGAAAAACTATACAATGAGTTGACAAGGTGAACAATATGAGAATAGTTCATGTAATCCATCATTACTGGCCATTCATTGGTGGAATTGAGAATGTAGTTAAGGCGTTGGCTGAGGGTATGGTTAAGCTTGGGCACGAGGTTCATGTAGTGGCAAGTAGGTATGGTGCTGAGGGTAGACCTAGGGAGGAGGTGGTGAATGGGGTTCATGTGCATAGGGTTAGGAGTGTTAGGCTTGGTTACCCTGACTTAACGTACCCACTGGAGTACCCCATTGACCTGCTTAAGAGTGCTGATGTTGTTCATGGGCATAGCCAAAACAGCCTATTCACGGTTAAAATGATTGAGAAGGCTAAGCAACTTGGGGTAAAGACAGTGACGCACTTCATGGCTGTGGACGCACTTAGTGATCACCCCAATGCTCTGGTTAGGTTGCTGGGTCCGCTTTACGGTAGGTGGACTGTGCTTAGGGCTACTAGGAGCAGTGATGTTAGGCTTGTTAAGAGCCTCAGGGATAGGGAAATGTTAAAGAGTAGATACGGCATCGATGCCGTCTACGTTCCTGACGGGGTTGATGAGGGATTGCTTAATATGCCTAATAAGGCCGAGGAGTTTAAGGCCAGGTACAGCATCAATGAGCCATTCGTGGTTTACATAGGCAGGCTACACAGGTTAAAGGGCATTGACGTGTTGATTAAGGCAATCAGCATAGCCACCAAGGAGGAGCCCATAACCGCTGTGATAATAGGCCCAGGGGATCAAAGGCCATACAGGAAATTGGTCAGTAGGCTGGGGGTGGGGAGGAACGTGGTGTTCACTGGTTTTGTTAGTGAGGAGGTGAAGATTAGTGCGCTGGACGCATCCGCTGCACTGGTTTTACCAAGCATTAGTAATTACGTTGAGGCATTCTCCCTAGCCATAACCGAGGCTTGGGCCAGGGGTAAACCAGTGGTGGCATCAACAGTGGGTGAAACACCATACAGGGTGAGACACATGGTTAATGGGCTACTAGTACCACCAAGAAACCCCAAGGCACTAGCCGACGCAATACTGCAGTTGATAAGGGATAGGAAGCTGGGTGAGAGACTTGGTGCTGAGGGTAGGGGGAGAGTGACTACCTGGGGTAAGGTAATTGATGAGCTACTAAAGCTTTATGCATCCTAAGGTTCAGATTATTGTTAAACTGTTGATGGAGTATGAGTCGAATAGTGTTATTGAGCAGGACCTAAGGCTAACCCTAGCCGAAGTAATCGCAATACTGGCAATGAAGCCGTAGGTAGGTGGTTAAATGCGTATAGTGTTGATTAGGAGGGAGTACATAACTCACCTTGATGGTGTAAACAGGTTCATAGCCCTATTAGCGGAGGGGTTAGCTAAGCTTGGCCATGACCCACTAATAATGACGTGGTGCTACAACGGCATCGCTAAGGATCAGCTCCCAGATTGGTTCGCAAAAATGCATGGCTTAAGCACCACCATACCCATCTACACGTTGCAAACTGGGCCCTGCCAGGGTGACCCTTGGTTGAAAATCACATGGGATTGGTGGTGGAGTGGCTCTAAGCTACTTCATAGGAAAGGTGTGGATGCAGTTATTGTTAATGGCATTGTGCCGCTTAGGTTTAAGCCCAAGATACTTGTGGTTCATGATTTAGGCCCTGCCTTAACATTCAGGAGGTACCTCTTCCTCGGTAAGAGCATTTTAAAGAGTTATGATGAAATAACTTGTGTAAGTAATAAAACCAGAGGGGAGTTGCATACAGTACTTGGATACTCGTGCGATGTGATTCCAATACCCATGAAACTGGAATCTTATGAACCTTCTAAGTCCAGGGAGGATGTAATAGTGCATATAGGTACAAGACATGTGAAGAATCCGCAAATTAGCATTGAGACGACTAGAATTCTACGGAAAAGGGGTTATAATGTTAAGTTGATGATCATTGGTGACCAGGTTAATGCCCCTAGTGATGAATCAATCATATTAAGGAGGTCTATACCTGAGGAAGAGAAAGTGGAGATATTGTGTAGAGCAAAGGCTCTAATATTACCATCCAGCTACGAAGGATTCTCATATACATCACTAGAAGCCATGGCATGCGGGACACCCGTGGTAGTCTCAGGTGCCGTACCTAAGGAGGTCGTTATTGATGGATTCAACGGCATTAGGGTAAATAGTTATAACCCAGTAGATTATGCTAACGCCTTAGAGAGGCTATTAGATGATGAAAAACTATGGTTAAGGCTATCTCAAAATGAGCAGGAATTTGTGAGGCAATTCGATTATGTTAACATTGCCAGTAGGTACTTGGAACTAATCCGTAGATTTATGTAAAATATAATGTTAATGATAGTGGTATAAAATGAAGGTTTCAATTGTGGTTCCAAGTAAAGGATGCAAATACCTTGGCTACCTGCTTACTGGCCTTAGGGATCAGAATGTGAAGCCCAATGAGGTGGTTCTTGTGATTAAGGGGTGCGACTTAAGGCATGTTGAGGATTTGTGCAGTAGAAACAACTTACCCTGTGTTATAATTGAGCAAAAGAGTGGTTACGTTACCAGTGCTATGAATATAGGTAAGAAAGAGGCTAAGGGTGACCTTATAATATTCACTGATGATGATGCGGTACCCTTAAGTAAATGGATTGAAAGGTACATTAAACTGCATGTAATGTACCCAAGCATAGCTGGAATATCAAGTAGGGACATGTATCTAAACCTAGAAAACATGAAGCTCATGCCAATACCTGATGATAAAGTAACCACTAAGTTATATAGGTGGGCTATTAGACCATGGTTAAATAAACCGCACCCATTATTAAGGAAGTATAGGATGGGGGTTTACTTGACTAAGAATCTTAATGTTGCCCATGGTCCATTTATCCCAGGTAGAGAGTGCTTTTCATTACCCCTTAGGGGTGTTAATATGAGTTTTAAGGCAAGTTATGTTTATGATGTATGGTTTCCCGAGCATAGGCTATTAAGGAGGGCGATAGGCTTTGAGCAGTATTACGGCCTACAGCTTGTGCTTAAGGGCTTAGACACGATATATGTTCCAAGTAATCCGGTATTGCATATAGCCAGGGAGGAAAGCTTGTCAAGGACGAGGGATAAGACCGCCAAGGCTGAGTACTATGTAATGAAGATTTTATTTAAGGAGCTCCTCAGTAAGTATGGCTTCGATTAAGCAGGCAGTACCTATAATAATGTTATTAGCGGTGGCTGTGGTTACCTTACCCATATCGGCCCATGAGTCGCAGTTAATGCTAATTAACAATGTCAGGAACCTGAATCTTACCGCAGCGGCGCTAGGAGTGTTAAGCACATTAAACATGTATTACTTCATAGGTCTCTCTGCAGCATTAGCGTCGCTTGCATTATCGTTAATGCATTACAGAAGTAATGCATTAACCATAGTATGTGCCTTTATCATTATCATGTATTTCGTGGGTTATCCGCTTCTATTAAGTCCATTTCCACCATACCTGCCTGACGGAACACTTTACGCTACAGAGTCGTTGGCGGTTTCCCTCTTCGGTTACTCAAATATAGCCAAGTGGCTGTATAATGGTGGCGCATACCCAGTAGCCTTCATCTGGGGTGCCGTCACGAGCATGGTGCTTGGTGTACAGCCGATATATTTATCATCAGCCTACGGTTTGCTTGAGCCCATAGCCCTGGGGTTGATTAGTTATGTGGTTGGTAGGAGAATGGTTAATAATGGCAATAAGAACATTGTGCTGGCACCATTGGCAATGCTCATATTCACTGCCCTGATATGGTCTTACCAATTTCACTTCAGCCCCCAGGATTTCAACATAGTCGTGTTAATGCTCATTGCGCCGCTACTACCCATGGCTATTGGGGGTGACTTAAAGGCTATTATTTTAATCAGCCTAGCCACGGTAACCTTAACACTTAGCCATCAAACGGAAGACCCAATTCTTCTAGCTACATTATTCTCCTTACTGGTCCTAAGAATTATTAGGAGGTATAGGGAGTTTAGACCCCTAGTGCTGACTACATCGGCAGTGACTACGATGAGTTTCATAATGTACAGTAACTACATTATACCGGTTAATATTTCGGTCATAAGTGGTTTACTCTCATCGACAGCCATAATCAGGTTCATTAATTTATTCATCGGTAGGGTTTCCCACGCTGTCTACTTTGCAGTGACCAGCTATAGTTCAGTGTATCCTCTTAGATCTATTGTGTATAAGTATGAACTGCATGGCGGCTATGCAATAGCCTTATTTGAACTGGCATCCATAGTCGCATTATATTTCTCACTGTGGTTTAAGGAATCTGATAATTACAGGCAAGCCTACGTGTCTCTAGCGTTGGGGGGTTTGCTTGTGGATGCCTTAATAACATTGGCAACAGGCACCTACAGTAATAGGCTTACCACATACTCAGTGCCAATCCTCTCCGGACTCCTTCTACCATACCTGCTAAGAATAAGGAGTAGTATTAAATATCTGGTGATCACTGCGCTTATTACACTAAGTTTCGTTGGATTAATCTTCTCAGGATCAACAATATACTGGGACTACTCAGCTGGAAACCCAGTAACGTATCAATCATACTCAATAATCTACTCACTTGGCTACCATTACAACCTCGGTAGCTATTACACCGCTAATTGGCTCACATATTATCAATCGATAAACTATGTACATAGTATTAATATAACATCAGTATCATTATTCGACTATAATAAAAACGACCTACTTTATCTGGCAAATGATGTGAACCTCGGCAAGTACCAAGATGCCTTACATGACGTCGTCAACTCAACGGTAATTTACAATGATGGAATAAACATAATAACAAGAACCTAGTTTTAAATGCGATGGAACCATTCATAACAGTAATAGTCACCGATCATGATAGAAGGATATTTTTACCGCGGGCATTACATAGCCTAGAGAACCAGAGTTTACCTAGAGATAAGTTTGAAGTAATCGTAATTAAGAACTACGAAGATCAGGCAATTGATAATCTAATACGAAGGATTGGTGGAAGAAACATAGTAACCACGGAAAACAATTTAGGAGGGAAAATAGCGATAGGAGTTGAGGAGGCTAAAGGGGAGGTTATTACATTCCTTGAGGATGATGATGTCTATACTCCGGAAAGACTTCAAGTCATATGGAATGTATTCAAGTCCCAAAGTAACTTAGTACATTTCCATAATGAATACGCATATATCGATGAAAATAGTAATTTTATAGGTTATAGAGAGGGCTACCATAAATACAAGGACCTGGTAATACCAAGTAGTATTAAACACAAGATTGTAGATAAATACATTGATTTGACATGGTCCACCCTTTTTAACAGTGCAATTGCCGTAAGGAAATATATATTAAGTAAGCGATTAAATTACCTAAAACATCTAATTTACATAGATCCTTATCTATTTTATATATCATTAATTGAACCTGGTGATTTAATGGCTACCTCGAAAATACTTACGTTAAAAGGAGTGAATAGATTGGGTCGTTATCATCAAATAAATAGGCATCCATATAGCATAATTGTCGATACATATATTCACATCCTTATTGATTTATTAACGATCAATGAGAGATCATTAAGTGAGTTAGGATGTAAAAGATGCATAAAGGACTTCCTTCTTCGAATTGCCGAAATTTCCTCATTTCCCAAGAGCCAAAAGTTAATTAATATAGCAATTTCATCATCATTATTAATTGATATTATGAAAGCTAAAAACATTGATATAAATATAAAGATCGCGATGCTAGTTAATTTTATACTACAATCAATGCCTGATTTTATTAAAGATATATCAATTTATATACGTTACAGGTTAAAGCAACTTACTAAGCTAATATGAAGATAACCTTTATAATGATGGCATCCATTTATCCGCAAAGAGTAGAGTGTTAATAGGGGTTTATCTATTCTTAAACAAATTAAGGAAGTTAAATTATGTGGAACCTTTTTAGTACATCACTTTATCATAGGTTTGATGGTCTTGAGGTAAGCTACTCTGGTTTAAGGCGTAATCACCATGCTTATGAAGAGATTAACTATGTACAATATCATCATCCATGAAACAGCTTAATCCTTATTGCTATGATTTAGTAACTAGGTTCTTCTGTAAAAGGAGGTGCGCGCATCTGTATTCAACTAAGTTGCTTCGAGGTATTGAGTTAGGAATAATTTTAAGATATTATAAAAAGTCTTCATGTTAAAAGAAGGCTTCTAGCGAATAAGCTAGGTTACCCCGAGGATGAGGTTCATATATACTACATATGGATTGGCTGAATAATGCCACTAAATGCATTAATCATTAATGATTGGATTAGCAATAGGGTTGCGGGAGGTACCTATAGAGTTCAGGGTTTTGCTGAAGGATTTGTCACATTGGGGTTTAGAGTTTTTATAACTACGCCCTGGGGTATTACTGAGTATAAGAAGATTAATGAGGTTCATCAGCCAAATGTCGGTAGTCCCCTATACTATGCAACAACAGGCATGATACTCCCCCTGCAAGTAATTAGGTCATTGATGAAAATTGGCTCAGTGGATCTAGTGTTAGTACAAATGCCGAGCCCATTTACAAAGACATTACCAATATTGCCAATTTTAAAACTCATAGATGCACCATTAGTTCTTGATTTCGGTGATCCCTGGTGGAAAAACGGTGATCCTGAACTTTATAGGCTCATTTCAGGTAAGGTTATTCAACTTCAGTCTAGGGAATCCATGTTAATATCATCCTCAAGCAAGCTTATTCTTAAGCTTATTAATCATGAGAACAAGGTGTGGATTCCCAATGGTGTTAGCCCAGAATTCCTAAAGCCAAGGAATATTAGTCCACATGATGAATTAGTAGGGTTTCTTGGATCATTCACGAGGAGGAATGGAGCAGACCTAATAATACCGATGCTATCAAGGTTAATAAAGAGTAAGATTAATGCCAAATTCATGTTGATTGGTGGAGGAGACTTATTGCAGATTATTCGTGAAGAAGCTACTAAGAGGGGGTTAAATGAAAGGATTATGTTCACTGGTAATGTTCCTAAGTATGAAATTCCACACTTATTATCCATGTGCAGTGTATTAGTTGCACCGTATATGGAGTCCCCTGAGCTTCACTTCATTTTCCCAACGAAGGTTCCTGAAATGATGGCTCTAAGGAGGCCTGTGGTAACAGCAAGGCTTTATGAAATATTAACCACGTTTAAAGTTAATAAGGAGGTTCTTGTTGCTAGGTACGATGTTACTGATTATGCGGATAAAATAACACTGCTCATCAATGATGATTATTTAAGGCGTAGAATAGCTGGTAATGGTTATGTGAAAGTTAGCAGGGATTTCACATGGGAACACTTAACGTTAAAAATCGTAGATGGGTTACGGGGTTCATTATGACTAACGTATGCTTCGTAATGGCCTATACGATTTATCCAAGGCGAGGGGGGCTTCATGAGCAGGTTTACTTGATTTCGAGGGAATTAAGGAGGAGGGGCTATAATGTCTACATCCTCTACTATAGGCATGGGCTACTCAGTAATGGGCAGTTAGTTAGAATACCATTGTACTTCTCGGGCATTCACCCAAACCTTTACTCATCAATAGGTAAATGCGACTATGTGGTAATGGAGACTGCTTGGCCCTGGTTAGCTGCAGTACCAATCCGCTTACTGGGAAGGGGTTTCATCCTTCATTTACACGCCATAGAGAGTTTACCTGATTTCGGATTGCCAATGCATAGGAGACTCATGATCAAGTTCGCCGAGGAGGTTGCCAGTAGACTTGCCAGCAGGATAATAACAGTGAGCCTTACTGAGTACTCGATGTTGAGGGCTAGGTTTGGAAGTAAAGTCACGTATATTCCACTGACAATTGACCTTGAGGAACGTGAGAGGTACATGGGCATGAGTAAGGAGGATGCAAGGAGGGTGCTTAACCTCCCAAGCGATAAATTCATAGTTACGTTTATTGGGGGAATGGGTTATGGGGCAAATAGGGAGGCAGCCAGGATAATAGCAACTCAAATAGCTCCAAAGGTCCATGAATTAAGCAATGGTAAGGTGCTCTTCCTCCTAGTAGGGCCTGACCCTCCACCAGAGTCCATTGGGTTGAGTTACATTAAGGTTACTGGTTACGTTGAGTCAATAGCACCGTATATTGTGGCATCTGATGCATGCATAGCGCCCATATACCATGGTGGTGGTGTTAAGATGAAAACACTAGATTGTATGAGCCTTAAAAAGGTTGTAATAGCAACAAAGAAGGCTGTTGAAGGTACGTTACTTAAACCATGGATACATTATATACCAGCTGAAAAATTAGGAGACTTTATAAATCAAATATTAGAGGTATTTAATGGGAAGTTAAATTATGAGCAAATTGCTAATAATGGCCTTTATTATGTTAAGAAATATCATTCATTAAGTAATGTAGTGAATACTTTTCTGAGAGTGATGACGAATGAGATACAATAGTATAGCATTAATACTCTTTAATTTAAATGCACTGGGTGGTATTCAAAGGACGACAATTTATGCTGCGAAAGCATTAGTAGAAGAAGGCTATAAGGTAAATATCGTCACATCATCAATTAGTAGACATATCTATCAAGCAATCTATGAGAATATTAGTGATAAGGAAAAATTAAGGATCTTAAAAATATCATTACCATTAATGTTTAATCAATCACCAACAATGACTGCTTATATATATAAGCTTTTAAATGCTGATGCGCTAGTAAAGAAGTATTTTGTAATTAATATGCATGGTGACATTCAACCAGTAAATGCTCATCTTGTGTATTTTCATCAATTTAATGTTGATTATCATTTTTATAGTGGTGATTTAATGCAAAGAATAAAAATAATGCCTTTATATTTAATTAGAGAAAAGTATATTGTTAGGCTTAGGGATAATCAAGTACCAATACTAGTTAATAGTAGATGGACCTTTGTTGAGGCTCAGAAATTTTGGAATTTAAAGAATGTTCATATACTTCATCCACCGGTAGTTATGAATAAGCCATATGTATCTACAATGTGGAGTGAAAGGGATGATGCAGTTATTACAATATCACGATTTTCACCAGATAGAGGGCTTGAGTATATTTATAATCTAGCTGAGGAGCTCCCTTGGGTAAAATTTATAATAGCTGGTTATGTACAGGATAGAGATTATTTTCTTTATCTTGCATCTAAGAAGCCAAGAAATGTACTATTATATCCTAATATTACAGAAGAGGAAAAATATAATTTACTTAGTAAAGCAAAATTATATCTAAATTCAACACCATATATTGAAGGTTTTGGTATAGCAATACTTGAAGGTATGCTGATGGGCTTGATACCTGTAACCAATAATAAAGGTGGGGTCCTAGATTTTGTACCTATCCAATATAGATTTAATGACTTTAAGGAAGCTAAAGAAATAATAATAAATGCATTAAAGGATTGGAATCCTAAAGTTGCATTCAGAATGCGTGAAATTGCTGGTGCTTTTTCATATGATAAATATAAACAAAATTTATTAAAAATTTTAGAAAAATACCTTTAAATTTATAATTCTTAATAGTATTTATTCCTTGTGTAACTTAAAGGCAGTTAAAAATAAAAATACACGGATTAGAGCTATACAGTGCAATGAGAGTTGCTGTTATAGCTGATAATATTTCATGGAGGGGTGTAGGGGTTATTACGAAGATGCAGATTAAGCTTCTACTTGAACGGGGAATAAGCATAGTATTGGTAGTACCTCAAAATGGGCTTAAATATGCATATGATTTAGCTAAAATGCATAACGGAAAATTAGATATTTTGCCAATCCCTAACATTAATGTAGGATTTTCTCAAATTATTGAATCAAAGAGGATGAATAAATACCTTGATAGGTCACTAAATGATGCTGACCTAATTTACATTCCCAATATATATTATTGGGCATTAAGATACGCCAAAAGGAGGCATATGCCAAGTGTAATTACGATAACCATGCCTTGGCCTACATGCTTCTACCAAAGCCTATTTTTTAGGCACAGTCCATGTCCTGGATGTGTGTGGAGTAAAAGTAGGGGTTCACTCAATGATTATGTGAGGTTATATCAATGCATAGTTGAGAAGGAAGGTATACCTAAGTCGTTGGTTAAATTCCCATTGGGTATAATTAAGAGGAATGTCATTGAATCATACTTAACAATGGCTACTAGAATTGTTGCCATTAGTCGGACAGTTGAGAAGTGGCTTATTAATAGGTTTCAAGACCTCTCTGATAGGATTAAGGTTGTTTATCTTGGTGCACTCTTTCCACCATTACCATATGTCCCGCCAGATAGTGACAATAGTAAATTACGGCTCTTCTACTTCAGCGCACCGGATGAGGAGAAGGGTATCTTTAACCTACTTAAGGCATTATCCATAGCAGTTAAATATGATAATAACATTACTTTAAAGATCATGGGTGCTAACTCCAAGGTGGAGGCTATGGTGCATGAGTTAAGGTTGCAGAACAACGTAACCTTAATGCCCTGGTACCCCAGTGACAAGGTGTTTAATATCCTTCCAGAGGCTATTAAGGATGTTGATGTTGTGGTAGTGCCCAGTTTATATGAGGATGCTTGGGCTGGCGTCACAACGCAAGCCATGGCGCTAGGAAGGCCTGTGCTAGTTAATAAGATAGGTGGATTAAGGGAGCAGGTTATAGATGGTGTAAATGGGTACTACTGCAACTGTAACGACGTGGCCTCATTCGCTAAGAGACTACTTGAATTAAGGATGTTAAGTAAAAGTGAGCTCTATCAGGCTGGCCTCAGGGCTCGTGAGCATTATCTAAAGCTCTATGACCCATACAAGATCATCGATGAGTTAATTAATGTATTTAACGAGGCATTACTTGAATTCGGTCACAGATAATGCCGTGCATTATTGTTATTACACATAACAATGCCGATACATTAAGGAAGGCATTAGAATCGCTGGTAAATAGCGAACTTGTTGATGAAATTGTTGTCGTAGATAATAATTCTATTGATAATTCTCAATCGATTATAAGGGAATTTATAATTAAGTATCCATTTGTAAAGGGCTTATTTCTTAAAAGGAATGTTGGTTTTGCTGCTGGCGTTAATGTTGGTTTTAGGGCATGTGAATCAGCAGAGCCTTACTTCGCCTTATTTAACCCTGATGCCATAGCCACCAGGGATTGGTTAAAGAAACTTGTTGAGTTTATGGATAAGAATGGTGATGTTGGCATGGCGCAGAGTCTCCTTATTAAGCCTAATGGGGAGTATGATTCAGCTGGCGGCTTCATTAATGGGCTTGGTTACCCAATCGAGTTCAGACCTAAGGTCAACTATGAATTGCTAAGGAGGGTTAAACCTTATGAGGTTGGTTATGCTAAGGGTGCGGCTGTTTTGATTAGGCGTGAGGCATATCTTCAGGTTGGTGGCTTTGACAATAGGTTTTTCTTTTACTATGATGAGACGGATTTAAGTTATAGGATGAGAAAGGCTGGGTGGAGGATTTACGTAGTGCCAAGCTCCTTAGTCTTTCACATTGGACTAGGAAGCAGGATACCTAACAAGGAGTTATTCGTCCTTTATTACCTTGAGAGAAACCATCTACTATTCCTAAATAAGAACATTAAGACAAGATTAATTCCAGCCTTAACTTGGTCATTGATTGGCGCACTCCATGAACATGATGGCGCAAGGTTAAAAATCAGAGTAAGGGCTATATATGATGCGATTAAATTAATGTTGGGCCACTTAGTAAGTGATCCAATTAATTTAAATTGAGATTTTTATTAAATCGATTGCGGATTTGTAAGCATTTCATGCGTTATAATTGATGATTTATGATATATACGATTAAGCGTCATAAAGTCAAATAAGATAAAAATCTAAGTAACCAATTTTAACATAAGGCGCCTTATGAAGATCTAACTTAAATCCAATTTTACTCCTTAGGATCTGAGCTAGATTGTATCCATCTAGAAAACTCCTATGCGCCCTGCAATACTCATCCCTAAATAGACACAGAACCTCATACCCCAAATCACGTCTAAGCAGGTAAAATGGCTTAATCCATGAAAAACGTGTATCTAAAAGCATAATTAATGCTGTGTTGGCACGAAGACCGTAATAATTCATCACAGGCTTTGTCGTTAAGTTGGCATAGTGATAACCGGACTTTATGGGTATGTAAGCAGTTTTATAACCTTTATTCCACAACATTAATCCTAATAAAGCATCGTCTAGGTATAGGAATATTTCGTCTATGAATGGTTTACCACCTGGGCAAGCTCTCCGTACTATCTCAGCATTAACAAGCATGTAAGCTCCCTCTGCATATGTTACGTAATGTGGCTTACTTATTCCAGGACATTCATGTTCAAGGCCGTTCCCGCAAACGCCACCAGCGATCCAGTGATCCGTTACATAATCGCCTGCTGAGTATATCCTTTTGCTATTGCCTAGATAAACTAAGCCACTTACTGCGGCCAATTTATCATCGCTTTCCATGTAATCGATTAATTCCCTTAGTGAGTTTGGTTCAACTATTAGGTCGTTGTTTAGGAAGGCAACGTATTTGGTCTCTGGGTCTTTTGCTTCCCAACCTAGGTTCATGCCGCCTGCATAACCCCTATTCGCATCGCTCCTGACGAACTTAACCCTGACACTACTCGGTCTCTTCTCCTCAACGAATTCCTTAATCTTCTCGAAACTACCATCACCCGACGCATTATCGACTACTATCACCTCGTAATCATCGAAGTCGAGCCTTAGGGCTGACTCTATCGACCTCAGGGCTATGTCAATGAAGCTTGAGCTGTTGTAATTGAGCCAAATCAGTGAAGCCCTAACCATCAAGGCAGAATAGGGGCATTGCTTTTAAGGAATTCGTGTAATAATGGTTTCGATGAGCGTTGTCGCCATAATTGTGTCTCATGACCCTGGGTTAGATAGATTTAGGCTTGTCCTCGATCGGGTCTCTAGGCAGGTTGGTCACGTCATCATTGTTGATAATGATTCTAGGAGTGAGGGTGTATTAAGAGACTTGTGTGGTGGTGTTGGTAATTGTGACTTCATTGAGGTTGGCTTCAACTCTGGGGTTGCGCATGCGTTGAGGGTTGGTGTTGATTACGCGATTAGGTACAAGCCAAATTGGTTGTTGCTTCTTGATGATGATACTGTGCTTATGAGCAATGCAGTGAGTAAGGCGCTTGGTTTTGATCAGTAACTTACCAAAGTTTGTTTTGGATAGGGTTGGTGCCGTGCTTATGGGTTCGGTTGATGGTGATTGTGGCATTGGTGAGGTTAGGTATGGAATATTCTCCGGCACCTTAATTAGGGCTGATGTTGCCTTTAGGGTTTGTTGTAGGGATGACTTCTTCCTAGACCAGGCCGACTTCGACATGTACTCTAGGATTAGGAAGCCTGGATACTTCACGCTCAGTGTTAATTGTAAGCTTGTTGATCATAGGTTGGGTACGGTGCGTTGGTCAAAAATACTACATAAGTTAATTGATTATGAACCACCATGGAGGTGCTCCACATCGTTAGGAATTCCACAAAACTATTGATAGAGAGCAGGATAGGCTTTACTCTTATGTGTGGCAGTTGATTAATTAGGGTACCTAGATACTGCTTGCTAATGTGTCCTGGAAGCTCATTAATCCATTTGGACTAAGCATAATACACACTACACTCAATGAACTTAGCTATGTAGATTCAAGTTCATTTGCTTAGTAGTAATGCCTAATAACGCTTTTAAAGTCAGTATTACCAGCCTTTTAATGGGCATTATCCGTAGACTTAGAGTCCTCCTAGTGAGCAGGAACTTGTTCCGTAATTGGCTCTCTGCTGGCATTAAGTACTACTTAACTAAAGTCGGTCTTCTTCGGTTGGTAAATATTGAGGTTACTTGTGGAGACGGCTCTAAAGGTTTAATTCCAGTGAGAGCTTATGGGGTTTTGGTTAATGATTATTACGATGGTTATGCCACGAATTATGACTGCAAGGATGGCATTGCTACCTATGTGAATGATGTGCATGTGTCTGTTAAGGAGATTAGGGAGGGTAGTGATGTGAGGCTTGCTATTAGGAGTGGCTGGGTTTATGATTTTACCAATGGCTTTTGGTTTAAGAATGGTATAAGATTTAGGCATATGTATTGGCTAATTCTTACTGTTTTTGATAATAATGATTATGAACCGTTAAATGTTGGTGGTAAGACTGTCGTTGATGTTGGTGCCTACGTTGGTGACTCAGCCATCTACTTCGCCCTAAAAGGTGCTGGGAGGGTTATTGCGATTGAGCCTCACCCTGGTGCTTACACTGAAATGCTTGATAATATTAAATTAAATAACCTTGAGGGTGTGATTGTCCCGGTTAATGCTGGCTTGGCTAGTAGGCCAGGTAAGATATGTATTGAAAATAATGTTAATACCAGTAATACCGGTGTCATATACCATAGACCTGGTGATTGCCCCATCACAGTCCCAGCGGTAACGCTTGGTGAGTTAATCGGTAGGTTCAGTATTAATGTTGATGATGCTGTGCTTAAGATGGATTGCGAGGGCTGCGAATACGACGTAATCCTCAATGATTATGAACACGTTAGGCTATTCAGGGAGTTAATCCTCGAATACCACTCATACGCCGTTAATAAGTCAGCGGATGATTTACTGATGACGCTAAACAGAGACTACAAATGCGAGATGAAGGGCGATAATAATCAGGGGATCATACACTGCATCAGGAAATAAGCTAATACTCATATCTTTCTATAATATCCATTGAACATTATTGGTTTGTTCAACGCAAGGACACAAACACCGCTAGGAGTCAGTTCTTTAAGTATGTGCTTGTTTGCTGTTAAAGGTCTAGTGCTTTTAGCCTAACTAGGAATTGTTTGTAACTCAGTATCTTAACTATGCCTTTTCTTAGTATCTGAGTAGGCTCTGCCTAATAAGTATAATAAATTCGCTTACTGCTCAGAGTATCATCAGCTAGCCATCACCCTATATTAATGTTGAGTATAATGAGTGGTGCAACGCAATTAATGCTTATATTGTGAACCAATTGCCATTACCCTACGTACCTTAGGGTAATAAAGTGAGAAAAGCCTATTTCGGACTCACTCTCATCGCCATTAATCGGCATAAACCTATAGGTTAACCACTGAGAGTCACGGATTCAATACGCTTTTCATGCAATATTCCGAGTTGAACGCAATTTAGAGTTCACAACTAGGTGATGCTGAGGTAACAGGAGAGGGAGCAGTTAAGGCGTTAAATTATGGTCGATTCCTGGTTAAATCTAAAGATTCAGTGGGGTTTGTCTTGAAGGTTGTTCAGCCTGAAGGTTCATTATTTGTAAACAGAGAATAAATATGGAGCTTAGAAAGATAGGCATATTAGATGGTTTTAGGGCTAGGTCATATTGGTTAATGGATTTTGTTAAGGGGCCTATGGATTAATGGGAAATATTGTTGATAATATTGACTATTTCATAGCGATTTCCGATGCAACCAAGGAAATTATCTCAGCTCACTTACCTAAGATTAAGGACAGGGTTGAGGTCTTATACAATGCAATTGCTCAGCGGCTGTGGCGCTATGTCTCAGCATTCCCAGATGAGCCAGGTGATTACATGCTTTACGCTAGTGGGGCAAACCCAGTTAAGGGTCCCCACATACTACTGAATGCCTTGAAAATATTGTTGAATGAGGGTATCAATATAAGGCTTTACATGACTGGTACATCAAATTCGTGGCTGGAAGGCTTAGCGTTGAGGGGCAGGTTAAGTTTCTCGGTAGGTTACCTGGTATGGAATACTTCAACATTATAGTTAAGGCTAAGACCCTTGCCTTACCTAGTATATGGCCAGAGCCATTACCCTCAGTAGCGATAGAGTCCATAAGTCTCGGCGTTCCTGTGGTAGGTTCTAATAGGGGTGGTATCCTTGAAATAGTGAGTAATTATGACATCACCACTAATCCTACACCAAAGGAAGTTGCAAAGGTAATATCAACAATTATAGAACAGAAGTTCAATAGGCGTGAAATGAAGAGGTATGCAGCACAGAAGTTCGGAGAAGGTAACGCAGAAAAGTTCCTTCAAATCTTAAGTTCAATCAAGGTTTCTACATAGGGAAAAACTTTTATATATAAGTATCTTTAGAATAATTAACATGAATATGAATTCATTACCAAAGATTAGTGTAGCGATAGCTGCCTATAATGCGGAGAAGTATATTCGAAAAGCCATTACCTCCATCGTAAACCAGGATTACCCAGGTAATATTGAAATTATCGTACTATATGATGAGGGGACAACAGACAAAACCTTACAAGTCATTAATGAACTAAAGGAGTCCTTACCATCACGTAGAAGCCTTGTAATATTTCAACACAGTCATACATCTCTCTTTAGGGCACGTATTTATTCTTTAAAGAACTTTACAGGCGATTATGTTCATTTATTCGACTATGACAATATAATGCCCCCAGATAGAATATCAAAAGTCGTGAATCATATAGGTAAGACCGGAGCTGGATTTTTATTTTCAAATGCCAGAATAATTGATTCAAATGATCAAGATGTAGGAAGATTCTTAGTAGACATAAAAGATCCTAATCTTTTAAAGTTAATAGGAGGTAACTTCATTGATGCAAATACAATTGTGATCTCTCGTTCATGTGCAGAAAAATTATTGGTATATCTTAATCAACTACAGCATAGATATTTTGATTGGGTATTGGAAGATTGGCTCATTTCACTATTAGCTTTTAAACATTGTATGGTTCATTACATGGATGATACATACATCTTATATAGGATTCATGGCGGTAATCTTACTGCAAGTTCGAATATTTTTACGCAGCTTTTCAATAAGGAAAGGGCCCTAAAAACACTTCTTGCATTCTACTTCTTAGAATATGAAAATTTAAGTAGCGTTGAAAGAAAGCAACTACAGAAAGTCATTATTTGGTATTTAAATTTCTTAGATAAACCATTGTTATTAAGTATAAATTTAATGTATGTTAAATTATTTTATTATTTTGATATATTATTAAGAAAAATTTTTACTAAAATAATATTTTAATTCATTTCTATATTGTATTTTAATTTTTCTCATAACCTAATGCTAATATAGTTGTTATTACTTAGTTACTGCGATAATGCTTATTAACCTTTTATTCCCTGTTTTTAATGGCTACTATTATCGGCTTTAACTGGCCCCTTGAGCACGATAATACCGTTGGTGTAATAGTCGATGGCGAGTTGGTTTTTGCTAGTGAAGAGGAGAGATGGACAAGACATAAGCATTCACCGTTAGAACCACCGATAAATGCCTTAAAGCAGGCATTTCTATTCCTGAAGAGAAAATACGGAATAAAGCCAAAGGATATAGACATCTATGCAATAAACATAGATCCCAAGCTAACAATATTAAATATGAGACGCAAATGGCTAATGCTTACCTTTGAAAATTTAATTACTAAAGGTGTTAGTCTTGACTTATTCCAAGGTAATATCATTGGTAAGGGTCTTGGTGCTTTGAAGCTCGGTTTGTTTTATCTTCGTGGTGATTATTTGGAGTTTGCTCGTAAGTTTATTAGGTTTGTGATTCGCTCAATGGGTGAGGATGTTCCTGAAAACATTAAAATTATCCCAGTTCCTCATCACCTCGCCCATGCTGCCTCTGCTTACTACTTCAGTGGTTTTAATGATGCAGTTGTTTTAACTATTGATGGTTATGGTGAATATGAGGCCACCGTCGTTTGGAGGGTAAGGGATGGCGAGTTTAAAAAGATAACTTTAATACCTGCTGTTTATGGTTCACTTGGTCTTTTGTATGAGGAGATTAGTGTTAAGGTTGGTTATGAAACCCTTGAAGGTCCTGGTAAGGTTATGGGCCTTGCTCCATATGGTAAAGCAAGTAAGTATTATGAGAGGTTAAAGTCATTCATAAGGTTTGATGATGGGGATTATCCATTTAGGTTTATTGTTCCTGGTACATGGAGAATTAAAGGTACTGATATAGATTATAGGTTACCTTATAGGTTAATCGCCAATACCCTTTATCCTAATATACATGTGCCTTGGAATCCTCGTGGTGATTTGCATCCTGATGCTACTAATTTAGCTTGGGCTGTTCAAGCCGTTACTGAGGAGGTTATGCTTCATCTCGCTAAGTGGGCTAGGGAGCAGACGGGTGAGGATAAGTTGGGTCTCGCTGGTGGTGTTGCCTTGAATGCTAAGGCTAACATGGCCATTCACTACTCTAAGCTATTCAATGACATTTTCATATTCCCAGCAGCCAATGATGCTGGTACGCCTATTGGTGCTGCGGCTTGGGTTTATGAGCATGTTCTCGGTGGGAAAATGAGGAGGGAGAGGCTTAGGACTGTTTACCTTGGTCCTGAGTACAGTGATGAGGAGGTTAAGAAAGTGGTGGAGAGGGGTGGTTGGAACGCTAGGTATGTTGGTGATGATGTTAATCTTGTTGTTGACCTAGTGGTTAAGGGTCATGTTGTTGCTTGGTACCAGGGTAGGGCTGAGCTTGGGCCTAGGGCTCTTGGTAACAGGTCAATCATCGCTGACCCGAGGAGGAAGGAAATGTGGAGCATTGTGAATAAAGTCAAGGGTCGTGAGTGGTGGAGGCCACTGGCACCCTCGCTCCTAGAGGAGGATGTTGGCAAGTACTTCACTGACCCAGTGGCTCACCAATTCATGATACTCATGTTCAAGTATAGGGATGACATGTGTGAGGTAGTGCCAGCAGTGTGCCACGTGGACCAAACAGCAAGACCACAAACAGTGAGCAGAGACGAGAATAAGACTTGGTACGAACTCATAAAGGCATTTAAGGACGAAACAGGTGAGGGCATTATACTGAACACAAGCTTCAACCTAGCAGGAGAACCACTAGTAGAGACACCAGTAGATGCCATCAAAAGCTTTGCACTAGGAGGATTCAAAGCAATATACCTACAAGGATGGCTAATACAAAAATAATTCTCACAACTTTCAACTTTTATAGATACTCAGTTATTGTGAGGAAGAGACTTAGTAATTAGGTCTACTTAAGTACGAAGAACTTAGGCAATATTGGAAAGGTTAAGGTGTTAAGTTGTGGTTAATTCCTAGTTAAGCCCAAGGATACTGGGTACTCTTGCACCCAGGGTACTTGGTTCCCCGAGGCCCAGGTTCCAAGGTGCACTGAGACCCGGGGTGCTTGGTTAACCGGTGAGCCAGGTAACCCTAATTAGCCTTTGACTGCTTTTCAATTTGTGGGTAGGAGGGTGTTGAAGGTTAGGGTTGGGGAGGAGCTTTGGAGGGCTCTTCACATTGAGTCGCTTAGCAGTGGTACGCCAATCTACGCCATGGTTAATGATGCCGTT
>Ga0080005_170107_pt1 | contig 21690 bp, 30 predicted proteins | sample JossMetagenome_2_FD_69208 | JGI IMG/M metagenome (GOLD analysis project Ga0080005, IMG submission 69208) | Hot spring sediment microbial communities from Joseph's Coat, Yellowstone National Park, USA - JC3_ASED (SPADES assembly) (version 2) | ecosystem: Environmental > Aquatic > Thermal springs >...
CTAATAAATCTAACACACGGTGATCAATCCTAACTCCGTAAATCATCGAGTCAGCTGGGCAATACCGCCAGGTGGTTAGTAGTGAATAGAATGAAAAGAAGCATACTTAGTGGTGGGATTAGAGTTCTCTATGGGGATTATAAATGAAAGTCTCGCCTTTCTAAGGTGTGTCAGGTCATATGCCCATGAGGAACTAGGACTCCAGCTGAACTAGAGTTAGCTGTGAATTATTAGTTACTAGTTGTATGTGCGTTTTTGCCTCGCGTAAAAATAAAAAATTGAGATAGTTGAAGACTACTTTGCGATCCAGCCGGCATCTACTATTAGGAGGGTTCCAGTTACGTTCTTTGACTCATCCGATATTAGGTATAGAACCGCGTATGCTTGATCCTCTGGGTCTATTAGACGTGGGAATAGGTGAAATGATTCAAAGGCTTTTTACCCTCCTCAATGCTCAACCCGCTCTTCAACCATTTTTGTCCATGCTGTACCTGGGCAGACAGCATTTACTCTAATACTGTACTTACCGTATATTGTTGCATCATTCCTTGTCTTCATTACTACTGCTCCCTTAGAGGCGTGGTACGGCGGGGAGGCTGTGGCCGTGAAATCCGGCTTCAAGGGCGCCCACGTCCACATACCGTTGAAGCAGCCGGTCCCGTGGGAGGACTACCAGATCCTCTGGAAGGCCTTGTTGAAGCTGTTGCCGCCTGAGAAACAAGTGCTCTGCGACTGCAACATGCTCCAGTGGAATAGGGTCGCGAGGGTGCCGATGACAATCAACTACAAGGGTGGCAGGAGGGCTTGGGCGTGGATTATCCAGCCGAGCGTCAAGGGCTGGCTCGACATTAAGTGGAGTCTGCTCGAGCCACTTGACCCCTCGGGACTGCCTGTAGGCAAGGTTAGAGTATAGATACCCTTGGTCGAGAAGGTCGTGGAGAGAGGGCTACCCGACGGGAGGAAGCGCTTCATACTATATGTGCTCTCAGCATACCTAGGAAATGTAAAGAGGCTCGACGAGGACGAGGCCTTGCAAGCAGTACTGGAGTTCCTCGACAACTCCTGCAGGAACTACGGCAAATGCGAGAAGGTGTACGAGTCCTTCATACGTGGAGACCTCCAGAGGGTGAGGTCTAAGGGCCTTAGACCAACAACCCTGGAAAAAACTAAGAGAGAAAGACCCGGAGCTTCACTCTCTTATCGAGCACGCATCGTAGTGACTATTCGTGTGGCTCAAAGAATGCTACACTATATGAAAACTACCTAATTATGACCTGTGACATGGGCATTATGTAACTTCCTCGAAGAGCCTAGTGAAATAGGTGAAAAATTCTCCAAAGAAGCTTTAGGGAAAGAGTAATGAGGTCACCGATTGTAGGAATGAATTTATGATATTACACATCCACTTATAGGATTTCTAAGTCAAATATATATGCTTAAAACTACAATATAAGAGAAAGGGTTATCTATGTATATTGATGTTATTCGTGATACCGTACTGCGAAATATAAATATTGTTGTCGGGAAAAACTTGTTAGATGATGACAAGCTTAGAAAATATGATAAGACTAATGCTCATAGTATTCTTCAGTATTGTCTATTAAAAGTTGATGAGCTACGTCTCTTAGGTATTCCCGAGTTCAAAATACGAGTTAATACACCTCTTGACAAACATGCACTCCTGGAGAACTATAAGGGAAAAACTAGATATCAACGGGTTATAAGAGTTGATGTCGCTTATCTAAAAGATTCGAAGGTAGTTGGATTCGGAGAAGTAGTAACTCCAGACGAGATTCATGGAGTGCCAACACCAAAAAAGCCTAAATTATCATGGATAGCTCCAAGCCATAAAATAGAACATCTAGCCAAAGTAATCAAGCCCGAGTTCATCGTTTTATTACAAGTCACTATAAAGCATCCACCATGGGAAGATGCGAGACTCTACACATTAGATGAATGGGAGGAACATTGGAAAAACTTCATGAGGAAAACATGTGAGGATAATGGAGTAGAATGCCTCCACCTAATTATAAGGGGTATGAAAAACATTAAGTCTCATACATGGTGAATCAAGAGACTAAGCCACGCCCACAAGAAGATATGAGAGAGATATTTTTAATATGGGGGAATCCGTGTTCGATGCTGACGTCTTCTCCTGTCTCGTAGTCTATGAAGCCCTTAATGCTTGAAGCTATATTGGAGTAGTTTGCGGCCAGGTACTCATAGTATTTATTGGCGGGGACTGGGGATTGAGGGGTTGTATAAGTGATGTCGAACACGTACCATGTACCGTTGACCATTACCTCGGGTACACCGTGATCCCATCCTTCAAAGGCCATTACACGGGTTTTACAGCCGAGGACATCACGTAGTAGTGTTGCAAGTGCAACAGCAAAGTCCCCGCAAGCTCCAGTTTTAGCTAGAACAAATGCCGGGTGGTATATCCAGTGAATCCCACAGCAGTGTAATTCAAACATCTGGGCTGGTTTGGGTACCGCCTTACCATATGTTGAATAGTAGTCTTGGAAGTACTTTGTGGCGATACTCCATGCGGTATTCAATTGGCAAGAAGCTCCATAGGTATTTCTGAGACTCCCAATGTAGACTGGATAATATGATTCAGTCACTATCACAGTAGTCAACAGAGAAGTAATGGGGAGTATGAGAGTAGCTATTATAGTAGTGAGGTGTAGGAAGCGCATAGTCCTTAAAGTTTTTGATTGATGAGCCCTAACTATCAAAAATATTATTACACAGCTTGCTGGCAGTATAGTTATAATCACGGCTAACCAGCAAGGAACTATAGCTGAAAAAATACGTGTGGAGATGAAGAAGAGAGCTATGTACATGGACAACCAAAGTATTAGGACAAATGAAACGGCCACTCCTAAGACGACAGACTTCAACGTAAAGGCTCCTTTAACACTAGTGCGGGGTTTTCTTTTGTGTAGAGTCGAGCCAATAAACCAACCAGCTTGAATTAGAGCGATAATAACAATATATAAAACCAGGTTTAGGAGAAGAGGTTGATGAGACACGAAGCAAGATTTTATGAAGTTTACTAAGATCATAATTAATATTGCAACTGGAACTAATAGAACTAACCAAGCCACATATTTAGGAATATGTGTGGAGTCAAATGTACTCATGGAATCTTTCCATAGTGTAAAATAATCCTCTCAAACTTAAATTTAGAATACTTCCACTCGTTTAGGACTTTCATTCTATTCACAACATTCTTTTACCAGTATAGGGACCGTTTCTGAGTTTCTGTATATATTCAAGTTTTAGCTGAATAGTTTTGAGAGCTCTTGCTCTAAATCCTCCTGTGTTAGATCCAGGTATACCTTGATTGTCGTGTAGTCTCTGTGGCCTAGTAGCCTCCTAACGGCTTCGAGGTTCTTAGTGGCCTTTAACACGGCTACAGCGTAAGAGTGTCTAATGGCGTGCGGCCTGATCTTCTTCCTCAAGTACTTCTCAGTGAAGGAGTAGACTATGTTTCTGGCCTGCCTCACTGATACATTGAATACTCTCTCCTTGGCTGTCCGATCCAGGTAGTAAGTCATTATCTCCCAGTAGAGGCTACTCGGTAATGGTACCGCTCGCTTGAACTCCTCTCTCTTCTTAAGTTGCCCAATAACAACAGCCCTCCCCTTAGGGTCTACATCTTGCCTTCTAAGTTGCACGACTTCTTTGATCCTCCAGCTAGTGAAGACTAGTGTAGTTACGAGGGCTAAGCCTCGGGGACTATACTTACCCCTACCAACATTGCTCCAAGCCTTCTTAACGGGTTCTAAGAGAGCGGGATAAGGTGGTAAATCCCCTAATTTCAGACTTCCCTTTTTCATGGTATCCCCTTGAAAATAGGAAATAATGCTTTTAAAGCAAACTCCTTGATTTCCTCTTTTCAATAATTTAGGAAATCATATCTTCCTTAGCTATCTCAAAATCAAAATGTACTGTGGATATACCTTTGAATTATATTGAAATCGATTTAGATGTCAAAGTATATCTTCTTGACATCGTAAGTATTGTAAAAGATCTCAAAGGATAAGGAAAGCCAATAGAATTCGATCATCGCGAATTCATAAAGTCGCGACAAGCTTTCCAATTAAAGTGTTCACATATAACGCTCTGTTTAAAAAGAAGACGCAAGATCTTAGGGATTTCTAGTAGCTCGATCAACATATATTAAAGTGTTAGGAGCTGTTTCTGAGTATAATTTACTGCCATAGAGCGTCTACTTCTACCTCGAGCGTTTTATACCACCATAGTATAATGTTCAGAGTTATAAAAGGTAAAAATTAGATGAATGAGGGGAAAGAATATCATTTCAACATTTTACATTAAATCCCTAATGTCTCTTACTATATAATCACGCGAGTCTTGGTTTAGGATTTCTGGTGCTATTTGAGCGGCTTTTCTGGAATATTTGATCGTGATAGGCTCTCTAATTTCTGGATCTGTAGTGTTCCAGTCTAGTTTTGTTAAAGCTAAAATTTGATGCCCAATATAATTGGACCATGTGAACACATTAGTTGACACATCTGTATTAATATCAATAGTGACCTCTAGGGGTCTTGGAGTTCCCAGTTTACCTCTTTCCTCAGCAGACCTATATAATTTTCCCGTTGTAAATATAATATATTGAGGCCATCTGCTGCTCCTGAACAGCCTTAAGAGCATTAACCCTCTTTGAATACTAAAGTCTGATGCTAAAGGGTCGTAAGCTCTGTAAACAGTGTTTGATTTTATATGTGCAAAAATGTACAAAGCATTATGTGCTGTTGTAACTTCCTCGATAGCCTTAATTTCTTCGTCCGCAAAAGGAGATGACTTGTGTATAATTATCTGCGGGGGCTTGCCATATTGTTTGATAGCATTTGTGAGAATCGGCTTCAATATTTCATAGGGAACGAATAATCCCTTGGTTTTTAATTGTTCTGGGTGAGCTGTAAACATCTTAATCTGCGTAAATAAATGTTCTCCGTATTTATCAAATAACTCTATTGCACCATAATAGATCACCTCTTTGCCTGATGGAATGCGCTTCCTAGAAAAAGATATTCCCAAGATTAATCCATTAGTTGAAAGAATGCTTCTTGAGAGTTTCCACGGAATGCCACCAGCTTTTGCATATATTGCTGTAGCCATATTCATTAAAAGGTACGCATAACTCCCACTCCTTACATGTTTTTCTATAGTCTCTTTTTTAATAAATTGAGACCTTATATTTAACGATGAGTATCCCTCCATGACCTTTATTTTGGCTCTTATATAATTATCCATCGATAATGCTTTAAGTCCAACAATAACAATGCCTCTGGAGCGGGATGAACGTAAAGCATCAAGTGACTCCTCTAGATCAACCAATAGGTTCTTTGATGAAGAAATCTTAATGTCGGAATTCTCCTCAAATAATAGTTTTCCGCCGAAAACTTCTCTAAAAGAGGGAAAGCTGGCATTTAGAGTAGAGTAACCATTTATTAAGTGATTAACAAGCTTTTTACATAAATACTCCGTTTCCGTGTCCGTCAGGATTTTAATGTGTATTTCTTCGTCAAGGAGCTTTTTGTAACTAAACGGTTTCAGGTCCAATATCTTTCTTGGACTTATATGTGTGCCGTTGTAAAACTGTAATTTAGGCTCTGGTATACGTGTAGCTACGATTCTTTCAGAAGAATTATTCACGTTTATACACCCTCAATGTAGGAAATGTGCACGTGAAAGTTATAGAGTATCCGTCTGCAAACTTTATAGTTAATTTAGATTCATCACACACAAATCCAAGCAACTTATTTAAGAACTCATACCTCTTCCTTGGAGTGGGGATGTAGCTTGTATAAGTATCTCTAAGACCGTGAAGTTTGGCTTCACGAGAGCTAAGTGGCCTTTGCTCTGATAACTTTATTATGGGTGAGTATAGATCTACCCACAGAATAGCTCCACCATCGTCAAATATCTCAAGCATAACATACAAGCCCCGATAAAGTATAAGGTCGTTACCTATCATCAACGCAAGCTCTTGATCCAATAATTTCTCTAATGCTATATTCAATGGTAATATCTTTTTCCATTTTCTTCTCCTACCCCAAAGTAGCTTGAATCCTCTTTTCTCGAGATATCTGGAAAGGGCTCTATAAAATAAGGCTCTCATAATATTTAAGTCGCTGCTCACTTCTAGTTTTAGGGTTTTTCGTTCTTCGCCCACATAAGCTATTTTACTTGTCCTTATACGATTAATTGCTTCTTCGTCATTACCCTTAACAAAGATCATGTCGCGTTTAAATTCCGCGTCGGCAATACCTCCAGATGATAACTGCGTTAATATGCCATATAGCTTTCTCATATTACCTTCATGAGGTGGTATTATACCAACCGGGTAAGTGGTGGCAATAAAGTTCTCAAATGGCTTCCCATCAACATTTAAATAATTTACAACTATGTTTTCATACATGAACGTAGCACCTTCCTAATGTTGCTCTTGACTAGGATTTCTTAAAATCATTTTTAAGACCTCTTGAATCAAACGACTTATTAAAATTTTATGCTTAGATAAGATACGGCCTATCCCCTCGGCAATTAGAGAAATAGATAGAGATAATATTATTGCCACGAGAAAGTTGTTAAACGGGGCTAAGAGCGAGGCTATCCATAAAAGTGAGGAGGGAAACCCTATAATTAGAAGTGATACCCCTATCACAATAAATAGTATTCCCTCTATGCGGTCGCATTTTTTCCTCAACTGCTGAACTTCATCTAATTTTTCTAACTCTCGTAAGGCTCTATCAATATTATAAACGCCCAATTTAAGCTTACCTATTTGTGCATATCCGCTCTCTTTTTTATCATCGATATTTTTTAGCATTTTTTCGATTTCTTCCACTCTTTTATATATCGCAATCCCATAATCTTTGTTCTTTGTTAATGAACCATAGCAGTTTAAGACAAAATTTGAGAGAGCATTAGCATATATGGTCGCTGACATGTAATCCATCGTTACGAGATCATAAAGTCTATCGTCTAGGATAGTCTTTAATAACTCTTGTTGATCAATGGAAGTACACACCTTAGACTCGCAAATAGCCCATATAGCATATGAAAGATCTTCGGCCTCCTCAACACGAGGATTACCTCTTAAAAACGTGTTTCTCAGCTTGCTGAAAAGTTCCATGATTTTGTTATTAATGTCGCCGATTTCTCCCTTTACAGCACCAGTTATTTTATCAAGCATTTTTAAAGTATAAAGAACCTCGCCTTTTAAAGCATATTCATCAATATTGTTCTTTACTATTTTAAGGACTTGTAGTAATCCATTCTGTAAGTCTTCTTTATCATAGAATTTGCTTTTTAGAAGTACGTAGTAACCTAGTAAAACCCCTATAGCGATCTCTTTATTATACAGCGATATACGAAGAAGATTATCGTCCATACCTGAAAGAGTTCTCAAATAAGAATATATATGATGAATATTATTTCTAACGAATAATCTTCCTTTTTCCTCTAACTCATATAAAGCGTACCACGATAGATCATAGATGTCGGCTTCTATATCTAAAACCTCATCTAAATTTAAAATATTTTTCTCAATCCGCGAATACACAGATTTCGCCTTTTCAACCCTTAATTACTAAAAGTCCTAAAATATTGTTTTTCACATGATCCCTTAAAACGCTACATCCTTTTAACTTCTCTAGTTACATCATCTGCTTCCAAGAAAACTTGATAAAGATCCTGAACCCGAGGTATTACACAGAGATACTATTAGAAAGCCATGCTCCCTACAATTGAAGCAGCCCCAGAGTAGACTGTGAAGCATTAGAATACGTAAGACCCCCGTAGACCTCAAAAGCGTGTTCGAGGGGCTATAACTGTGTAAATGTATTTTAGTGCCCGCAGAATCCGTGCTCTCACTCTGATTGTGCCAAATGTATTATTCCACTCTGCATCACTTACCACTGCTTTAAAGCTAGGTCTTCCCGGAAATACTTGTTCGAAAAACTAATCTTGATTCTTCAATCGAAGATCATGGTAAAGACGTGGAAAATATGCAATCTCTGAAACATGAGTATTAAAAAACCCACCTAGCGCGATATATCTGACTTAGATCTCATGATGCTATGTGGCCGTGAAATCATTGAAGGCTTGTTCCGACTCTTGGTATTTTAAGTACTGAATATGTCTAACTGAGTACATCTAGAGGATAGATGCGTTTTGAGCCACGCAACCATTATATATTAGTGATGTTAGTGTCTTTAATGAGCGAGCCGGGGATTCCTCAGGGTTAAACACATGCTCTACCTATTCCTCGCTGTCATATTCCTCTGGCATGGCTATAGTGCCGGCAACCCGGCGATGTCGAACGTGGGCCCGGTGGCCGGTGTCATGGTCCTTCCGTTTGCACTGCTCTCGAGAGGCTCTATAAGCTTTGAGGCGAGGCTTCTTCCGCTTGTGATCTCAGCGATATCCTCAATGGGCCCTAGTAAAGAGAAGAAGCCTGGAAAAACCAAGGGAAAGGAGCATGTGGAAGAGGAGAACAAGCGGGGCTCTGGGGATTAGTATTGAAGATCGTGCTGTGGTATAGCGTTAAAAACTACATTGAGCTACCGCAACCGTCTAACCCCGTCTTATCCCCGTTTGACTACGAGCACATTGTATTAACTGATTACGCGCTGCAGCCCGAGATCACTCCATCAGGCATACACGGAGACCCAGTATTCATTAAAACCCCTGAGTGCGAGCGTGGTATATACATTAGAAGGATAGACTAGAGTGCAGGGCAGAGGCAGGCTTCTCACACTCAACGCATGGAGTAGTTGTCGTTAAAGGGCCCCGGGGTCTCCGCGTAGTCACTAGTGGCGAGACACTCGACTGTGAGAAGGTTGTTTATGATTCGAGGCCTGGGGCATTTATTGCTACCTGCTTCGACGGCTCCTCTACAAGTGTTATCACCACAGACTACTCGGGTTTAAGGGTGCACAGAGGCCTCTACAAGAGGAAGCCTAGTAGCGTGCACGCGGGGTTTAACTCTTGTAGCGTTGTATTCGATGATTACAGGTCTATCATCATATATGGCGACAACCCAATAGAGATCGGGATACCCCTAGCGGCAACAGCGTATACTGATAGTAGCTTCTATGGGGTCTCGGGTAAGTGGCTTGTGAAAGTGAGCGGCGACGGATCCTACGAGCCCTTAGTCCTACTCGGAGATAACTACGAGTTTGCGGGGGTCTCCAACGAGCTGCCAGTGTTCAAGGGTAATGGGATGCTCTACAGGCTCGAGGGTGGTGCACTAGTTGAACTAGACTTTGTTAAGGCCCCTGTGGAGAGGGCTAGTGTATATGATATCGTGGTAGTGGATAATGGGAGGTTGTTGAGAGCCTACGATATCTCCGGGAAAATCTTCCTCGAGTTGCCAAAGGAGCCTGAGGTAAACTGCTACGCTACACGCTACGGGGTTTTGTGTTGCAAGAGCGGGCTCTGTGGTTTAATTGAGGCTGGCGTTTCAGCCATTAACATCGAGGTTTATAATAACGAGGGCCACGAGCTACGAGTCGTAAGCGACATACCTGTAATGCTTAGCTACGGGGATAAACAACATTAATGCAGGCCCGGGGAGCCATTTGTAATTGGAGAGGAGAAGGCTTGTGTATTGAAGAGGCTTGTCTTCGAGGCCTGGCTCACTCACTTGCTCATTAGTGAAAGCATGGCGGTTGCATCGCCTCCAGCTAAGGTCTCGGTGAAGGCGTATGGCAGGGTGTATGAGAGCACGGGGCTACACGAGTGTGGTGGATTATCCCTAGTGGAGTTAATGATTAAGAGGGTTGAAAAGCCTGGTAGAGTCAAGCTCGAGGCTCTCGGCAGGGAGGTCCCCGAGGGCTTATCCACAATATGCACAGATGGAAACCCCGACACATTGCTCATCGAGGCAGTTGACACGGTCTCAGGCGATAGAGTGGGAGTAGTAGATCTGAAGCCGGAGCGATTGTTCATACCCGGGCCAAAGTACGTGGTTAAAATAGATCATGAAGAGGGATGCAGCACGATCGAGCTTAGAGTCGGGGACGGAGAGCTGGTAAAGGCTGTTTTAAAGTGCAGGAATGGATAGGCCCCGTTGAAGCAAGGTGTAAACACGGTCAAGGAGTGCGTTCTACCAGCCGAGGTACACTTAACCCTGAGGAGGGGTTTATACATAGTTATAATAAAGAGTATAGCAATACCAAGCCTCCTAGATAAGCTACTAAACGCCATGGAGCCGGGGCTACACAAGGTCGGAATCGGGGGATTCAAGCTGAGGTATGCCGCAGCACCACACCCGGATATAGTCCCTGTAACAGGGATCCGTGCTGTAATAGGGAACAACGTCGAGCTAGTCTTCAGGAGCAAAATCGTGGGTCGGGTAGCAGTGGTCTCACAGAGTAGCGTCGAGTGGTACCAGTTAAGGCCGGGGCTAAACAGCGTGCTGGCCCCGGGGTTTAACGACACATACTACTTGGTATTCGACACAGGGTACTCGAGACACATCTACAGAGTAGAGATACCAATGGCTACGCAACAACAAGTAGCGGAGGCCGTCGAGATCGCCGCTGATTTCCTCAAGAAACAGGTAGAGCTCGCCAAGAAATACGAGGGAAGATTTAAGCTGGTTTTAGTTACTCAAAGTGAGTGAGCGGGCACGCTGGTTCTGCTGAGAAAGACGTTACCAGAGGCTCCATTTGCCGGGATGTTCTTCGTGGAGGATCCGAAGGGGATCATAGTTGAGAGCTTTAAGACCAGCTATGTTGATAAGAGAACCGTGACGCTGTTCAGAGGCGCGGTCCTGATAAACCTTGACGCCTATTGGTCGAGCATGCGAGATCTGGACAGAGTAAAAGGCCTCGCAGAGGTCATCGTTAAAATAGCCGAGTTCTATGCTAGAAATGCATCAACATACTGCTCAGACGCCGTGGAGCAAGTTTCAGCAGTTAAGCACGGACTGGCTCTGATCGCCCTGTCGACTATGCCGAAAATCATAGGCGATCAGGGGGCGACAATAATAATAGAATACGGGAGAGAAAAAGATGGAGCACTCAATGGTCTGGGCATTGCAGAGTTGCTGACAAAATTACTCGCGGATCCCGAGATCAGGGACACTGCATTTGAAGCTGAAAAGACGTATAGCGTATTGAAGGATGTTAAGACCAGCATAGACACAGATGTGGTTGAGAAAGCACTGCTTAAAATGGCTTCTGAAATAGACAATATGACGCCGCTCAAGAATAATCCGGCGAAAAGCATTGTACCCGTTCAGCCCCATCCCAGTGCTGTAACTACCAAGCCTGCACAGCAGGTTGGGAAACCCTCGCGGAAGTACGGTCCCCGAGTGAATGCTATCGAGGTGAGGCTGAAAAGTACGGAAAGAAAAGTTACAAGGTTAATTGTGCTGGTAAGCCTCAAGACCTACAGAGGGGGCTATATCACGACCAGCTCCGTGGAGAAGATCAGAGAGCTTGCCGACTTAAAAATACCAGCAAGGCCGAGGAGAGATACTTAGTCGTGATTGTTCCTATGCGGCAAGGCCTTACAGCATTGTATAAAGCCCTAGCACCCGAACACGTAAAGAGGTTGGGAGTAGATGTACTATCTCTTTTCATAGATGAGTTGAGCGACTTGGAAAAAGCCTTTATACTTCAAACAATCAATGAAACGTTCCCCGCGAAATTCCAAAGCATCGCGCCAAAAATACTAGCAGGCACTCTGCTACTAAGTCTGCGAGACAAGCGAGGAATACCCCACTTAGCCTACCTCATGCTACCCTATGTTGCATAATTCATCATTTTTTCTCTGCTCAGCTAGGTTTTTCAACACTCCATCCCTAAATGCTTATATTACACTATCTCAGCACGAGAGCTAAGCCATAACACGATAAATAAAAAGAGAGTGTGTCAGTAGTGCTCAAGCATTAATATAGTTAGTATTTTTATTAAACAATAGGAATGAAGCCTCCGGTGCGTATAGTGCCCTCACATAAAACCCACATGGTTGTTGGTTCGAGGATGTGTGGCTTCTATAATAGAGAAATTGATGTGCTTATTGATGAGTCACGGGAGGAGGATGCTGGAAAGGAGCTCCATGAACTCGTGATTCCACTCTATTCTATACCTGGCGGCTATTTAGTGATTGGAGGCGATGTATCTGGTAGGAGGGGTCATGATGCTAGTAGAATCTCATGTGGTGCCTTGCTCTCTCAGGCGCGTTTGGTTCTCGATAAATTCGGTGATAAGGGATTATGTTACTACATTCTGCACCACTACCTCGACAAGTTCATAGATATACTCATAGGGCAAATACTCAACTTATACAGTAAGCATAAAGACCGGGAAAACGCTTTTGACCTAGTTTACGACGAGCTAGTTCAGGGCTTCAATGAGATAGTGAGAAGAGGGTATGAAACAGAGGCAAGCACGTTTAAAGCTCTAGAGCTTATATTGGATAAAGATTTCAAAGACATATATGAAGACGTGTGGGAGGCATTCATTAATGTCCTAGATCTCAACGCGGATTATAAATCAAGCACTCGCTCAACCAAATCAGCGATCATGATGGCTACGTGGAAGAATTGCCTAGACAACTTGGTGACCGAGGATGATTGGAGGCTAGCAAGGCGGATTCTTGATGAATCCAAGAGGGTAAGAGAAAAGCTCGTTGAAAACTCGAGAGAAGTAATGTGTATTCTATTGAAACATAGAACCATTGATCCATACTTGAGAAAGAGGTTCTCCAAGCTCTTCGATGAGAAGAGAATGTGGATGATGCTGAAGGCATTCAACTGCCTTTAAATACTGCATGATGTGAGCACACAGTGTTCTCGTAAGTACGTTTGGACAAATGCTTCAATATGAAGACTCCATCCTCTACGGATGGACGCATTAGCCCGTAAAGTAATCTCTTTTTCCCGCATCTCCTGTATTCAACAACAAGTAGGTGACACTTTTACAACTGAAAGCCCTGACTTTAGAGCTGGAAGGAGATCAGGTCCTGTATATGGAGAAACCTGAGGATCTGCACTGAAAACACCATGATTAAGGCGTTAAGTAAAGCTGGCTTGATCAACAGAGATGCCTCGCTATTAATAACCTATTTTTAACTATGGTGGAGAGGGATTGCCCGTCGAGTTGTTGCCACGTGTTGGCTCGCCTAAACCCCCGGTTGGCGTGCTTGGCCCTGGCTTCACGCTGTGTGTTGTTAACGCTGGTGATGGGTTGCGTGGTTTCCTAGAGTCTACTGTGAGCCCGGAGACGCTCTCCAGGTTCTATGGTGTCAAGAAGTCTAGCCACGAGGAGCTACTTAGAGTACTTGGTAATGAGGTTTGGGTTGGTGAGGCGAGGCCTGAGCGGGAGTTCGACTTCTACCACACGGATATAGTGGTAGCTGATACACCCGGCTTGGCAAACTCCCTTGGGAATAAAAGTAGTGTACTTATCCCCGTCTCACGGCATCCCAAGCTGAAAATGGTCTTCGCATCTAAGGCCTCCTCCCTGCTAACCAAAGCCCGGAGAAGCGTCTTCTTCGTCGACAAGGCCTGGCTATTCATGGAAACACCTAGCATAGTCTTACTATTCGAGAACCTGGCGATAAGGGCAGGAAGCACGGAGCAGCATTCCTATACATAACACAGAGAGCGGAAGACCTCGCGAGGACACCGCAGGGGAGAACAATACTAGAGCAGAGTGCCACGGTATTATTGCTCAGGCAGGAGCCAGAGGGCCACGACGCATGCAAGGAGATATACAAGCTGAGCGACTTAGAAGCAGAGTACCTCGTGAACGCACCCGTGGCTTCGGGAATACTCAAAGCAGGGAGGAAGAGAATAACAATGCAGGTACTGCCAACCGAAGAGGAGCTCAGAGCTTTCTCGACGACCATTGCTTAGATCGATCATCAGCTAAAGCCACGATACTTTAATCAAAGGCCGGGTTGTCCATTATCATGGCTCAACAGAAGATATGGGCATTTGACGTTGCAGATGGTAGAATACTCTACTGGTGCTAGATCGACGGTTAAAAATTATTAGTTTTTGCATATATTACACAACATAGGTATTCGGTGGAACCCTTGAGCTGGGTTCTAAAATGGAACTTTGATAAACCAAACTACAGTCCAGGGGAGACCGCTATTGCGTATTTCCGTGCCGAGAATCTAGGTCAGACTCCAATCTATATAACAGAAGTATCTTTAGAATTTGACTTCGGCACATACTTTCTTAGAGACGTAATAAGCGGATTTATAATGCCGAGACAAGACAAGTATCTCGGCTCTGTTAGAATAGAATTGCCCAAGAACATTGTTGGAAGGAGGCTTTTCACTATAAAGTACCGCGTTTATGAATATTTTAATGGCTCATGGGTAGACCTTGGCTACTATAGCTCTGATAAACGTTATTTTATAAGCATATACCCGAGACCGCTCTACAAAGTCTTCGTGTCTCGAAGCATACGTGAAGAAGACAAGTGGATCACGGACGCTATAGTTGAAATGATCAAAGAGTGGGGATTTGAAACCATCACGGTAGGTGTAGAGGTTAAAGTTCCTGAGGAAAAAGTGGCTGATGCCGTAAAAGAAGAGATAAAGAAAGCTGATGCTCTTATAGCTATCGCTACACCAAGGTTTCTAGACGCCTTGACGGGTCTTTGGAAAACACTGGAGTGGCTTCACGGCGAAGTAGGAATATCATACGGCCAAAACAAACCCCTGCTGATATTAAAAGATAAAAGAGTAGGGTTAGGGGGTTTGCCTAAGTACCTCGCAGAGTATAAGCACATGCCTCTAGTAGAGTTTGATCCATTCAACCTAGAGGAGCTTAGACTAAAGCTCCACACCGTGATGCCAGGATTTAGAGAGTGGATTGCAAACAGAAAGAAGGAGGAATTCTTCGAAGCCTTGGCGGCGCTTGCGAGAGAAGCCATTGTAGTTATAGGTGTCATAGTCGTAATAAGCGGGATTGTGGGAACACTCTTCGGCTCTTCAAAGAAATGAGTCATATTAATATACAACTTCATCACGAAGCGTACTGTTCTAGTACTTCTCCACCTCCTCATATATCCATGCATTCTCGAAGAACATAACTATGTTCCTTCACATCTCGAACATTTTTAAGAGCAGTGTGGAGTGAAGGAGTAATTAACAGCTCCGCATAGTGCCTTTGATCTCTTTTAACTATTTTGATCTTGAAACTCTCCTCTTATAGAGCACATTTATTTAAAAGCTCTGTTTTGGTCTACACTTCCCACAAGCTCTGTTTCCTTTGGGGTTCGATACCGCTCGTGTCTTTTAAATATTCCACTTTTTTTTGACGGGTGGGTAGAGTGACTCTCAGGGAGCTCTTTGCCCTCGTCTGGGGCCAGGCATGGGAGAGGTTGGTTGGGGCTATGCCGTTGCCGCGGGGTTTATCCGACTTCATCATAGTGCTCGCTGTTGCCAGTCGACTCGTAGTGTTATACAAGTTGAACAGGGTGTAGGTTAGGGCAGCATTGATCCTCCTCTGGGGAGTAGCCATCGCCTCGGTAATACTATACTACGTGGGTGGTTAGCGTGTGCTGGGTGTTGAAGATCCTAGACCCCTCCACCATGAAGCCCTTTACTGTGAGGGACTGCGGGGACACGCTGGTAGTTGAAATAGGAGACCTGGTCCTCGTGTTGAATAGGAGGCTTGAGAAAGCACACATTGCGTTGAGGAGCCTGGAGATAGGGCTAACCCTCGATGCACCATTAGAGGCCATCGAAGAGTTCGAAAGACTACTGAAAAAGAGGCTTAAGAAGCTTGTAGTTGTCTCCGAGGAGTCCGAGGTAGTGGGTTCTAGTGGTGGGTGTCTGGGATCTTGTTAGCTGGGGGCTCTGGATCGGCTGGGCAGTAGCCATAGGCTCATTCACCGTTGGAGTAATACGCAGAGCCCTTGGCCGCAAGGGCTACAAGGAGCTATTGGCGGTTGCTGGGCATAGCAGACTCCATAAAGGACGCTGTAATAGTGGTTGCACTAGCGCTTCTAGCACCATACGTCTACAACGCGACAGCACAGGCGTTGAACACGGATAGCTACAGCCTCATAGGCGACATAGACGTGGGTTGGGTTCTCACGTGAAAATTTGCGCAGCTAGGCATAGCCATCGCGATAGGCTACTTCGTCCCGTTCATAGCGAACTACGGGGTATTCTTAGCGATCACACTATTCCTCGTGGGCCTAACCGTCTACGTGAGGTACATCCTAATACAGACGCTGATAGCGGCTTCGCCACTGCTAGCAGTCAGCTACCTACACCCAGGACTAGGGTCTATGGCAGAGCACGCTGTGAGCCTCTTGGCAGGGCTAATGATAGCGGGGCCATTGGGGGCGGTGTTCATGGTGATACTTAACAAGACCATACCAGGCCAGAACATAGTCTTCGGGATACTATACCCACTAATAGTCGGAACCCTCCCAACAGCGCTGTGAACCTTCGGTGGAGGAGCTACCTCAGCCATAGGGGGAGCAGTTAAATCATGCGTTACAGGATTAATAGGAGCCACAGTCGGTAAAAAAGCACAGGCATCAACTACAACTACAAGCCCGATTCCTCACCCCCAGCGGAGTAGTAAAGTTGCGTACGCCGAGAACAACAGTAGCAACTAAAACCCCTACTCAAACAGAGATAGCACCAGGCGTCAAGGCAGTGACCATATCAGTAAAGCCAGGGCCTATAATAACCCCTACAACTGTGAAGAAGGCTATTCAAGAAGCCAGAATGAAGGGTGCAGTAGCAGAAACGCTAGCTGAGGCCAGGGAAATAGGCCCCGGGGTAACATTCACTCTCCAGGTCCCCGAAGCCGCCTCTAGACATGCAGAAGAACTGGCTAAAGAGCCGGAGGTGCATCCGAAGTGAGGGGCGTTCAAGTATCACGTAGAGAGGGAGCTCGGAGTTAGGCTTGGCTCGCTGATTAAGAGGAATACTAAGATTGCGCCGAGAAGGGTGGAGAGCGTTGATGAATGGTCATTGTAGTTTTTCTATGTTTATTAACCCAAACTCCATGTAGAGCTCGCCTATAGCATCTATAGCCACATCCACGGCCCTGGCAATCTTTTTATCCGTGTCCTCCTTGAAGTACCCGGGTTTGTGCTCGGCCATCCTGGCGACTATTAACGCGAGGAATTCATCTAGCCTGACACCCTCAGGGTAGCCGGAGAGCTCGACTAGCACCGTCTTGGAGAGCCAGTGTATTATCTTGAACCTGACACCGTCGTTGCGGGTAGCTAAGACCCAGTTATCGCCAATCTCCTCAATAGCGTAGTTAGGGTGTAAAACAAACCTCTCCATTTCAGCGATCCACGCGTAGTAAATTGTATCTCCCTCAATGACTTCTAGGGGAGGATACAAGCCCCCTCACGGGGCATATCTCTACCATTCGCCACAATGACCTCGTTTTCCATCGTGGCCCAGCACAGGGAGGTCCTGTACTGGATTCTTCCTTTCTCATCAATATACGGCATGTATTTGTGCGGAGCATACTTTGTGAGCTCGCACTCCCTGCTCAACCAGATGCCGCCTAGTTAATTAGTAAGGAGTATAAAAAAGCACTTCACTCGGGTCATTTAGTGAACCTAGACCACATTTAAAGCACCGGATTCCCGTGTTACCGCGACCAAGAACATGTTGGTTGTGCTAGCTTATCAATAAGATCTCTTAGGGTTTTATTCCGTTCCTCGACACCGAGCTTCTTTACGACTACTAAGACCATACTCGTAACGTTGGCCACATTCTTTACTGTGTCGTATCTCTCAAGGAATTACCAGGGTACATATTCTTCACTAACTTGACCCTACCCGTAGATTTGAGGTGCCAAGTGTAGTATGGTTTTTAACCTTGTTGTAGACCACGGTGTGCTCCCCGCGACTCCTCAACTCCTCTTAATTTCCCACTACCGCTGGCAACGAGCCCCGCTATTAATAAGGGCGAGTGTTAAAACACGCTGAGTCCCAGGTTGGGGTCTGGAAGTATGTTGCGTGCTTTCCAAAAATTGGTTATGAACGCCAAGGCTATCTTTAAGTGGAAGGACTCCAACTAGGATTGTGTGCTTGTCTCTAAAGCGTTGATACACATTTATAAAAATTAAAGTAAAAAGATGCATATAAGGTGAATGTATGCGCACTAGCTTGATAATAATCGTGTTCGTTATATTGCTAGTGGCTATCGGCCTAGCGGGCTTTTACGCTGGGCAGAGTTTAGCGCCAACTACGACGGTCACCGTTCCATCGCCTACAACATACACCTATACATCTACATTCACATCCACGCTGACACAGTACGTTACATCAACTACAATCCCTCCCAACGCTATTGTCAAAGATCCGACTCCCAGAATAGGAATCGTCATAGCAATGCCGAACGAGGCGCAATACGTATTTGAAGTCTTCAACATGGAGAAAACCTTTGAGTTCATGGGCTACAACTTTAGTACGGGGACAATAGCGGGAAAACCAGTTGTGATAGTAATAAGCGGAATAGGAGAGGAGGCGGCAGCCGGAGCTGTAATTGCTATGAACACTTTATTTAATGTGAAATGGGCGGTTAATATAGGGACAGCTGGAGCACATAGTTACGATCACGACACAGGAGACGTCATTGTCGGTGCTAGGATAGTCCCCTACGGGAATAGAAGATACCTCAGCTATGAGAACTGGACATATATGAGGCTTGGTATAACGTTTGCTAATGGCACATGGTATAGATTCCTGTATTTAAATGCAAGTAACTATCTCCTAGAGTTAGCTGAAAAAGCTAGTAGAGAAATAACTCTACCCCCAACACCAGCCAATTTAACCGGTAGAAATCAAACCTACTACCCCAAGGTCTACTTGAATGGTACTATTGCCTCGGCAGATATATGGACAGCTAACGCAACCTATATACTGAGAATACATAATGAGTTGGGCACTGACGCCGAGGAAATGGAGGCGTATGGTTTCGGTCTAACTTGCTATAGGCTTGGAATACCATTTATAAAAATAGCTGTAATATCCGATAGCGAGCTAACCGGGTCGCCGTGGTGCCCGGAATCAATCATGGTGAGCATGAGAAACGGGGTTAAACTATTAGTAAAAATGATAGAGCTTAGCGGCTAATTCATTTTTATTATTTTTCAAACCCGGTTGTTTTTCAAACAGTAATTACGCTAAGACTATGCCCTCTTTGTGTTTAATCGAGCCTGACTCTAGTGTTATTTAATCATCTAGTCGAGAATTGCTATTACCATATAACTTCCACTCCCTTCTCCCTCGCTACCCATGCTATATCTCTGTCTCCAGTCACTATTGGTACATGGTGCTTTATTGCTGTCCACAGTATGGTTGAATCCACGAGACTCAACGTCCTCTCTTTTAGCTCCGGGTTGCTTTTCAGCATCTTGTCTCCCTCTACTTTTATCTTAGCCGACTCTACGTAGTCGCTTAGCTTTAAGTCAGCGACTTTAAAGTACATTGATGTAAACGTCTTTATCTCCTCTATGTTTCTGAAAGCCGGGAGTTTACTCCTCAACCAGTGTAACACGAGCTCGTAGACTACGGTTACAGGTATAATCCCAGTTATTTCTCCTCGTTTAATCCCCAGCATTGCTCGCTCAGCGTTGACGCCCAGCTCGCCGTACGCCATTGCCAGGATAGCGTATGTATCGACCACTACCTCCCCTCTCTTTTCTCCCAATATTCTACCTCCTCCTCTCTATCTAGCTCTCTCTCAGCCTCCTCCGCGCTACCCATACAGCACTTCCAGACTCTATCCCATAGATCAAGAGGCTTCAATACTAGCTTTCCACCCTCCACGTACACCTCTAGAAGAGTCCCCTCCTCTATTTTAAGCCTCTCTCTTACATTCCTCGGCAAAGCTATGATCCCCTTCTTATAGACCTTTATCACCTGCCTCTCCACGAAGCCAACACCATGTATGGATTATACCGTGAACTAAATTATAATCTTAACCAATTGTTAAACCATGGATGAAGATAACTATAGCATTTTTATATTAACGTAGAATTAAAATCATCGATGCGTTGAGGTTACTATGAGATCTTTCACCATATTACTCCCCACTAGAGGCTTTTTGTTTAAGTAGTTTTGGGTTTTCCTGTAAAGAGGCTTTGGAAGCACGAGAGGGTTTTCAGCGGTAGCATGTTTGTGAACTCGAAGGATAGAGTGTGTTGGAAAAAATGGATTAACCTGTCTTCTTCTCCAACACCACTATTCCATTGGGGTTTCTAACCCTGACAGCTATCGTGGACCATAGTTTGAACGCGTGGCCCCCTTCTTCTGGGCCTATGTAGTCTACCTCCGAGTCCCCGCCGTACACCACGTCTAGTACGCCTAGGGAGGCTGATACAACTATCACCTTGTCCTCTGGTACAGCCGGGGATGCAACGATGTCGTCGACTATCATCCTAGCTCTCTCTAGGTCTGTCACACCTGTCTTCTCACTTACTGCCAGGAGCCTAATATAGTTGGAGGGGTTGAGGAAGACCACGTACGGTCTTGGAAGCCCTCTCCCAGCCAGCTCCGCCACTGCTGCCGCCAGGTCTAATACAGCCTGGCCGGGTGTACCCCAGTCACCCATAGCCTTCTTCACGCCGCTCCCAGCGACAAGTGCCTCGACTATGAGCTTATCTTCCCCGCTAGCAAGCATGCTAGCGGCCTTCAAGCCATCGGGGATCTCGATGGGTTGCCCAGTGGCCTTGGCGTGGTCAACTGCTCTCTGTGATACCTTGAATTTGAAGCCTATCTCCCTCAGCTTGGCGACCTCCCTACCGCCCCCAATCGTCTCGAAGGGTGCGGCGTCCACGCCTCTGCCCAGCCTTGCCGTGGGTAGCTTCCTCGAGATAAGTCTAGCGTTGGATACGGCTTCTCTAACCCTCGCTGAAACAATTGCCTCGATGTCGAATCCACTCTTCTCCTCCACGGCCTTGCCCTGATCGTCTCCTCCAGGCGCTTTAATACCGGTCAACTCCTCAACCTCCTTTGCCCCTTTCTCCAACTCCTCAACTTGCTCTGGGTCGATGGATTCCAGTAGAGTCAGGAACTCGCCTACATGAGTCTTCTCCTCCCTGGCGATATCCTCGAAGACCCTCCTGATCTTCTCGTCATCAATAGCCCTGGCGAGCTGTAGGTAGAGGCTTACAGCATCTAGCTCGGCGATTATCGACAGCCTGAGGGCGTCTGCGACCTCCTCTCTAGTAAGCTTCCTACCGGGAGGTAACTCTAACGGGTGTTTAGACAACATTCCAACCACATTCAAATTATAGAGCTCTTTTGAAAAATAAAAAGTTTCCCTAAAGCCTACTACACCCAGCGCTTCCACACCAACGTGGTCGACAGCCAGTAAGCCCCGGGGCATCTCCAGGTCTCAACAATTTGTTCTTCCTTATCCCCGAGCATAAACCAGGTCTCGTAGCTCTACCCCTCTCTGACTTCATGAAGTTTTAAAACCGGCTCACGGTATTTGTTGTAATTGAAGCTTGATGAATGGTGTATTGCTTGACCAGCGGCTTCCATTTAGAGCTTATCTCGATCCTCGTGATCGCCGTTTTCTACGTCTTGCTTTACGTTTTCAGCTCGCGAAGTCCATTGTTCAAAGTTGAGCGGGGCGTCTACCCTTACACGGCGGGTGTTTTATACGGAGGGCAACAGGTGTCTC
>Ga0080005_129901_pt1 | contig 21684 bp, 19 predicted proteins | sample JossMetagenome_2_FD_69208 | JGI IMG/M metagenome (GOLD analysis project Ga0080005, IMG submission 69208) | Hot spring sediment microbial communities from Joseph's Coat, Yellowstone National Park, USA - JC3_ASED (SPADES assembly) (version 2) | ecosystem: Environmental > Aquatic > Thermal springs >...
CACAGAGCGGCCGCCTGTGGGTTTTTGCCGGCCGACGGCTTTAAAGGTGTGCTTCGACTTGATTAGGCGTTGAAGGAGTTGGAGGTGCTGAGGGACTTCACGGTGAAGATGCCGGAGGGCGGCGAGAAGGGCTACGTCTCGATCCACAAGGAGGGTTTGGCGCACGCCGCTTGGCTTTCCGTATACGGCAAGGATGAACAACAGAGGAGGCTGGCGGCAGATTTCGTGGAGTACATACTCCAGAGGGCGGAGAAGGCGGGCGACGACGTCTACGAAAAAGCCACAAAGATCATAGAGGAGGGCAAGACTAGAGACTCCCTGAAGCTGGAGGGCTTTGAGAAGAAGGTTGAGGTGGATGGCAAGACATACGTTGTGAAGGTCATAGGCGGAGAAGCCGTTGAGGAGGAGAGAGGCGGCAGGAAGTTGCTGAGGATTAAAATAACGGCGGAGGTGAGCCGCGTGGAGGGCGAGCACATTGTGGACCGCGTGATGCGTGAGTACACAATTACCTTCGGCAGATACGGAGACAGAAACGAGACCGCGGGCTTCGCCGTGGCGAGGGCCGACGCCCCCGGCGGCAGGGAGGCTGATGCGGAGAGATTCTCGGCGCTGATTAAGGCCCTTACGGGCAAGGAGCCTAGGGTGTACCGCATGAAGAACGGCGCTATAATAATAATGTGCGGCAGGGAGCACCTAGACGGCTTCAGGAGCTTCGTCGAGCTTGCAGACGCCATTGCGAGGTGGCTGGAGGAGACGAGGCGGTGAGCCTTCTGAAACGCTTATAAAGAGGAGATAGGGCGTCTCCATGTCTCTTTCTCAAATCGAGGCCGGGGACTGCGTAAACCCGTCGGAGTTCGGCATGCAGAGGAGGTCGCCGTTGAGACCTGATGAAGCGGGGGTCGAAATCCCTCGGCGCGTAGATATGTATAGAGCAAGTCGTCCCCCAGCCGCGCAGAGGCTATCCACGTTACATACGCCAGTTGCCAGACGCTTACACGACGCCGAGACAGGAGGAGAGAACCAGGGGGTTGTCGAAGGCGGCAGAACCCTAAACAACGGAAAAATAAAGGACGAATACGCCAAGAGATGACATGAAGATCGCGCCGGTGGTTCTGGCAGGCGGGAAACCGGGCCTTTTCGAGAAGCTGACTGGCAACCTCCCGAAAACCTACATAAAAGTGGGGGGCAGGCGGCTGTATCAATACGCCGCGGACGCCCTAGCCGCCACCTTCGGCAAGGTCTACGTGGCGGCACCCCACCCAGAGAAGATGCCGTACATCTACGTGGAGGAGAGGGGAGAGGGAATTGAGCGGGCCATCGCAACAGCCGAGACCTACCTAGGCGCCGAGACCCACATACTTCTCGTCTACGGAGACGTATACGTGGAGCCGGCGGCCTACAGAACGCTGGTCGAGACCGCCATATCAACCGGAGCCGACGGCGCGGTGCTCGCCGTGCCCAGAAAAGCCACAAAGGGCTACGGAACACTAGAGACGAAGCCCGGAGGCCTGCTGGCCCGCGTCGGCGGCGAAAGCCAGTGGATATTCGGCGGCGCCGCGTTGCTCCCCCGCGACTTCGTAAAAACGCTGACACACGCCACATTCTACGAGGCACTTAACCAATACGCCGCCACAAGGAAAATAGCGGCGGCGCCCTGGGGAGGGGTGTGGCACGACCTGAACTACCCAGAGGACATCCTCCCGCTTCTAGAACACGCCGCGCCCAGACACACCCACATATCCAGCGGAGCCAAGGTAAGCCCAACCGCCGTATTCGAAGGCCCCGTGGTCGTGCAGGAAGGCGCCGAGGTAGACCACTACGCGGTGCTCAAAGGCCCAGTCTACATAGGGCGGGGGGCCTTCGTGGGGAGCCATACGCTGATCCGCAACTACACGTACATAGAGGAAGGCGCCGTGGTGGGCAACGCCGCGGAGATCAGCCACAGCCTCATAGGCGAAAGGGCCACCATAGGCCGCGCCTCGTTCATCTCATACAGCGTAGTGGGCGAAGACGCGGTGATAGAGCCAAACGCAACCACCATGTCCATACTCAGAGAAGGCCGCGAGCGGCTGGAGCCCATAGAGGTGAGAGGCCGCACCTACTTCAAACTAGGCGCCCTGATACCCCGCGCCACAAGAATCCCCGCGGGGACCGTGCTCAAGCCAGGAACAGGCTGGCAATAGAGGAAAAGTTTAAAACCAGCTCAATAAAACGGTACGAGCCCGGTCGTCTAGCGGCCAAAGGAAAACCCGGCTTGGGATGCGGGGCTCTGGACCCCGTGGCCCGGGTTCGAATCCCGGCCGGGCTATTGATAGACTCTTCTGGTTGTCGTCGGTTCTGCAGTTCCGCATATCGGCTAGAGAAGGAGAGGGGTCCCTTACGCAGACGGAAAACAGAGGCGTGAGGTGGAGAGACTCTTTGTTTTTATTCCTCAAGTGAAAACATGATGAAGGCGTTGGTGCCTCAACGACGCAAGTCCAAACAGGGGTGGGCCGTTTAAAATAATGAGCTGTGTCTCCCAGGAGAGAAGGGGGCTGTGTGTGCGGCCGCCGTGGTCAGCGGCGTGGGCCTAGCCAGTGGGGTAGCCCGCCGCGTGTCGCTTTGAAAAACTCCTCGAACCAATCGGGGGTTCTAAACTCGTTGACGACGTCTAGGTGGTCGTAGGGCTTGATGTCCAGCACGGGGCTTCCGCTCCACGCGTCTAGCCCCATCACCCTCAGGCGGGGTGGGTCCACCTCCACTATCTTTACGATGGTGAGGGCCAGGGGGTTGGGCCTGCTGGGGAACCGCGTGGCGAAGATGCCCACCTCGGGCAGGTCCTCACTCCCCCACGGCTTGAGGGTCAGCCTAGGCGTCTTCGCCTCGTGGAAGTGCCACAGAACGAAGGCGTGGCTGTACTCCTCCAGCCCCCTCAGCCCCTCTGCGTATTCGTCGAAGATCCTTACCACTGAGACAAAGCTGAACCTATCAACCTTGTCAGACCGGGGCAGCCCCACCTCCACCACGCCGATCGGCCTTAGGCAGACGGGACACGACATGGCCCTCAAATGCCGTATGTATTTAAGTGGACCTCCGGCATAGACGCGGCGTCTTCTAGATACCGACGCCGCCTCCGGGCGTAGGCGACCTCCTCTCTGTTGAGATCCGCCGCGTACACGCCCGGCTCAGACCCGAACTCCGTAAGCAGGCCGTTGGGCGTCGCCACGTAAGACCCGCCCTCCGCCCTTCGGCCGTCGACGTAGCCGTAGCCCGTGCCCAACGCCGCGGCGACGTAGACAGAGTTCTCAAAAGCCCTAACGACGCCGAGAGAAGCCCACAGACCCTTCCTGTCGGCGGAGACGCTGGCCGGGTTCACAATCACCTCAGCCCCCGACAGCGCCAGCCGCCTCGCCAGCTCCGGATACAACAAGTCCACACAGACCAGACACCCCACGGACCAACCCGCCGCCCCAAACAGCGCCAGCCGCGAGCCACGCGACACCCAACCCCTCTCCCCCGTGGCGGCCGATGGGAAAATCTTCTCCCCCCACGTCAGAAGCCCCTCCCGCCCCACCACGGGACACACGTTCTTCACAGCGCCGCCTCTTTCAACAGCCACGGCGCCCCCTACCACGACGCCGCCAAACGCAACCGCCACCTCCGCCAACACCTCCACATACCTCCGGAAGTCCCCGCCGTCCATGGGCGCGGTGCCTATCCAGTACTCAGGCAGGACCAGCACGTCGCCATGCGGCAACTCCCCAAGAAGCCACTTAACCCCCTCTACATAGCTGTTAAACCTAGGCGTCTGGGCCAGTACAAGCCTCATGACAGCTACGGGCTCTACAAAAAGATTAGTTGCGGAAACGGCCCCCAGGCGGTGTTCAGCCCGGCGCTCGTCGATTTGACATAGAGGACGGCTGGGGCCGAGGTTCAACACAACAAAGCCGCCGGAGGAGTTAGTGGTGGCTCTGAGATCTGCATGTCAAGAGGCCGAGAAAATCGCACACTGCGAATGCGAAAAGCAGTGGGGCCGCCGGGATTTGAACCCGGGATCACCGGCGCACCGGCAACGGGGTTTGTCCCCAGGCCGGCATCCTAGCCAGGCTAGACTACGGCCCCTTCGGCGCAGATAAACACTCATCGCTTTAAAAATTTTTCCCACCCGCAAGGCTCAACCCGGCGCCGTGCTAGAGAAAGTTCTCGTGACGAAAGCCACCTCTATTAAACACACGGCTTAGAATGGTCTAAATGAAACCGATCCAATATACTTAGACAAGGGAAGCCTACAAGCCCCGGCCGGGATTCGAACCCGGGACCTCCTCACTCGGCGATAAAGCCCTCCTTACCAGTGAGGCGCTCCACCAGGCTGAGCTACCGGGGCTTTGGGGTATTGTTACGTGGCTGTTTTAAATTTTTTGGGAATTCCGTCTGCGTCTTGATTTTAGTAGTGCCGGGTTCTGGGGCTCCGGTTGGACGGCTGTTCCGGCTCGGCGGCGAGGATGTGGATGTCTGTTATGTTAGGGAGAGAATTCTGTGGTATGCGGTGTCCCAGCCTTTTCTTGTTGTTTTTAGGTATGCCTCGTCGAGGTTGATGCTGTCTACTATGTCGGCGACGTATGTTATGACCCATTTTGCGAGTTCTAGTTTTTGGGCCGGTGGCAAGTCGTGCCATAGGTCCGCCGCCGTCTCGAGGGGGTTGGGTGGGTATGTGCCGCATATTACTGCGTCGTTGCGTGGCGGCGGCGTGCCGAAGACGAGTGCGGGGGCTGGCGGCTGTTGTGGAGGTTGTTGAAACAGCGTGTCCCACTCCTTGAGGTCTATTTTGCTGTAGGTGCGGGCTTTTATGACGAGCGCCGCCAGCCTCACGGCGGCTGTCTCTCTGCGTTTTAGGTCTTCTGCGGTTTCGTAGCACCGCCAGTTGGCCTCTACTTCGTGGTAAAGCGCGAGGAGGGGCTCTAGGTACTTCTCCAGGGGGCCTAAGTCCACCGGCTGGCCTCGGCAAAGTTCGCGGGGGAGGGGGAGCCAGAAGTGGGGGAGCCGTGGGGCTACTGTCTCTAGGAGGTCGACGCAGGCCTCAACGCCGCCTCTGGTTAGGGAGGTGGTTGCGTAAAACATATGCGGGGGTGTCTAGCAGGTGGGTTTCTCGGCGCATGGGTGTTCGGCGCAGAGGGGGTGGCCCCGCGGCGCTATCACCACCACCTTCTCTCGGGGGAGGTGGGGGAGGAGGTCTGCGAAGTCTGGGTAGACGTATATCTTCTCGGCGGCGTCTAGCAGAAGCAGGGCGTGGGTCTTTTCCTCTACGTGTGCCTGGACGCCGCCGTCTACCTCCTGGGGGTCTACTTGGCTGTAGTGGTCTATGTGGACGGCGCCGCAGTTTTTGGCGTGTGTTAGTCCTTCTCGTCCTCCGCCTAGTATGAAGAGGGTCGGCACCCGGTTCGTCGTCACCTATCTGCGCTGCGAGTCGTCATCAACCCCTTACTGCTATTACTGCTATTTCTATTAAAACATCTCTTGGCAGTCTGGCGGCTTGGACTGTGACGCGGGCTGGGGGCTTCTCCCTGAAGTATTGGGCGTAGACTTCGTTGTATTCTGGGAACATGTTCATGTCGGCGAGGAAGACGAAGGCCATCGTCACGTCGTTAAGCGTGTAGCCGGCCGCCTCCAGCACAGCCTTTATGTTTTCGAGGACTTGCCGGGTCTGTTCCTTTATGCCGCCTTTTACCACCTCTCCGGTTTTGGGGTCTATCGGTATTTGGCCTGACACGAAGAGCATGTTGCCAGCCTTTACGGCTTGTGAATATGGCCCCAGGGGTTTGGGCGCCGCCTCTGTGTATATGACCTCCTTCACGGCTGGGTGTGTGTGGGCGGTAATAAAGATTACGCTAAAGTATTAAACATGGAGACGGTAGTAGTTGTATGTTGCCTGATGTGGTCAAGGTGCCTAGGGTGACGGTTGTGGATAGGGTTTCGCTTCCCGCCAAGGCAAGCGCCGTGGTTGTGGTGGATATGCAGAACGACTTCGCGCATCCAGATGGTAAGCTTTTCAGCCCGGCGTCTCGGGAGATCATCCCCCGAATCGCGGCGCTTTTGGAGAGGGCGCGGGGGAGGGGGGTGCGGGTTATATATACCAAGGATACGCACTACCCCGACGACCCTGTGGAGTTCCCCATATGGGGGCCCCACGTGGTTAAGGGTTCGTGGGGTTGGGAGATTGTGGATGAGCTTAAGCCGAGGGAGGGGGATGTCGTGGTGGAGAAGATGCGTTACGACGCCTTTTTCGGCACGCCGCTGGACCACATCCTCCGTATGTACGGCGTGAAGCACCTGGTCGTGACGGGCACCGTGGCAAACATCTGCGTCCTCCACACGGTGGCCAGCGCGAGGCTTAGGCTTTATGACGTCGTCGTGCCCATAGACGCCATAGCGGCTTTAAACGAGTTCGACTACGCCGCCGCGCTTAGGCAGATGGACTTCCTCTACAGGGTCACCTTGACGAAGACGGAGGGCGTCGAGTTTGCGAATATATAAAAGTCCTCTCCTTTTTCCTCCGTGTCAGACGTCGAGCTGGCTCTTGTGTTGGGCGCGTGGGTTTTGTTCGTCGCCGTGGTCCTCACCCGGTGGACCTACGGGCCGCTTTCGCGGCGGTTCGGCCACATGCGGGCTGTTTACTTCAACCGTAAGATAATCCACGTGCTGGCGGGCGGCGTCGTCGCGGTTTTGGTGCCTTTCTTCAGTAGCTGGGTGGTGCCCACCGCGGCGGCGCTTGCCATAGCTCTGTTTCTGTATGTTCCGCATAAGACGGGGCGTCTCTTGTGGTGGTTTCAGGACCCCGGCAACATGTACGAGGTGTCTTTCGCGGTTATGTGGGCCCTGGTGGTGGCGCTGAGCTGGGGCGTCTTAGGCGACTGGCGGCTCGGCGTTGTGCCCGCGTTGTTTATGGCGGTGGGGGACTCGGCCACGGGGGTTGTGAGGAATCTTTTGTTTAAGCGGCGGACCAAGCACTGGGCTGGCAACATCGCCATGGCCGTGGTTTCTGTCCCCATAGGCTGGTACTACCTGGGCGTCGCGGGGGCGCTGGCGGGGCTTCTGGCAAGCGCCGTGGAGAGGTTCGAGTTCCCCCCGATTGACGACAACGTGATTGTCCCCGCTACTTCGTTTCTCTTCCTTCTTCTTGCCCGCACAGTCTTCCCACTATGATGCTGCTGTAGAGGCCGCCTTGGTATACCACGCGCCTGATCAACACCTCGCCGCCTACTTGGCTTAGGAACGTCTTGTACCTCGGCGTTATTACGACGTAAATGGGGCATCCCCTCGCCAGCCTCCTCATGGCTTTGCCGAGGAGGCGGTACAGCCGGCCTATCTTGCCGGGGATTCTGAAGCCGTAGGGCGGGTTGTAGACGTACTTATCACATACGGGCCTCATGGCTCTGTGTAGCTTCGTGGAGTCGAACCAGAGGAAGTCCGCGAAGTGGTTGTGCCCCGCGTTTTTCACAGCGCCTTTGACGTGCCTCAGCGAGATGTCTACGCAGATGTAGCGGGTCTGGGGCGCCAGCTCAGCCGCCTCCGCCGCGATGGTCCCGCCTCCGCATGTCATGTCGCAGAGGGTCTCGCCAGGTTGCGGCTTGGCGAGCCGGAGCATGGCGTTGGCTATTATGGGGTTTAAGCTGGCGTAGTGCTCGTACGCCCTCCAGGGCCTGTCCTTCAGGCTTTTCTTAGCCACTGTGATCCACACGGCTACGTAGTCCTCCACTACGTCTACGTTTATCTCCACATCTGGATCCACGAGGCTGATGACGACCCCCCGCTCCTTGAGCCACCTTCCCACCTCCCGCTCCACGTCGCGGGAGGTGAAGCCGTGGCTACCCACCCGCTCCGTCCGGACGCCCGCCGTGGTGTTTTTAGTGAGATAGCGGAGGGCCGCGGGGAGGCGCTCCACGGCCAGCGACACAACACCCCTTAGATCATTGGCGTGACCGTCGCCGAGGAATATGCCGAACCGCTCCACCGTCTTCAGCGAGAAGAGCGCAGGCGGCTCAACGTCGACCTCCGCCACGACGCGGCCCGTCATGTATCTAGCCCTCGCCCACCTCGTGGGGCGTCCCTCAGCCAGCTCTTCGATAACGAAATCCTCAAGACCAGGGACCGTGGTCAGTATATACTGCACTGCAGGTAAGAGGAGTCGGTTTATAAAACAAGCGCGGCCGCGACAGCTGGCAACGCCCCAGGTCAGCGCACCGCGGCACACACGCCACGATCTTCAAGCTGAGGGGGGATCCGCCGCCTGTTTGGTTGCTTGTCTTCAACACGCCGCTGTCTTTAACCGTCTCTAGGGAACGGGACATGTCCAGGACGCCTGTGGCGACTGCGTCACGATTCTGCTTTCAGAAAACCTCGCCTCCACACCACCTGCCGTGTTTTCCACAACGGTTATGTCCCCCGCGCCGGCGGGATGCGGCCCGGCGGCATTGACTCCGTTGGTTTTAGGCGCAGTCTTCTTTCTTACTCCGACTCTCTTATTGTTTACTACGGCGGCCTAGGGCGGTCCTCCGCCTAGCGGTGGTTTTTCCCGTCGCTGTTCTGACGCGTTGCGCCGCTTCAGCCCCACTTGGGGGGAGTTGTGACCGGTGGATGGTTGAGGTTGCTGTGGCCGTGGCTGTGGGCGCGGGCCCCTGGTGGGCGTGTTTACCGTGTACGACTGTGGACGCGGGGTCAGGTCTATGCGCTACGTCGCGACGTCGTTGTGGGTTGGCCGTTGCGACGTAGTTCAAGCTGGGCTTCGTGATAGGTGGCTGACTGGCGGTGTCTGCCGATAGGGGGCGGGGTTTCTCGTAGAGAGGCGCGTCTCCTTTACGGCCCGAAATTCCGGGGCCGTGGCTTGTGTGGAGCTGTGCCTCCTCTCGCCTGGGCTTAATTGTGTCTGGTTCGTGTTTGGAAGATATTTATATCTTGTCGTATTATGCGTCGGTGGATAAATACGTCGTCGACAGCTCTGCGATATTGGATGGATCTCTGAAGGAGGCGGTGGTCGGTGGGAGGATCAGGGGAGCTATCTTCCTCCTCTCGGAGATGGTGGAGCACTTCGCGTCGCTTGCTAGACAGGGCGACGGGGTTGGCATAGTCGCTATGGATGAGCTTAAGGATCTGCACGACGTGGTGGAGAAGCTGGGGCTTTCCGACTTAGTGAAGATCGAGGTGGTGCCCGCCGGGAGGCGGCTTGACCCCGGCGAGTTTGACGTCTACGCCCGGCGGTTCGCCAAGGAGAACGGTTGCGTCTACGTGACGAGCGACGAGCTGGCTAGAGACGCCGCGGCTGTGCAGGGGATCCAGGTGCTTTATCTCGGCAGGCCCCGCGACGTTTTGACCATTGAGAGGTTCTTCGGGAAAGACGTCATGTCTGTCCACCTGAAGGAGGGCCTTCCGCCTTTCGGCAAGGTGGGTCGGCCGGGTAGCTGGCGCTTCGTCCAGCTTTCCGCGGATCTGCTCACTAGGCAACAGCTCGACGTAATTGTGAGGGAGCTGGTTTCAGAGGCCTCCCGGCTGAGTCCCAGGACTAAGATCGAGATCAGGAGGCCGCACTCCCTGATTATCCAGCACAAGGACCACAGGATAGTCATAGTGTTCCCGCCTGTTTCGGAGCGGCTGGAGATAACCGCCACGAAGCCCGTGGTTAGGAAGAGAATCGAGGACTACAACCTAGACCCGAGGGTGTTGGAGAGGCTGGAGAAGAGCGCCGAGGGCATCTTGATAGCGGGGGCGCCGGGGGCAGGCAAGACCACCTTCGCCCAGGCCTTGGCGGAGTTCTACCTAAGCAAGGGAAAGATCGTGAAGACTGTGGAGTCGCCCCGCGACATGGAGCTGAGCCCGCCCATCACCCAGCTCTCCAAGAACTTGGCGACGTCGGAGGAGATACACGACATACTACTCCTCTCACGTCCCGACTACACGATCTTCGACGAGATGAGGGACACGGCGGATTTCCAGCTCTACGTTGACCTTCGGCTGGCAGGCGTCGGCATGGCCGGCGTCGTACACGCCACGTCGCCGATAGACGCCATCCAGCGCTTCATCAGGAGGGTGGAGCTGGGCATGATACCGTCGATTATCGACACTGTGATCTTCATGAAAGACGGCGAGGTGAGGAAGATCTACGCCCTCTCCATGGTGGTGAAGGTGCCCGCCGGCATGAGGGAGGAGGACCTCGCGAGGCCCGTGATCCTTGTGAAGGACTTCCTCACAGACGAGGTGGAGTACGAGATCTACGTATTCGGCGAGGAGACCTTCGTGGTCCCCATAAAGAGGGTGGAGGAGAGGGCGCCCAGCCGCAGGGTGTACTCCATGGTAATATCGGCGCTCAAGCGCTACGTGCCCCCCAGCGAGATCAAGCTGGAGGAGCGGGACGGCTTGATCGTGGTAAGGGTCCCGGAGGAGTACCTCGGCGTCGTGCTCTCCCGGGGGGTCACAAAGCTGGAGAAGCTGAGGAGGAAGCTCTCAGTGGACTTCAGGATAGAGCCCAGGTGACCGAGGCCGCGGCGTATTACGACGCCATAGCCCACATCTACAGCGACATCTACCTCCGGATGGAGTACTACAGACTGCTGTATAGAAAACTCGGCGAGGTCATCGACAGATACATAAGGCCGGGGATGAGGGTCCTCGACGTCGGGGCCGGGACGGGGTTCTGGAGCCTATATATGCGGAGGAGGGGGGCCCACGTGGTGTCGCTCGACATCTCCTTCAAATCCCTCGAGACGTGTAGATGCGGCGAGAGGATAAACGGAGACGCCGGCCATCTGCCCCTCAAGACGGGAAGCTTCGACGCCGTGACGGCGTTCGGCAGCGTCTACAACCACATCTCGGGGCTGGCAGACGCCTTTACCTCCGCGTTGCGCGTCTTGAAGAGAGGCGGCCTCTTCATCGCCGATGTGGACAACGCCGTCTGCCTAGACATGCTCTACGAATACCTGCTGTATCAAGGCCTCGGCAGGTTGAAAAACGCGCTTCTGCGCGGCGTCGTGGAGGGCAGGTGGGAGTCGGCACACGGCGAGATACCCTTCACCTACTACTCCTACTTCTACGTGAGGGCCGCGCTGAGGAGGGCCGGCCTCAAGCTGGTGGAGGCCAGACCCGTCTCCCTCCTCCCGCCGCTCCCCACCAGGCTGTTGCAGAGACGTCTCAGGCTGAGGTGGCTGGAGCGGCTCGACCACCTGCGGCCGCTGGCCCCCCTCGCCACGACCGTTGTCTACGTCGCCGTCAAAGCTTGACGAGGAGTGTGTCGAAGTCCTCCGGCACGTAGATGTGTGGCGGGGGCTGGGCGGCCCGCGCCAGGGCCCTGTGTCTCCCCTTGTCGGGATACCTCGCGCTGATGTGGGTGAGGACGAGGACCGACGCCTTAAGCGCCCTCGCCGCCTCCATCGCGTCCGCCACGGTGGAGTGCCCCTCCTCGTGGGCCTTGCGGGGATCTACGTCGTCTGCGAAGGTGGCCTCATGGATCAACACGTCCACCCACTCCACGCTCCTCCACATGTCGGGGCAGGGCCCTGTGTCGCCGGTGTAGAGAAGCCGCCGGAACCTCCTATGTGAGGGGTCCGCCACCTCCTCCGGCCTGATGACGCGGCCCCCCACCTCCACCGCCTCCCCCCTGATGAGGCTGGTCAAGGCCCACCTAGGCAGGTCGGCAACCTTCGAGAGGTCGAGCTTATAGCCCACGTCCCACTCCAGAAGCCACCCGCAGGCGTCGACGGTGTGGCACACCTCCACACATCGAATCTTGAGGCGCCCCCCGTCGTAGCTGTCGCCCACCTCCACGCCAAGCCTCCCCAAGTCTTCGTGCATAGTCCTCGGCGCCAGCACTCTGAGCCTGCCCCCCAGGAATCTGCTGGTCAGCACCAGGCCCGGGAGCCCCAACACGTGGTCTTCGTGCGAGTGGGTGATGGCCACGAGGGTGAGGGAGGCCGGCGATACGTCTATATGCAGAAGCCTATACTGAGCGCCCTCTCCGGCGTCTAGCAGAATCCTGTGCCCCAGCCAGTCTTCTAGATAAATCGCCGGCAACGTCCTCTCCGCCTTGGGTACCGCTCCCCCCGTGCCGAGGAAAACCAGCTTGAGGAGAGGCACGGCACCCCGGCCGAGGGAGTTAAAAAGCCTTCCTGGACCTGTACAGCTCGACTATTTCCTCCAGGGAGAGCTGATATACGCGTTTTTCGGAGTTAGCCAGCTTCAGCCGCCGGAGGGTCTTTCTCCTTGCCGAGAAGAGCCAGGCGGTGAACCGCTGGAACTCCTCGAAGTCTTCCACGCAAGGCTCTCTAGGCGTTAGGCGGACCACGGCGGAGTACACCTTGGGCGGCGGCTCGAAGGCCTGCGGAGGCACGACCCGGAGCACCTCCACCTGGTAGTGACACTGGACGGCCACGGTGAGGCGGCCGTAGTTTTCGCCGCCGGGCTCTGCGGCCAAGCGCTCGGCCACTTCCCTCTGCACAGTCACAACCGCCGGCAACCGGCATCTGGCGAGCTTCAGGAGGAGAGGCGACGTTATTGAATACGGTATGTTCGACACGAAGAAGTCGGCCCTGGGCCACTCCAGCTCCAGCGCGTCGCCCACAACAACCACCACGTTGGGCGGCGCCGCCTGCATCAGCGCCTCCGCGAGGGCCGCGTCCACCTCTATGGCGTAGACCAACCTGGACTTCCGCGCCAGGGGAATCGTGAGAACGCCCTCGCCGGGCCCCACCTCGATCACATCCAAGCCGCTAGGCACGAGACTCACTATGTACTCAGCCACGGCGTCGTCCCTCAAAAAGTGTTGCCCAAGCCTCTTCCTCCTACGCACGTACCCCACACCACCCATCTATTTAGCTCTCAACGTGGCGGGGCAACCGGCGGGAGGTCCGCCGGCTGAACTGGCGCCCAGACCACGGAACCTGTGAAGTACCCCCTCTGGACACAGCCCGGCGTCGGTGCTTTTATATATAGCTTTTGTTGGGGCCGTGGACTACAAGGCGCTTGGCCTCAAAACGGGGCTCGAAATACACATCCAGCTGAACACCCGCCGGAAGCTCTTCTGCCACTGCCCCCCGGTGTTGAGAGACGACGAACCCCACTTCAAGCTTGAGAGGAGGCTCCACGTCTCTGTAAGCGAGCTGGGGGCGGTGGACCCGGCGGTGCTGTGGGAGGTGCGGAAGAGGAGGAAGTATGTGTACGAGGGGTACCGGGACACGACGTGCCTCGTGGAGCTTGACGAGGAGCCGCCCCACATGCCCGACGAGGAGACGCTGGCGACGGCCGTCGCCGTGGCCAAGCTGTTCAACGCGAAGCTGTTCGACGAGGTCCACGTCATGCGCAAAACAGTGATAGACGGGTCCAACGTCTCCGGCTTCCAACGCACCATGCTGGTGGCATACGGCGGCAGGGCCAAGATCCTAGGCTACGACATAGGGGTGGAGACCATCGCGCTGGAGGAAGACGCCGCCAGGAAGATGGGCGAGGAGGGGAAGACCGTGGTATATAGGCTGGACAGGCTCGGGATCCCCCTCATCGAAATCGCCACGGAGCCCATGACCTACGCGCCTCAACAGGTGGGAGACGTGGCGTGGATAATCGGTTACAGCGTGAAGATAACGGGCAGAGCCAAGCGGGGCCTGGGCACGGTGAGGCAGGACGTCAACGTGTCTATAGCGGGGGGTGCCAAGACGGAGATAAAGGGCGTACCGGACCTCTCTCTCATCCCCAAGGTCATAGAGTACGAAGTTATGCGGCAGGTGAATCTTTTGAAAATCGCAGAGGAGCTGAAGAGGCGGGGGGTTCAAAAGATCGAGCCCTCCACGGTTGACGTCACAGCCGCCTTCGGCAACACCGAGTCTAAACTCATCCGCCGGGTGCTCGACGCAGGGGGCAAGGTGATAGCGGTCAAGGCGCCTGGCTTCCAGAAGCTCTTCGGCTTTGAGGTTCAGCCGGGCCGTCGCTTCGGCACAGAGCTGGCCGACTACGTGAGGGCGTGGACTGAGCTGGGCGGTCTTCTGCACAGCGACGAGCTCCCCGGCTACGGCATCGCCGCGGAGGAGGTCCGCGACGTAGTCAACAGAGTGGGCGTTGAGAGCTTCGTGCTTCTCATGGGCGTAGACGAGAAGGAGCTTGAGGAGGCCGCCATGGTGGTTGTGGAGAGGCTCAACGCGGCTCCGCTGGGCGTGCCTGAGGAGACGAGGGGGGCTAACCAAGACGCCTCCACAAGGTTCCTTAGGCCGAGGCCTGGCGCGGCCAGGATGTATCCCGAGACCGACCTCCCGCCCATTAAGATAACCATCGAGCTGGTCAAGAGGGCTGAGGAGATTGCCAAGGTGAGTCTGGAGGGGAAGCTGTCCGAACTCATCTCCATGGGCCTCAGCAGAGACTTGGCGCTTCAGCTCGTCAAGTCGCCTCACTTGGAGAGGTTTGAGGAGTACTCGGCGAGGTTTAGGTCCGTGCCGCCTCAGTTGATAGCGGCGGTGCTTCTAAACGTGGCGCGGGCGCTTTCGAGAGAAGGCGTCGAAGTCACAGAGGAGAAGTTGATCTCGGTCTTCGAGGCCCTTGATAAGAAGATAATCACGAAGGAGGCAGTGGAGGAGGTTCTGCGCAACATGAAGCCAGGGGAGTCGGCCGAGGAGGCGGCCAGGAGGCTCGGGCTGGTGAGGCTCAGCTACGACGAGGTGAGGAAGATGGTGGAGGAGGTGGCGAGGGAGGTGGGGAGGGACAAGGCGCTGAGGGAGGTGATGCGGAGGTTCAGGGGGAGGGTCGACGTGGAGGACGTTAAGCGTGCACTATCTGAGATAATTTTTTAAGCATGTCTTTTAAGGGTTCCGATGGCGAAAGTATATATTGCGACGGACGTGCTGGGCTTCTTCGCGGTGGATGAGTCGGGGAACCTCGTGGATAAGGAGCTCTACGAGAGAAAGCCGGAGCTCGTAGCTACTAGGCTTCTTGAGCTGGAGAGGTCGAACCCCGTCCAGGAGTTGCTGAGGTTGGTCGAGAGGCTGAGGGGGAAGGCCGAGAAGATCGTCGTGGAGGATCCGGAGCTTGCCCGCAAACTCGTCGCGGCGGTGAGGGGGGTCGATATAGTGGCGGAGAGCCCCTCCCCGGTTCTGGTGGCGTTTAGGCAGAACTTCCCCAGGTACCTCCCCACAATCGGCTTGAACTGGGACGAGTATGGGAACCTCCTGTTTGAGGTCAGCGACTTAATCACTAGGCTTAAGCTGAGGCAAGCTGTTGAGAAGAGGGACTTATTCATCGGTCAGGCCATAAGCACGCTAGACGACGTCGACAAGATACTGAACCTGATAGCGTCTAGGATCAGGGAGTGGTACGGCCTACACTTCCCAGAGCTGGAGGAGCTCGTGCGGGACAACAAGGAATACGTCAAGATCGTCTACCACATCGGCCACAGGTCTAAAATAGGCGAGGACAGCCTCAGGAGGGTTCTGCCGGACCTCCCCGAGGATAGAGTAAAGAGAATAGTGGAGGCGGCGAAGAAGAGCATAGGCGCAGAGATGTCGGAATGGGACCTCGACCAGCTCAGGAGCTACGCAGACACCTTCCTCAAGCTAGACGCGTACAGAGAAAGCCTAGCCACCTACATCGACGAGGCCATGAAGGAGGTGGCGCCCAATATAAGGGAGCTCGTCGGGCCTCTCCTCGGCGCCAGGCTGATAAAGCTGGCGGGAGGCCTCACCAGGATGGCCTTCCTACCCGCCTCCACCATACAGGTCCTAGGCGCCGAGAAGGCGCTGTTTAGGGCCCTCCGCACGGGCGGGAAGCCGCCTAAACACGGCGTCATATTCCAGTACCCGGAGATATTCAGAGCACCGCGGTGGCAGAGAGGCAAGATAGCCAGGGCGCTGGCCGCCAAGCTGGCAATCGCCGCCAAGGCAGACGCGTTCACGGGCAACTTCATCGCGCCGAGACTCAAGGAGGAGCTGATGAAGAGGATCCAAGAGATAAAGACGCTCTACGCCAAGCCGCCCCCCAAGGCCCCGCAGCCGCAACCCTCCGCCAAGGCGCCGCCTCCCCCGCCGCCTAGGAGGGGGGAGGGCGGGAGGAGGCCACCCCCCAGAAGAGGCGGCCGCCGCTGAAGGGCTTTTTCGCATTAAATTTATAAACCGCGAGATAGGGCTTTGCCATGTCTATTGAAGTGGTAGACGTCAGACCCCATGAGCATCACTACGGCGTATACATCATTAAGTTCGAGGACGGGTCGGAAAGGCTCGCCACGAGGAACCTGACGCCGGGCAAAAGGGTATACGGCGAGAGGCTCGTCAAGTGGGGGGGCGCGGAGTACAGGGAGTGGAACCCCTACCGCTCAAAGCTCGCCGCCGCGATAGCCAACGGCCTAAAGTACGTCCCAATACAGGAGGGCACGCACATACTCTACCTGGGCGCGGCCTCAGGCACAACTCCCAGCCACATGAGCGACATCGTTGGGGATAAGGGGTTGATATACTCCGTCGAGTTCTCCCCCCGCGTCTTCAGGGAATTCATGGAGAAGCTCGTGGACCAGGGGAGGAGAAACGTGGTTCCCATCCTCGGCGACGCCAGATTCCCATATCAATATGCCCACTACGTAAAAGGCGTAGACGTGGCCTACATCGACGTGGCCCAGCCGGCGCAGGCCAAGATCCTAGCCGACAACGCGGACTACTTCCTCAAACCCGGAGGACACGTAATGCTGGTGATAAAGGCCATGAGCATAGACGTAACCGCCCCAGCCACAGAGACGTTTAAACAAGAGACCAACACGCTGAAGGAGAGGGGCTTCGACATACTAGAAGTCGTCCACCTAGAGCCCTACGACACAGCCCACGCGATGGTTGTAGCAAAAAAGAAGTAAGAAGTCTTAGGTCCTCAAGTATTCATCCACAAACTGGGCCGCCCTCATCCCCGAGGCGAGGGCCTTGCCGATAAGCGAGGGCCCCGTAGCCACATCGCCGGCGGCGAAGACGCCCCGGCGCGTCGTCTGCATATTCTTCTCGTCAACCTTTATCGTGCCGTCTGGGTTGAACTCTATCCCGAGGCAGGTTCCCGGCGGCGTTGGCTCCTCTCCTACGGCCACCAACACGGTGTCGAACTCCTCCTCAAACTCGCTGCCGGGGATAGGTTCAGGCCTAGGCCTCCCCGACTTATCCGGGGCGCCCAGCTTCATCTTAACAAACCTAACTCTCTCCAGCCTGTCCCTGCCGAGAAACGCAACGGGGTTCAGAAGCTCCCTAAACTCTACGCCCTTGGCTATCAGCTCCGTCTCTATGGTCCTCTTGCCCGCCGGCGCCTCGTTGATGGTGCGTCTATAGGCCACCACGACCTTCTCGGCGCCTTGTAGCTTGGCCTCAAGGGCGGCGTCTACAGCAGTCAGGCCGCCGCCGACCACAAGCACCTTCTTCCCCGTTGGGTACACCTTATCCTTCGGCAGATACCCCAGCTGGTGGGCGTAGATCCTAAATAGGTAGTCCAAGGCCTTGTGCACGCCCGGCAGATCCTCCCCCGGCACGTTAAGCGACCTGCTCCTCCACGTCCCTGTGGTTATCACAACGGCGTCGTACCTCTCTACAAGGTCTTTCAAGTCCACGAAGTTTTTGACCAGCAACAACGCCTCGTGTTCATGAGGCTTCTCGCCGCAGTAGACAAAGGTAGATGTGTAGAACCTGGCCCCGGCCTCCACTAGCTCTTTAACGCCCTCTCTCACGCCCTCGCGGGGGACTCTAAAAGGCGGTATGCCGAAGATAAGCAACCCCCCGGGCTCGGGAAGCGCGTCGTATATATGCACCTCGTGGCCGCTACACAGCAGTATGCCCGCTGCGCCAAGCCCCGCAGGCCCAGCGCCTACGATAGCCACCTTCTTGCCGGTAGGCGGCTTCTTCGTGTTGGGCCTACACCTAAGCAGGTACTTCATAAGGCCCTAAAAGACCGGCCTTATAAGTTGTGGAAAACCTATTATCAATTTAAATTACTGCATCTGTCGAAATCAACAAATCTTTTTCGAAAACCTAGCCCCCAAGGAGGTGCATACGAAATCCAAGCTTATCCTAACCGCGTCGTTTACGGAGAGATAAGTCGTGTCCAGCACGAGGTCGAAGATGGAGAGGTCTCCGATGTCTATGCCGTAGATGGATAGGTACCTCCTCCGGTTGAGCTCCTCCCTGTCTCTCACCTCGCGCAGTGCCTCCTCGAGGCTCTTCCCGTCGCGGACCGCCACACGCCTGGCCCGCATCTCCCTAGACGCCTTTAGGTAGATGCAGAGATCTGCGTAGGGCCTCACAACCCACGCCGCCAGATGTCCCTCAAGCACCACGTCGCCGTTTTTCGCAAGCTCCACAGCCATGGCGTCAATCTTCCTGTCGATCTCCGGGTTAGCCTCGGCGTATTTATGAAACTCCACGAAGTCCATCCCCATCTTAGCCGCCAACTCCCTAAAAAGAGAGCCAGAAGAGACGAGGGGCACCTTCAAAACCCGCGCCAGCTCCCTCGCAATGGTGGTCTTCCCGCTACCGGGTTGCCCCGAAACCGCGACGACAACCATTACTCCTTACTTCCTCACTGCCAGCCTAAGCGCACGCGCCAGCACCTTATGTGAATAAACCCCACCATACGGCCTCCGGGGAGCTCTTATAGACACGCCGAACCTATACACCCTCATGTTCATGCCGCCAAGCTGTAGCCCAGTCACCGGACACCGCGGAACCCCCTTAGCCCTCTTTTCGTACCGCGTCGCCGTCCTCCCGCCGGGCCTTTTCACCTCCACTCTCCTAAGCCTTCGAGAACGCTGTGCCGGGCGAGGCATGGCAGATCGAACAGACCAGTTTTTAAAACTTCATCTATCGAAATGATAGGCGAGACAGAAGCGTTGATGACTGGCGTTTCGGTGTCAGCGCCGCTTCTGACGACGGTAGACCAAAGATAGACGCATCACAACGGATATTTTGAAAAACTTAAGTCTCTGTGAACAGCCGGTCTATTGAGCGAACGTTTTCTATCTGTCCTTCGTCTCCTCCAGCCACTTTGCGATGGCGTCTGCGAGTTCGGCGTAGCGCATAAAGCCGTCTAGGTGCGCTCTGCGGCACTCTATCACTATCTGGCCGTCGCTCCTCTTAATTATCTTCGGCTTCCTTCCCGTGAGGGCCTCGATCAGCGCTGAAAGTCTCTCGGCGTCTGCCTCCTTGCCCCCCGGCGCCTTGGCGCTGGCCGCGGCGAAGCCCAAGACCATATTTCTGCCGTATCTGCCGAAGGTGATTGTGTACTCGCGCACCACGCGGTCCACAATGTGGTCGCCCTCCACGCGGCCCACCTCCGCCGTTATTTTAATCCTCAGCAACTTCTTGCCGCCTCTGTCCTCCTCAACGGCTTCTCCGCCTATCACCTTCACGACATATGTCCTGCCGTTCACCTCGACCTCCTTCTCAAAGCCCTTTAGTGTTAGGGAGCCCCTAGCCTTGCCCTCCTCTATAATCTCTCTGACTTTTTCGTAGACCTCCTTGCCCGCCTCCTCCGCCCTCTGAAGTATGATCTTGACGAAGTCCGCCGCCAGACTCCTCTGCTCTTCATCCTTGCCGTATACCGAGAGGAACGCGGCATGCGCCAAACCCTCTTTTAAGATCGAGACGTAGCCTTCGCGGCCCTCCTCCGGCATCTTCACCGAGAAGTGGACGCCCCTCTTAAGGCCCATCTTCTCAAGCCGCTGTGCCGCCTGCTGTATGCTGTCAGGGTCAGTGGAGCCGAATTTGATCTCAAGCGCGCCCTCCTTCAGCCGCACGCCGTATTTCGGCCAGCCTTCCTTCAACACGCGTCCCTTCTCCAGCTTCTCCAGCAGGCGTTTTGCCTTTTTTTCATCCACCCGGCCTCTCGCGAGGGCCTCCCTAACGAGCTCGGTGAGGGCGTTCCTAAGCTCCTCGTGCCCAGCCGCCAGCTTGTCGGTGGAGGCGTAGACATACCACACGTCTCTACTGCCCACCTTCCGCACCTCCGCGCTGACGCCTGCATGTCTCAAAAGGCGGGCCGCGAACTCCACCCAGCCGCGGTTTGACGATTGGAATTGGAGCTCGATCCCCTTCTCGCTCAGATATATGTTGTACTTGACGGCAACGCCAGCCTCCGATATGGTCAAGTCGGCGGCGACGCCGCTTTTGGTCGGCCTTATGCTGTCCTTGTCGAGCCACACCTCTACCCGGGCTTTCTTCACGAATTCATTGAACTTGTCGCTTAAATACTCTCCGCCGGCGGAGGGCGCAGAGACGGCAAGGAGGCGCATAAGCCCCGCCGCATTTTCGCCGGTTGAAACTATGTTGTAATACCTACCCTCCTTCACGTACGTCCGTATGTCGAACTTCAGCTCGTCGGGCATGAGCTGGTTGAGCAACAGTAACGTGGCTAAGCGCAACAATGTAGCCCCTCCGCCGAGCTCCCCACCGACGGCCAGCTCAACACTCCTCTGCCGTATCGTGCCGTCTCCCGCCACCGCAGTTGCGTACATCTCGCCGAAGATGAGCAACGCCTCCACTATGTCGAACTCGTTGTTCCGCGCCTTTTCAAGCATTATCAGCTCAAGGGCTGGGGCGACGAACTTCCTAACCACCGCATCCCTCGCGCAGTCTCTAGCTAAGCAGTACATATCGCCTAGGATAAAATCGACGACGCCCCATACCTCTTCTTTAGAGACGCCGACCTTCTCAGCTAGGTTTTCAATGCGCTTCTTCACCGCTTCTGCACGGCTCTCGGCGTAGTAGATGATCAGTTTGGCCAGCTCAGTGGCATGATCGCCCTTTATCCTCCCGCTACTCAACGCCTCTACCGCCTTTGCCAACCTCTTGACCCGCTCTTCACGCCATCTGTCGTCGTCCATGCCCCTCCTCGCCTCGGCGAAGTGGACTAGGAGAGCCAGCTCGCCAAGCATTCTCCTCGCCAGACCATTCTTCTCAGCATCGCTTGCGCCCTCGGGGCCAATCCAGGGCTTCAACTCGTCGGCTAGCCCCTCAACCTTTTTCAAGACCCAGCTCCAGTCTATGGCGTCTACCAGCTCCCGCCAGTTGTTAACGGTACGGCCTAGCAGAGACTCCAGCCACCTGCTCTCTTTCAGAATCTGGACCTCCCTCTCGCGTGGCCAGTACGCAGTGACGGCGAGCTTGATGCCCTCCTTAGTGATGCTGGCTCCGCCGCTGAACGACTTCTCTTCGCCGAGGAGGCCGAAGTACCACCTCAACTGCCAGGGATGAACGGTGGCGCCTTCTATCCACCTTCCGATGAACGTCACGTCTGTGGTGCACCACTCCAGGTACTGCGGCGCCTTATCAAACCCCGAGAGGTCTGGCGCCGTCCTCTTCGCCTCCTCCACGAAACGCCTCAGCTCCTCCTCGCTGATCTTAAAGCGGGCCACCTTCCCTATCCACAGCTCGCCGACGAAGGCCTCGACGCCGCCGTAGATCCTAAGCACCTTGAATCCCTTCATGCCTTCCTTCTCGACGCGTATAAACTTGAGATCCGCCTCGCCGTATCCGATCAAGAGCCGCAGAAGCACAGAGGCGGCCCTATCCTCCCAGCTGGGCTGGCCCACAGGCCGCCTGCGCCGGCTTGAGTAAGACGGATCCACAGCCTCGCCGCGCCCTCTGGCGATCTCCTTAGCCTTCCAGTGCGCGGTTGTCGGCGTTGACATCACTATGTCTGCCAGAGCGCCCTCGCCCATAAGCAACATTGCCG
>Ga0080005_168940_pt1 | contig 21623 bp, 19 predicted proteins | sample JossMetagenome_2_FD_69208 | JGI IMG/M metagenome (GOLD analysis project Ga0080005, IMG submission 69208) | Hot spring sediment microbial communities from Joseph's Coat, Yellowstone National Park, USA - JC3_ASED (SPADES assembly) (version 2) | ecosystem: Environmental > Aquatic > Thermal springs >...
AATATCAGAGAATGCTTACTAAGAGACTTACAAAAATTATAGATATAGCGTTTGTGACTAACGATTATGAGAAAGAGTTGCTTAAGAAAAGATACGGCCTAGAATCTTTTGTAGTGCCTCATGGCATTGATGAGAAATATTTAAAGACGTCTAACATGGCTGAGAATTTTAAAGAGAAATATAACATCAAAGGCAGGATCATAACATATATAGGAAGAATACATCCAACAAAAGGAATAGAGTTGCTGATTAGAGCATTCGCAAAGGTAGCTATGAAGATGCCGGATACTATTCTTATTATAGCTGGCTCTGGAGATGAGAAATACATAGAGAAGTGTCTGAGACTTGCTGAGAGACTAGGAGTAAGAAAAAGAATAAAATTTATAAGATATATTTCTGAAGAAGATAAGATAGCACTTATTGACGCTTCTAATGTAATTGTTCTTCCAACTAAACATGCAGGCGAGAGCTATCCTTTGCTAATAAATGAGGTTCTAGCCAGAGGAAAAAAGCTAATTATAACGAAAGGCAGCATCGCGTCTAGATGGATTGAAGAAAAGGGTATAGCTAAGGTCGTCAATAAGGATCCACAAGAACTTGCACAAGCGATTATTGATGAATTAAACTTTGAAAACAATATCGTGATAGATAGCAATAAGACCATGAAAATATTAACATGGAGAGATGTTGCTTATAAACTTCTAGAGTTTTTACAACAAGTTTAGTTATGAAAGATATAAACGATGATCATGTGAATATTTTATGATTATATCCTTTACTCAAGCGCTTTTAGCATTCGCTATTATACAGATATTATTATATCTTTTAATGTTAATGGTTATTGATAGGAAAGCTAATATTTCAGCTAGAGAATCCTTTGTATATAAAGGTTCTCACGCTTTGATAGGCTTCTTGGATAAGATTTCTTTTATAATCTCAGTTGTAGGATTAATTCTTACATTATTAATGAACTTTAGAGAGACTTTACCTTATTTTATGATTCTTTCGTTAACACTTTTCATAAACACTCTCTATGTTGTTTTGAAAGGATCTTCAGGATACGTATTAGGATCATTCATATTATGGCATCTAATGATGTATTTAAATACGGCTCCTGCCGTTGATGTAGGTGTTGGCGAGGGTTCTGCCATGGTTAGAGAGATGAGATTAAATGATCATTGGGATTTTAAATGGGCTCATAACCCATCGTATAATCCTATACCTACAGTAGCATTTATACAAGCAACTTTATCTAGAATGACCACTATGAATTGGTATAGTTATAACCTAGGATCAGTTGTGTTTCTAGCCATATTGATAACATATGATCTTGCCATTTATATTCTTACATATACTGTAACTAGAGATAGCAGAATCGCGTTATTATCAATACCTCTTGTAGCTATAACACCTGAGACACCGATACATCAACATCTATATCAATGGAGTGGAAATGCTCTTATTCTCATAGCCACAGCATTATTGATAAGCATTATAAGAGGAGAGAGACTTCAAATTAGTATTATAACAATCATATTTTTATTCACAGGTGCAATACTTACACATGCAACAGGTATATCTTATATATTCATCTTAATAACATTATTGATCATGAAATTTGTATCCAAATATCTACGTGATAAAGAGAAGATTATAAAATCATTTGATACAAAATGGGTGGCACGTATTCTAGGTGCACTTATATTAATTCTTATAGTAAGATCTATATATGTAAGTGGCTATTTCACATATATTTATCCAGCATTTGAAAACGTTATTCGAGGACTGATTGATCTGTTTAAAGAATTTTTTATGCCATCAGAAGAATTTGGCGGAGCAGCACATATACCTTTATATGAGAGAGCAGGCGTACCATGGATCCAAGCCTATGTTTGGAGCTATGCATTATCAATAGCGACTGCGTACATATTATATTCTCTGATCAAAAATAAAATAAACTTAATAGAGTTTACATTATATTTTGCTTCAGCAATTTTTACATCATTCGCATTCATCGGGTATGGACTATTAAAAATTCAAGGATTTTATTGGATAAATAGAACAACCTATGTATTTATACCTCTGATATATCCATTGGTGGCAAAAACATTATTTAAATTGTTCAAAGGAGCAACATATTTTTCCACGAAAACGCATCTCATTATAGCCTTATTAGGACTAATGTTATTTGTGATAGCCACTCCTATAGCATCACAAGATCCGAATATATCACCGCTACAATACGCCAAGGCTAGAGAAGCCCCTATAATAGAATTAACATATACTGACATTATTAAAGCGAACATTCTTATAGAGAAGCTACGGCCGGAGATGAACATACGTTTAATAATGTATTCAGAGAATAATTTTGTTAAGAAAATCGTATATACATCCAGTGGTGAAATATCTGAATATATTCTCTCAAACAAACTTGTTGAAACAATAGGTTTGTATTCGTTTATTAATAAAGTGTCTGTTCCTCAAATAAAAGTTATAGATTCTATTAAAAATATCTCGGAAGATTTAGTAGTAAATTTCGGAGAGGAAACAATTTTACGTAGCTATGAATAGATACAAAAATTATTATAATATCTTAGCTATTTCAAAACATGATCTTCGAGCACCGATTCATGGAAGTGCTAGACTTCTTCTTTCTATTCTCGGAGCTCTTTCATATTATCATAATGTGATCTATATAGGTGCTACAGGTTCTTACGACGATATAAAGCTCCTTGTTGAGTTTAGAAATAATATATCATCCTTTCGGCAGATAACGCTAAGCTATCGTTATAAGAACCCTTTTTTAATTCATGAAATAATATCCAGTACTATTAGACACATAAGCTTTGTTCCTGATATAATATTCTGTGCGACTAGAGAACATATTTTTACATGTAAACTTCTAGCCGAAGAGCATGATGCTATTTTAATTATGTTACAAGATGCTTTAAAATATTTATATATAAACAATCCTCTAAGATCTCTAGCTATTCCATGGTATGTATTTATAACTCTAATGAGCGATGTTTCAATATGTGTTACAAGAGATATCGAAGATAAATTAAGAAAAATAAGTTTAGGTCTTAAGAAAAATATTTACACCATTCATCCAACATTCATGTTGCTCACAGAAACGAATGAAAGCATTAATGTTGACAGATTATTAGATAAGCTAGAGAAGTTTAATATTATTGTTCATTATAGTGGTCCTCTAGAGCCTTTGCCTCTTTTTGCAATAAAGTTCCCCAGCATGCTCTTTACTATAACAGGACCTTCAGTATACTATGCTAAACAATACTTAGGAGATAAAGAGTGGAAGAATATAATGTTGCTACATAATATTCCCGATAGTATGCTGAAGATCTTATATAATAAAGTATCAGCAAGCATTATTATAAGACCTGTGATGACAGGTATATCTATGACAGCTCTTCAATCATTATATTTTGGTGTTCCTATAATTGCAAATAAAAAGGCTATCTTAGGTCTGGAAGAACTTATTTATAAATATGATGAGAAAAACATTATTAAAATATTTAATCAATGGAGCGAACTTGTTAAAATACTTAAAGGCTTGGAGAATAAAGATAATTATGATCCAAGGCTTAGAGAGATGATCATAAGAATATTTAATGAAAACTTCTCCCCGAATATTTTCAACGCAAAATTTAATGTTATTTTAAATAATATTATCCTCTAAAATTTAGACTATGAAAGTTCTAATATTAGCATTTGATCTTGGGCTTCAAGGTGGTGTGGGAACTTTTAATTATGAGCTTGTTGAAGCATTAGCTGAGAAAGGCTTGGAAGTTTTGACGGTCGTAAGACATGATATAAATTTTGTTAATAAATATCCTAACTCAAATATTAAAAAGTTTCACAGTCTTAAAATACCTCCGAAAGATGTAATATTCTACATAAGTAATATGTATGAGATCACAAGAGTTGTTGATAGATTTAAACCAGATGTGATTCATGATTCTTCTGGAGGTCTACAGCTTCTTCCATGGCTCAGCAGATATGCTCCTGTGGTAGTTACTGTCCATGGATCTCCTCTTCTTAATGATCTTAGGATATTATATAGTTCTTTTAGAGATTGGATTAGATTTAGATTATATCAGTATTCACATTATATACCTGGCAAGCTTTTATCATTGTTGAATAAGGCTAAGATCAAGAGAGCTGTTTTTGTATCTAAAACATGTTTAGCAGACACATTAGCTCATTTAAATCCTAAGTCTAGAGAGATCCTAAGAAGAATATCAACTGTTATTTATAACGGAATATCTATTAAAAGAGTTAAAGATATTATTAAGGATCTAAATGAAGAATACGATGAGCATAGTATAGCGTTTGCTGGCAGACTTATGGAGTATAAAGGTGTTGACAGATTAATAAAAGCTTTTTCACATGTTGTGAAAGAGCTTCACAAAGCTAAACTACATATAATAGGCTCAGGACCTGAGATGATCAGACTTAAAGAGCTTTCAAGAAAACTGGGTCTAGAGAATAATGTTGTTTTCTATGGATGGATGCCGAGAAATAAAGTGTTGAAGATAGTTTCATCCTCATATTTATTAGCTCATCCAAGTCTCTACGAGTCTTTTGGCTATATAATTATTGAGGCATATGCTCTTGGAAAACCTGTTATAGCTCATAAAGCGCCATATTCTAAAGAGCTTGTCGAGAGAATAGAAGCAGGTGTCACAGTAGACACATTTAATGAGAAAATATTCTCTGAGACATTATTAACTCTGCTTACAGATGAAAATCTATATAAGAAGTATAGTATTAACGCTCAGAAAGCGGCTGAAGAGATCTTTGATATAAACGTCTCTGCCGATAAATATATTAAGGTGTATGAAAGCCTCATAAATAGTAATTGAAATAAATCATGTCTATAATCTCATTAACTTTTGATGACGGCTATTTAATACATTATGATATAGCTAAAAAACTTTATCATATGGATATTCAGGCTACATTCTTCATTATAACCGGTCTGAAAACATATGCTGGGAAAGATCTTTTGACATCAAAACCTGAGTTTATAAAAGATATTATAGATATGGGTCATGAGATAGGATCTCACACAGAGACTCATAGAGACTTAACAACTCTTAGATCTTGGGAGATTGAAAAAGAATTTATAAATTCATTAAATTTTATAAGAAGATTCACTGAAGAGCCTGTCGGTCTTGCATATCCATACGGCTCTTTTAATCATATCGTTGTAGATATAGCTAAGAAATATTTCGTCTATGCCAGAACTATGGGTTCTTATAATAGATGGAATAATATTAGAGATATGTTCTCCATCGGAGGCATGGGTGCTAGACATCTCCCAAAGATTATTCTGAAAAGATTTTTCACCAGAAGATTTAAGCTTGCTGTTTTAGTTTTTCATGAAGATATAAAATTAGCTATTACTTTTGCAAAGATCCTGAGAGATCTTGGGTTTAAAATAAAACCTCTTAAAGAAGCTGTAAAGATCCTATGAGAAAAGTTGTATCAATTTTACATCATCCGCTACCTCAAATAGATAAAAAATTAGCTGAAGAAAGTGGGTTAGGCTGGCACTTCAGATCTGCAAAGGCTTTAGTGAAGTACGGAGATTTCTTAACAATAGCTACAAGACCAAATATCTCCGCTGAATGGCACTTTAAAGTTGTTGATGGCGTTGTACTAGTTCTCGCTCCCTCATTAAATCTTTCTCCAAGCAGAGAAGTATGGAAGTGGAGCTATGTATCACCATCTCTAGCCAGCCTTGTAGGGCATTTTGTCAGATACGATTATGTTCCATATATTCATGAATACAGGGCTTTGAATTCTGAGATCATTCTAAGGAGAGTTGGCGGCTGTGATGTAATTCTTCAACATCATGGTTCATTTCCTCCTGTTAAGGAAATTTTTAGTGATCCTATTAAGGTTTTGAAAGAGCTTAACAAACTAAGAAGGGAGCTATATTTGAAAAAAGTCAGAGGTGTTTATTTTGTTTTAAATAGGCGTGAAGAGTTTTATTTAAAGGAGATTCTTAATGTTGATGCAGATGTTAAGATCAGGACTATGGCTGTAGACTTCAACGAACTAAAACCCCTATCTGAAATAGAAAAATCTAAGGTTAAAGAGAATCTTGGAATAAAGGATGATGAAGTTTTACTCGTTACATACGTTGGTATTTTTGGGGAAGAGTTTAGCGGGATTAAGGGGGCTCATTTCATAGTTAAGATATGGCGTGAGCTTAAGAAACAGCTTAGTAGAAGAGTTAAGATTGTGGTTACAGGTATTGGAGAATCTTATCTTCCTCTCTTTAGAAGATTAGGTATATTAGCCTATAAATTCCTAACTCATAAAGATTTTACTAAGATTGTAGGGGCTTCAGACGCCTACTTCTTACCTGCAACACCAGGATATATGTATGGCGGTAGCGGTGCTGTCGCAATTATGGAAGCCTTGGCGATGGGCACACCTGTTGTCAGCCCAACACTTAGAGATTTCCCAGAGCCAGATCACATTAAGGATCTTGGTATAGCAACTGAGTACATTAGTAATGAGAATACACTTAAAGAGTTCATTAATGGGTTGATATATGTCATTGAGAATAGAAAACGCTACAAACCTTGGGTTATTAGAGAGCTAAGTCACAAATATTATTCATGGGAAAGCTTTGTGAGAGACTTCAATAATGCTGTGAAAAAGTTATGAAAACAACGGTAATAATTCTAACTAGTGGAACTGCGGATAGGCATATACTGATCAAAGGTTTACTCAGATCACTGGCAAGGCAATCAGTTAAACCAAGTGAGGTAATAATAGCTACAGAGACGGCTGGAGAGGAACTAGCTAAGATTGTAAGTGAGTACTTAGGCAATATAGATTTCAGAGTTATTGAGACCGGTTATTGGAATAAGTGTTGGACGGCTAATAAGGCGATATTAGAATCTAAGGGCGACATAGTGTTCTTGCTGGAAGACGACTTGTACCTAGCACCAAACTTCATCGAGGAGGTTTTAAAAACCTTTGAGGAGCATCCCGAAGCAGGCTGTGTCTACACTAAGTGTATATGGGTATTTAGAGAAGGGGCTAGATCAAAGGGTGGATTAATGGGTCGGCTAGCGAAAATGATGAGTAAGCTATCTATTCATGAATCAGTATTGTTAAGAAATTTCAGAAAGATAAATGATCATTTGATTGAGGTACCTGTATTCACAATGAGTGCAGCATGTAAAAAAGAGGTTTTGTTAAAAGCAGGGCTTTATGATATGAGAGTTAAGGAACCTATACTTGGCGAGGACTACGATCTTGCTCTTAGAATTAGGAAAACGGGTTATAGAATAATACAGACATCCAGAGCTGTTTCATATCATTTAACAAAGCAGGTATCTAAAGGCATTATAAAGTATGGTAAAGACCCGGCTAAGCTTATGGGAACTTATGAAACAGAGATATATTTCATAACTAAGAATAGAGACGTCTTAGGAGCAGTTAATGTAATTAATCATATAGTATATAGGGTTATTGAAGCAATAACTTGGGGAATTAGATCAAAAAACATCTTAACAATATTTTATGGCATAGCAGGTTCTATTAAGGGATTTATAAAAGGAATTACATATGCGTAATAACAAGGGCTTATCATATGTAAGGGGAGGTCATACTAATTCAGAAGAACCACTAGTATACATAATCATAATCAACTACTATGGACGTGAGTTGCTGAGAAGATGCTTAGAGAGCCTTAGAAAGACTAGGTACAATAATTATAGAGTTTTGATCGTAGATAACGGTTCTAAAGACGGCTCTGTAGAGATGGTTCGAGAAATGTTTCCAGAAGTTGAAATAATAGCTCTTCCTAGAAATCTTGGTTATGCTAAAGCAAATAACTTCGGCATATTATATGCATTAAAACATGGAGCAAAATATATAGTGTTGCTTAACAACGATACAGAGATCTTGGATCCTTTGTGGTTACATCTGGCAGTAAAGATAATGGAGAGGCATGAGGATATAGGAATACTAGGTCTTAACCTAATTCTTCCTAATGGGAGATCTCAGCAGTATTCTGATAAAACAAAGCCTTGGGAAGTAAATGAAGTAGCTTTCGCAGCCGTAATGATAAGGAGTTGCGTTTTTAGAAGAGTAGGATATTTAGATCCTGAATATGTTATTGGATATGCTGAAGATACCGATTTCTGTTGGAGAGCAAGAAGATGCGGCTTTAAAATAATATATGTACCACAGATAAAGATGTTTCATATACGTCAAGCAACCTTTAAACTTTTTCCACATATTGTTTTTATTATTAGTGCTAGAAATGGTTTTAGATGGCTTATGTTAAATAATTCTTTAAGTGGCTTCTTCAAGTGGTTAATAATGGCATTTATAGGTGTAAAAGATGGAAAAATTAAGTTGAGAAAAGACACGAGAAGATTTAAGTCGATTACTTATGGATTTATAGTTTACTTTAAAGAGAAAGGCTTCAGAGGTTTCACCAGGCTCATTATTGAAGGTCTGAGAAGAAGAATAAAGAAGCCATGTATATAACTATAAGGTGACTTGTGATTAACAAAGATCTTGTATCAATAGTTATACCAGTAAAAAACGAGAGAGATAGGATAATAAATATTGTTAAAGGACTTTATAAACAGAGTCATAGACCTATTGAAGTTATCTTTGTAGATGGAGGCTCAACTGATGGAACGATCGAAGAGATACTTGATGCAACTAAGAGATATTCAGCAAACGATTTTAAAATAAGGTTGCTTAAGGAAAGTGATTTTGGAGATGTAAGGTCTCCTGCTAATGCGAGAAACATTGGAGCATTGAATGCTAGTGGAAAATATGTGATTTTCTTTGATGCTGACTTTGACTTAAGAAGCGATGAACAGATTGTAGAGAAAATAATGCAGGCGTTTAAGAAAGGCGTGGAACACGTTATGATTCGGTATATACCTGCTCAGCACACGTGGATTGAAATAAATCGTGGGAGAGACGACATTGTGTACTATAGAAACTCTAAGCCCATACATGAACTTTGCGGATTTGTGAAGGATATTGTACTTAAAGTGAAATTTAATCCGAACTTAGGACTAGGAGAGGATGAAGATTTTCTATATAGAGTTAGAAGCTTAATTAATCCTAAATACGAAATAATAGATTCTAATGTTATAAGGTGTTGGCCCCACACATTAAAAGAGTATACAAAACAACAATTATGGTACGGTAGAACAGCGTTATCACTATATAGATACAAAGGTAAAAACTTGTTAGAGCACATTATGGGTCTTGTTAAGATGAATGCTTTATTATTAGCTACGTTGACAGGCATAATACTCTTCACTTTATTGCTATATTCTAGAAACCTGGCCTATTTTGCATTTCTATTATTAACATTAACATATGTTATGATTAGGCTGTCTTTGTGGTTAAAGAGAGATTATTCTATCTTAAAGAGTAGACGGGTACTTGTGGATAGATTTCTATGGTATCTCTTTAGAGAAACGTATGGAAGAATGATTTTCGACATCGGCGTGTTGTATGGTGTAATGAGGAGAATCATTAGTAGAGGTGAGTATAGCCTTGGAAAGTAATATGCAAAAATACAAGGTTGCATTACTTACGAACACTCTTAGTAAACCTGGTGGTGCTGAGTATGTGACTATTGCTATGTATAGATCACTGAAAGAGGAAAAGAATTTGCATGTAAATATTCTAGGTCGTGAAAGAGGCGTAGACATTGAGACTCTCAATAGCTGGCTCGATCCTTCAATTAGCCATGAGCTTTCAAAAGACTATATTTATATGCGTAAATTCCCTCTAAATCTGCTAGAGCTCAAAAACTATGACTTAGTAATAAATACGCGTAGCAATGAGGTTCTAGCACCAGCGCATATGCATTACTTGCACTGGGTATTTTCGCCATATGGTGTTAAGGATCCCGAGGCTTTAACTTACTATAGGATCTCTTATGGTATAGGTGATAAGGTTTTAGAATACTCAGTTAGACATGCTTTTCATCTCATGCAACTTAAGACCTCGAGACTTATATTAGCAAATTCTCGCTATGTCGCTAGTTTATTAAAGGATCTGGGCATAAATGCTAATATTCTACAACCTCCTGTAAGATCCAGAGAAATTGCTCAGATTACTACAGGCTCTGAGTGGAGCAGTAGGGAGAATATTGTGATCACTACGACTAGAATAGCATCTGGAAAACAACTTGAAACAATACCTTTAATCGCGTCTAGAGTTAGAGATGCAAAATTCGTATTAGTAGGTTCACTACAGGATAAGAATTACTACATTAAACTGTTGCAGTTAAAGAAGATTTTTGGATCTGATAATTTCATAATAATTCCAAATGTTAGTAAAAGAGAACTGTACGAGTTGATTAGCAGAGCATTAATATATCTTCACACAGCTAGACATGAACCGTTTGGAATAGCTGTTGTAGAGGCCATGGCCGCAGGAGCAGTACCTCTCGTTCATAGAAGTGGTGGTCCTTGGCATGATATTCTCGAAGAGAGGGATGGTCTCTATGGATACTCCTACGAGACCATCGATGAAGCTGTTCAAATATTGAAAGATATTATCTTAAATAAACATGCACATAAGGATGTGAGTGAGAGAGCCCGACTTAAGGCACTAAAATTTGATGAGCAATTATTTAAGATAAAGTTCAGAAAAATAGTTAAGTGTCTCTATGATTAAGACTGATTACCGTTAGGCTAAAGACAGGATCATACTACATAGAGACAAGTTTTAGAGTTGATTAAAATGCTCGGAAAGGGGTCCATAAAAAGAGCGTTTTCATTAAAGTCTAAAGGCTTTCCACTGCACTATGCACTCACAAGCTTATTAAATTACGAAGTCGTGAGGAGAACGTATTACCATTTAAACATCCTCATTCTTCCTAACGGTTTCAAAGTGCTTTTACCGATGAAGTATAGGAATATTCGTAGAGGGATTTTACATAATTACTCTGAAATATTTGTTTATGATGAGTATTCAAAATTGTCAGAATACCGTGTACAAGAAGGAGACATTGTCTTGGATGCTGGTGCTTTTGTAGGGTTATATACATTATCTGTTGCTGATAAAGCTGGTCTTGTGATCGCTGTAGAACCTAATATCGCCTCCTATATCTTCCTGATTAATAATGTTAAGATGAATAATCTCGTCTCTAAGATTATAACTTATAATGTAGCATTAGGAGATTTTGAAGGAAACGCTATACTTTATATTGAGGACTGGCTTGCAGGAGGTTCAACTCTTTTTAATTCCTGGCATGCAGATTATGGTCATAGATTAAAGATTTCAGTTAAAGTGGTTAAACTAGATGATATACTTAATAATATCGGCATTGATAGGGTTGATCTAATGAAAATTGATGTTGAAGGAGCGGAGTTAATGGTTTTGCGTGGTTCCATAGATCGTCTAAAAAGGCGTTTAATAAAGAGACTGGTCATGGAGATACATTTAGATGTGGTCAGCGTTAAAGATGTTAAGAGTTATCTCGAAAAATATGGATACAAAATAGAGTTGTTTGAAATACGCGGGGACACAGCACTGGTGTATAGTAGATGCTGATAATTGATAAGAGTTGAGACTACATGATGAAATACGTTACTATATTTCCTCATTGGGGCCTCTCTTTTAAAGTCGTTTCTCGCTATGTTTATAAAGCTTTAAAGGAATGGTCTTACAAACCTTATATCGCTGATTCCACGAGGTATTTCTCTTATAGTGTTAACGTTATTAAAAGACATTTATACCGTAGAGGCACAGTCATATTTATAGGAAATTTCAGTGAACTTCTATGGTTTATAAAGTATCTGCTTTTAGCCAGACAATTTTCACCAAATATTATTTTTTATGGAGTAGCAGAGGGTCCTTTAATGAAAACCACTAGGAACATATACTCAATGCTTGACAGAATCATTGTGGCGTCCAAATTTGGTGTGCAAAAACTATGGGAACTAGGTGTAAAAACTGATATAATAATGCCTTACGCAATCGATATTAATGAATTCGAAGATATTTGTAGGAGGAAAGACGCGAAAAGGCATGACAATAAAGTAACGTTGCTTTCAGTGATTTCAGCTCTCGTACCACGTAAAGGATTAATAATATATTTGAGAGCTTTAAAAACATTGCTAGATAAGAAGCCGACATTAGCGGATAAAATTACAGTTGTTCTAAAAGTGCCAGAACTTATTGAGATCCCTCCTGAATTGAAAAAGATCATCGCTCTAATAAGTGGTTGGCTCGATAGAAACTCTCTGATAAAGCTTTATTGTAGCACTGATGTCATAGTGGTCCCATCTTTGAATGAAGGCTTCTCTATACCTATAATCGAAGCATTTGCAGCCGGCAAACCTGTGATATCTTTAGACGCTCCTCCTATGAACGAGCTTAACTCAGATAAATATGGTTGGCTTATTAAAGTATGAAAATCTAGAATCATTGGTGATCACGAGATTTTTATACCTGATATTGATGATTTCGCAGAAAAATTGTTAGACGCCATTGAGAGCGATGATAAGAGAAATGAATATAGCATAAAAGTTGCTAGTATAAGATGGAAATATCATTATCAACTCTGTTATAAACCTCTTCAGTATCTGATTTGAAAAACTCTTTTAAGATGTCTTATCTCTCAATACATTTATCAACATCGAAGAGGTTATGATTATGGCTAATAGAGCTAGTGTTAAAGCCGTGAGTGGTAGCACGGCTCTCTCTATAGGTAGTTTTGTTTATACCGCTATATCGGCTTTAGGAAGCATTGTCATTGCCAGGCTTCTCGGCCCCTCAGATTATGGTGTTATAAGTATTGCACTCATATACCCAATAATGTTTAGCGGATTGGCTGATCTAGGTCTTTCAACAGCTATAATGAGATATGCTTCTCTTGGTGATTTTAAAAATGCTTCTACAGCTTTTTATCTTCGTATAATTGTGAGCTTATTATTTGCTGTAGCATTGGTTCCATTAGCATCATATCTAGCGGCAATGCTTCAGAGACCATATTTAACACCTATGATCTATATTTTAGCTATCTACAGCTTTGCTAGTGGAGCTTTATCATCTGCCACGGCCTTGCTTGCTGGCGTAAATAGGTATTGGGATCTTGCGTTTATAAACATTGTTTTAGCTGTTGTAAAGGTTTCTTCATCAATAGCTCTGATATTAGCTGGCTACGGTGTCTATGGAGCTTTATGGGGCTTCTCAATAGGATATTTCTTAGCAGCTTCCTACGCTTTAATTCTGTCTCTGAGATCAGTAGATTCAGTGTTTAATTTGACGAGGAATTCTCTCGTAGAGGTATTAAATTATTCAATACCATTATATATACCAGGATTGATCGGGATCCCGCTTGGTCAACTATATAATATTCTCAGAGCAATATATGTCTCCAATGTAGAGATGGGAAATTATCAAGTAGCTAATAATCTATTAGCACCTATAAATATAGTTGCAGGCTCAATATCTACAGCATTATTCACAACATTACCTCAGTTAATTAATGAAGAATATAAGTTTAAAGAAGCTATAAATAGAGCATCTAAATATATAGCTTTAATAATTACACCAATCGCTATAGCTTTAGCTCTTTTCTCAGAACAAATTGTTTACATAATCTATGGATCACAATATGAATTAGCACCACAATATTTGTCAATAATGGCTTTACCAAATATGCTTGCTCCATTTGGTGTAGTGACAATGTATTTAAATATTATTGGGGCAACCAGAGTGACAATGATGTTAAATATAATTAATATGTTAATAGGATTGCCAATAACATGGATCTTATTAATATATTATGGAATGTTTGGAGCAGTAGTAGCTGGAGCCATAAATAGTTGCATAGGTGCGATAATCTCCTTGTCAATTGTTAAAAAACTGTATAAGATAAGTATTAAGATTATGAATATAGTTAAATATTGGACTCCTTCACTACTCTCTGGATCTCTAACGTATTTGATGATGTCTAGAATAGCGGATATATGGGCTGCTTTAAGCATAGGATTTATGACATATATATTGCTACTGATGATATTAGTTTCTATAATGACAAGTGATGATGATCTGATCAATTTAATCGATATTAATAGAAATATTAAGTATATAGGTCCTCTGATCAATTATATATTAAGTATAATTTTTGAAATCAGGTTGATGCTAAGAGAGTTATGGACATATATTTCAAAGACATGAAGTCTGAAGTTACTTTACTTATAAAGTACTTATAAAATATTTTAAGGCGGTTGAATTGAGAGTTGGTGTTGTAGGTCTAGGTTTTGTTGCTAATCATCATGTTAATGCTTGGAGAAAAATTGGTGGAAGAATTCTTGCGGTTGCTGATATTATTGAGGATAAAGCTAGAGATTTCGCTTATAGATATGATATTCCGAAATATTTTAGATCTGTTGAAGAAATGCTTGATAATATAGAGCTTGATGTTTTAAGTATATGTACTCCTCCTCAGACTCATAAACAAATAGTTTTAAAAGCTGTTGAAAAAGGTGTTAATGTTTTTGTTGAAAAACCTTTGGTGTTAAAATATTCTGATGCTGTTGAGATCATTGAAAAAGCTAAGTCTAGAGATGTCAAAATTGGTGTCACTACAAATTATTTATTTACACCAACTATGGTTAAGACTAGAGAACTTCTTAGAAAAGGCGTTATCGGCGATTTAAAACGTGTTGACGTCTTTGTGTATGTTCCTGAGGATGTCATATTAAATGTTGATGGTGGGTGGCTTAAAGATCTTCCTGGAGGAGCTTTTGGTGAGGTTTTGCCACATCCAATATATCTTTTACAAAGTTTTGTAGGAAAACTAGTTCTTGTGTCAGTTTCTTCAGCAAAAATATCTAAAAGTATTTGGCAGAAATATGATGAACTTCATGTTTTGTTAAAAGGTGAGAGAGGTTTGGCGAGAATTATAATAAGTTATAATGCAAAATATTTTGATATATATATGATTATTGAAGGTGTTAAAGGTCATATTATTGTGAATCCTATCGGCAAAATTATTGCCAAGCTTGATCCTAGCTGGAGATATCTGAAAAATATTTTCAGCATAAGATATTATACAACATTATGGCTAGATCATATTACAAGAAAAATATCAAAAGATCCTTACATAGAAAACATAAAAATATTCAAAAATTATATAGAGAAAAGATCTTCATATATCTTCAGTTATGATGATATATTAAACCAAGTGAAAGTCTACGAAGAGATATTAAGCTCTTTAGAACAGCACTAGCCTATTAATGCGGAAAACAATGTTGAAAGAGCCTGAAAATATAACTGGAAATAGAGCAGTAATTCTATTAATACGTCAAGAGGTATTTTAAGATCCTCAACTAGCAAGTATGTTTAAACAGGTTTGCAGAGCGAGTGGTTATGGATAAACCGAGGGTACTCATTGTTCATGAGCTTTGGTGGCCTAGGGGTGGGGGTGGTGTACTAGCTACCCATTTAATAACAGAGATATTGGCCAGGCATGGCTTTGAGGTTAGGGTTGCTACTGGTGTTCGGGGCTATGAGGCGATAAGTAGTGTTGATTTTATCTATGAGCCTAGGCTTGGTGCTAGCAACAAGCTGGGGCTCTGGTTGAACACCTACATGTTGAGTAGGGAGAACTGGTTTAGGAGGCTTATTGAGTGGGCTGATATTGTCTACATACCCCGCTACGCCTACCCATTAATCCCGATAGCCAAGGCCTTGGGGAAGAGGGTTGTTGTACACCTACACGACTACCAGCCAATATCGTACACTGCTGTCATATTCCACAGCGATAGCTTCAAGAGCGACTTTAAGAGGACATTCCACTACGAGCTACATCAACACGGCCTGGCGAGAGCCCTAATCACAACCCCACTCACACCAGTTAATAGACTCGCCAGAAAGTGGGTGTCACAGGCAGACGTAGTTATCTGCGTATCAAATAGGCAACGAGAAATACTAGAGAAGGCCATGCCTGAGATCAAAAGCAGGCTAGTAGTTGTCTACAACCCACCACCCAAAATCCCACCTATACACAAGGAGCTATCAGAGGAGAAAACCTTACTCTACCTCGGAGGCCCTAGCTTCATAAAAGGCTTCCAAATAGTCCTCAAAGCCGTTGATGAGATCTCAAAGGAACACCGAAACCTAAGAGTGATAATGACGAGAATAAAGAAGAATATCCTTGGACAAAACTATATAGTTTATAAAGAATTGCCTTATGATGAAATAATTAAGTTACACACGAGAGCCTACGGATTACTCTTCCCATCAATATGGGAGGAGCCATTTGGTTATGCTGTAATAGAGTCAATGCTTATTGGAACTATACCAATAGCATCAAAAGTTGGCGGTGTGCCAGAAGTTGTAAAGGGTACTGTTGCAGAAAAGTTTTTATTTGAGCCAGAGAATATCGAGGAATTTAGTGATAGAATAGAGAGACTCGTGTCGTTATCTAAGGAAGAGGTTGTAAGCATTGGAACAAGGCTTAGGGAGGATGTCCGTAAATTGTTTGATAGGGGAAAGATAGAGCGTAAATTAATAGATTCTTTTATGTCGATACTAAGCTGAATGATTGTGATGATATGTGAGTAGCTTGTTGAGATCTAGAAATGGTGTATTAGTGGTTTTTCTCGGTCCTGTAGGTGTAGGTAAATCCACTATTATGCGTTACTTAGCTGAAGTGTTTAGAGTTCAGAACCGAAAGATCCATGTTAGTTTTTTGAAATCTTTTCACGGAGTATCATTTGTTCTCTGGCTCTTCACTGCAAGGATTCTTGGTTTGAAGTCTAGAGGTAGGTTTGCACCATGGTTGTTGCTTATTAAGGCAGGGAAAATAGAAGTTGCCAAAACATTACTTAAATTTACTATGTATTTTGACGCCTTTCTCCTCATACCTGCAAAACTATTGTTTCTCAGATTGCTTAAGAAGCTAGGTTTTATAGTTTTGGTCGAGGAATATGCATATACCTCTATACTTGATTATTTATACACAGGTAAGCAAATGCTCGGTATAAAATCACTGCCTCAAACTCCATTAAATATTGTTCTCAGCCTTCTCATGAAGTACGAACCTGAGGTTTTAATAGTTTTAATGGCTGACACAAAGGAATTAATTAGAAGATGGCATAAAAGAGGATATGGAGAACCACAACAACAGTATCTTAAGCTTCTAACATATTACTGCACAAACATGGTCAGGCACTCAAGAAAGATCATAGTTGATACCTCTGACATGAATGAGAGTCAAACCTTAAAATTTGTCTACAAATTGATTATGGAGATCATAGAGAAGAAGAAATGAAATGAGGCCAGGAGTGAAACATATAACTTCAAGCTCTTCTAACTATGTGATTCTATCCGGTGCTGATGGTTCTGGAAAGACTACTGTTGCCAAGCTTCTAGTCTCTGTATTATCTAATCATGGTTTTGTTTGTTTTCATTGGTTTAGAGGTTCTCATATTCTTGCATCTCTCTTGGCAAGAATTTTTTCTCGTTTAAATTCTTTTCGTGGCGTCTGTAATCCTTATTATATGATCTGTGTTTCTGATAGACTTAAAAGTCTCTGGGTTCATATTGAGTTCTGGTCTCTTCTTCCTCATGTTTTCATAAGGTTTTTTCTAAGGATTTTCTGTGATTATCTTGTTTGTGACAGAGGTTTTCTAGATTTCATAATATGGATCATAGCGACTCTTGATAGACCATCTTTTCTTCGAAGCATCTACGGATCTTTTCTTCTCAGACTAGCCTATATCGAGAAGCCTGTTTATCTATATGCTGACCTCAACATTCTTTTCAAAAGATCTGATACCCCGAAAAGTTTTGTTTTTAAAGAGCTTTCTATATATAATTCTCTGGCTAAAAATCTGTCGCTATGCAGTATTGATACTGGAGCTAAAAATCCTCATGAGGTTGCTATAGAGGTTTTGAAATGTCTGAAAAGATGAATACTCTCGAGGATAGTCTGTCTCTTAGGCTACTTAAGGTTTTAGAAGGATCTTACAGACCAGATCATTACGAGGCTACAAGGCTTGCAGATGTTGCAAGATTTAACAAACTTTATCTATCATATCTCAGGAGTATAAAAGATGTTCTTGGCGAAGAGCTTTCACGTGAGGAGGCTAGATATAGATGGTTTATGAATAACGTCTATGAGGTTGCTAATGTTTTGAGAGGTTTTGAATATGCTTTTTATAAGTTTAGAAAGCCTGTGGATCATGTCTCAGTGGATCTTGATATAATAATAAGTTCAAAAGATATTTATAAAGCAACGAGACTTTTACGTGAGAAAGGATTCGAGGTGATAGTTTATGAGCCTTACACAATAACTCTAGCTAGAAAAAGCTTCATAATAGACCTGTATACACAGCCTTCATTTGCATGGATCATATATTCAGATGGTGAGAAGTTGCTCAAAGAATATTCTGAGGAGATCATGATAGACAATGCTATGGCAAGAGCGTTGACCATAGAGGCTGAGACAGCTGTTTCAGCAGCCCACGCAATATATAAGGAACATATGGTTCTTTTGATAGATTGTTTAACAATATGGAGATGGATGAGCAAAAAAGTGTGGGACATAGCATATGAGCTTGATATAGAGAAGTCAGTTGAGAAGACAATAGAGATATGCAGCTTAGTGAGAAGAGGATTGGCAGAGACGCCATACAGAATCGATATGACAACATTGTTAGACGTATATATAGACAAGATCTTTAGAGACCCACTGTTCAGATCAACAATATTAAACATTTTAAAATACCTCATGAAAAGAGAGGACATCGGAACAATAATATTAAACAGAATAAAAAGAAAAACCTATTAAAACCCTCCAAAACCTATACACAACAATAACATACAAAAGATCTTTACAGACATAAAAAGGTTCGAGACGATGTTTTCTTAACAAACAAAATATACCTTCGATCAATAACCGTTTATACATTTTTATTTTTCTCTTATTCTCACATCTTCACTTTTTATCGAGAGATTTTTAGATAGGTAGTTCTTCTTCAAAACTTTATTAATAAAGATCATAGGATGAGAAGTTTTGATTAGAAAGATAATTATCTTCATCTATTTCTGAGGCCGAGGCTTGCTCGATTGTTATCTCTAGAGAGATTGCTAAAAAGATAAAGATCTTATATTAATACGATTCAGGGTCTTTATCATAATAGGATCCTTTTAAAAACTATTAATAATAATAAAATAAGTGTAAGCTTTATCTATTCGTATGATGAAAGTTTGTAAAATCACTATAAAAACCTTATGTAGCATATATTAACTGTTAAATTTTCAAAAGAATAAAGAATAGTTAGAAGGTGCTGATATGAAGATTTTTATAGCAGCTCCTGCTGGAGTTTATACTGGGGGTCCTACGGCATTATTTCAATTATGTCGTGAGCTGAAAATGTTTGATATAGATGCTTCTATAGCTTTTTATGGCAGAACTAAGGAAGATCCTGTGCATCCTAATTATAAAAAATATGGATGTTCATGGATTTATATTGATAATATAAAAGATGATAAGAACGTAGTCATAATAGTGCCAGAGACGGCAACACATCTTATGAAACGTTTTATAAAGGCTAAAAAAGTGATTTATTGGCTTGCTGTTGATAATTATGTTCTCACTATTTATAAGCCATCTATATGGGAAAAGATCTTATATATTTATCGTAAATATATGTTAGATCCTTATCTCATTTACGCATATATCCAAGGATACATATATGTATATTTTAATGCATTTAAAGCTGAATATGTTAATAAGCTTATTAATGAGAAGAAGATCTATATACCTAATGCAGATCTACATCTAGCACAATCTAAATATGCCAAAGAATTTCTTCTTGATCATAATATTGAACATGACAAGATTATAATGATACGTGAGCCTTTAGAAGAGGAGTTTATAAATAACGCCGGGGCCGGGTATGATATGAAAGATGATCTTATTGCATGGAACGCTAGAAAAGCCTATCCAGTATCATTTAAATTAATAAATCTTCTTAAAAGGCGTGGTTTTACAGTTTTTGAGCTTAAAAATGTTGGCAAAAAACTTATGCTCAAGATCTTATCAAAAACCAAGTTATTTGTCGACATAGGTATTCATCCAGGGAGAGATCGTCCATTACGTGAGGCAATTGTTATGAATAATATGGCTATTGTAAATAATCATGGAGGCTATTACTATCAAGATGATTGTATGATTCCAGAAGAGTTCAAGCTGAATTGTTATCTCGATTGCATGTTTAATTACAATCAATATCTCAGAAATATAGAATATTACATTGAAAACTATAAATATTATATCAAAAAATTTTATAGTTTCAAGAATCATATTTTACATGAACCATACATCTTTCAAAACGATGTGAAAGAGCTAGCCAAAATATTAAATGAATGGATCAAAATATGAGATTATTGGCATATTTTATCTTAATCAAAAATGTATATGATCTCCGCTGAAATTTTCTAATATAACCATTCGTGCTCTGAAGGGTGTCGTGTGTTCGTGAGAGATCATAATCAATTCTCTATTTGTGGGCAAGATCTTTTTCAAATTATTAAGTATATCTAGAGTTTTGTCGTTGCTTCCTTTATCATAAGCTATAATAATCTCTATATCACCTGGGTAGTCTTGAGCAATTATTGAGATGATCGCTTCTTTAATATATTTCTCAGCATTATAAACAGGAACTCCAACACTAATCTTTGGCTGAAAGTTCATGAAGATCCCTCTGTATAAGCTAATAACACCTTCTCACCAAAAGGCACTTCTGCATCAAGATTTAGAAAACGAAATCTATATTCAAAAACAAAATTTTTAATTATCTTAGGTATCTCAAAGAAGTCTTGGCCTCTATGATATATAGACACGATCATGACAGGTTTAAATCTTTTGATAGTCTTCTCTGCACCTAATATTGTATCAAGTTCGTAACCTTCTACATCTAATTTTATAAGCCCTACCTCAAGATCTTTTTCATCAACAAACTCATCTATTGATATCACCTCAGTTGTCTGACCTACCTCTTGGTCATATACATCTGAGATAAAAGACGCACCACCAAGAGGCACGATATGTTTACTCTCTTTTCTCAGACCTAGGGCTTTTTTAATTGGCACCACTGTTTGTGATAAATTATTTAATTTGATAGTCTCTAGAAGCAGATCATAGTTTTCTGACAATGGTTCGAAAGCATATATTCTCCGCGGATTATACTCTTGAAGCACTATTGCACTATCACCTATGTAAGCTCCTCCATCTATAAAATCTTTTCCTTTCAATTTATCAACAGCTTTCTGAGGAAGATATTCGATCCCTAGTTTGTAAAAGAACACTGACATACTAAAACTATTAATTGGAAGTTTATATTCTCTGCCGGAGAATTTTAGAACATAATAGTCCTTTATTTTTCTTATATTTCTTCTAAATTCTCCATATTTTTTCTGCAACTTTATATCTTCTTCATCAAAAAGCATTGATCTTGGGATCTCAGATAGTAATGCAGAATAAATTTTATTTCTTATAAATTTCTTTATCTCTTTCACATCATGATTATCAAAAAGATCTATACAAAACTCAGGTCTTACTCGAA
>Ga0080005_133294_pt1 | contig 21560 bp, 22 predicted proteins | sample JossMetagenome_2_FD_69208 | JGI IMG/M metagenome (GOLD analysis project Ga0080005, IMG submission 69208) | Hot spring sediment microbial communities from Joseph's Coat, Yellowstone National Park, USA - JC3_ASED (SPADES assembly) (version 2) | ecosystem: Environmental > Aquatic > Thermal springs >...
AGGAAGCTCGGCGTATCCGAATACCGCGTCCTCTACAGCGTGAGGGACTTCCTCGGCGGCCGCGAGATGGGGAGACGCGTGGAGAAGGTGGCCGAATAGCCGCCAGGGGACGCCGGACCTCGCCGCGTACGGCCGAGGGGCCGGCCGCGCCGCCGGCTACGTGGCGCATCTACCGCGCTCCCGGCGCGATGGCTCCCTCGGCCTTCCCGCTGCAACTCGCGGGAAAGCGCATCCGGCCGAAGCCGCGCATCGCAAGGCCGGCAGGTAGCAGATCAATGTCTGATTATGGGGCACACATCTTTTGTACTTCGTGCCCATCTAGCATCTGTCGATTTTTAAGGGGTGCGGCCGATTATGCGGACCCCTTTCGTTACTTCGGCAATACGCGTCGAGATTCGGTAAAGACCCGGAGGTATACCTGTTGGAGTTTCTGAGCAGAAACGTCGACCCCGGCGAGAGGGTTGAAATGTACCCTGCGGCTTCTAGGTGGTTCTGGGAGGAGGGCATGAGGCTTCTCGCGGCTGGGGACGTCAGGCAAGCTAACTTCAGAGTCGCCGAACCCTCGGGGTTGAGACGCTTAGAATCCTGCCACGGCGCGTGAAAAAAGGGTTCGGGAGGGCTACGTGGTTGCACTCTACAACCCCAACAACCCCTTGCTTTTTTGGCCGAGGGAGTTTGTGCTGGACTGCGCGAGGGAAGAGAAGGAGAGGAGCCAAGCTGTTGGTCGACGAATTCTTCATAGACTTCGTCGGGGTCGAATCCGCGGCGCTTGGTCGCCCTGTCGTTAAGTCATACGGCAAGCTCCTGGCGACGCCGGGGCTGAGAATCGGGGCCGTAGTCTATCGTCACAAGTCGCCACATCCCTGGAGGATAAACGGTGTGGCTGGCTACGCCATCTACGCCGTAGGCCCCCAAGGTCTTCGCCGCCACAAGGCAAGGACGTTGGCCTTCCTAAAGGAGGAGAAGCCGCGGTAGGAGATGCATAAAACACATAAACACATACCAAGCGCTACGCATTTCTACACCGTACTGAGGCGCCCGCCCACGGGCATCGAGACGCGACCGCTTCACGACAAAGGCGTTGAGGGCTTCTGCATCTCCCTAAAAACCCGAGCTAAACAACCCCTGATTTCTATGTTGCGCAATGTTTAAATATGGGCTATTTCTCCAGTATTTATGAAGAATCGCGGACAGACCCTAAAACTCCTTGAAAAACAACGCCAGATCGCCCTCCTCCAGGGGGTCTCGCTTATCGTTGCGGTGGGCGGATTGGCCCTCTTCACGGTCCCAGCGTTGTTGGATCATCTGCTAGGCGGGGCCCTCCAGAGCTTGCTCCCGCCTGCGATATATAACGCCATCCACGAGCTACGACACCTCCTCGGCATACCATGCCATTAAGAGGCCTTCCGGGCTTTATCGTCGTCGGCATAATTGCCGCCTTTCTTCAAGTTATATTTCTCTTCCACTTCGCCGCCCCCCTCGCGGAGACCCTCCACGAGATGTTCGCCGCCTCTAGAGAAGAGGAGGAGACGGCATATTGGGCGGCATATCTTGCTACCGCCCTATATGGAGGGTCGTTCGGTGTGGTCTTCCACTTCGTTACACGCCGCATCGAGCCATTTAGAGCCTCGCTCCTCTTCTTCGTCGGGTATTCATTGCTCCCTGCGCTTAAGTGGCTCCCCACGCCCCACGGCGTGAGCTATCTGGAGCCGGTGTGGTGGCGCGAGGCGGTTTACGCCCTGTACCTCCTCTACAACATGGCTCTCCTATCTGCCCTAGCCCTACTCCGCCCCTTGCCTCTCAAGGCGGCGGCCATCGTGGCTGTTGTTGTGGGTTTCGTGGCGTTTCCCAACTTCACGCTACCCGAGAGGTACTACGAGATAGTCCCCGACCTGAAGGCGCTGCAGGGGCTGGCGCTGGCGTCGTGGGGCCTCTTTTGGCTGGTGATGGCGCTAGGAGCCAGAGCCCTCATGCCTATCAAAAAGCTGTAAAGTGTCGCCGTTTCGCCGCAATTTTTTAGAGACTGCGTGGAGGGGCATAGCCGTAATCCACACCGGCGAGGTTCCGCCCGTCGTTGTACATATTAAGGAGGCGCTTCGGCGAACCGCAACGCCGGTGCATATATTCTCAAACCGAGAGCTGGAGAAGGCCGTTAGATGCTACGACGCAGTGGTGTTCGCGGAGGCGCTGGGCGGCGTCGTGCGCCTCCTGTGCCCCCTCCTTAGAGACAAGGAGGTTGACCCGCCCGTGGTGGTCACGGACAGGCTGGGACGCTTCTTTATACCTCTAATCGGCGCGCACCGAGGCGCCAACGCTTTGGCGGAGGAGCTCGCCTCTCTGCTGGGAGGCATCGCCGTGGTGACCACTGCTGTGGAGGCTGCGGGCGCGTTGCCGCCGGAGGACGTGGAGAGGCTCCTCCTGTGCAGAATGGCTAGGGAAGAAAGGTTGCGAGTTGCAGCGGCGCTGAGAGACGGGAGACAGGTTTGCATAGCGGGCGTCGAGGAGGCCCCGCCTGGCTACAAAACAGGCGAGGAATGCGAGGTCGTGATAAGAAGGGGGAACAACTGCAGGGAGTGGGAGATCTGTTGCAAGCCCCTCCGCCTATACGTGGGGGTGGGATTCTCCTCGAAGGCGACGGCGAGCGAAATAGTCGAGGCCGTGCGCAGGGCGTTGATGGAGCTGGGCGCAAGCCCCCCTCAAGTGGAGGCCCTCGTCTCCGTCAAGCCGGAGGTCTTCGAGGCTGCTAAGGCGCTGGGTTTTCCCGCATTCGTCCTTAAGCCAGAAGAGCTGAGGGCGGACTGGGGCTGCCTCTCGCCGGCGAGCACGAAGGCGCTGGAGACCTTCGGCCTGCCGGGCGTGGCGGAGCCGGCGGCTCTCACCGCGGCCGGTCCAGGCGCTTTTTTGGTATATAGGAAGAGGGTGCTAGGCTCGGTCACCGTGGCCGTCGCGGCGTCGCCGTGAGGTGCATAAAGTCGCTGTTTAGCTTCTTCGCCGTCCTCCCGCTGAGCGTTTCCCAGCTGGACTTCAGATACGTCCGGGCGCTTCCCTACGTGGTGGCCCGGCGGTGGGCGGAGTAAGGACGGCTGTGTACCTCGCCACTAGCGATAGGCTTGTGGCGTACCTAGCCCTTCTGCTGGCCACGGGCCTCAACCACCTCGACGGCCTAGCCGACGTGGCCGACGCGTTGGTGGTGCGCGATCGAGAGAGTCCAGGCAGATTCTTGAAGACCCCCATAGGGGTGTTGCCGGGGTTTTCGCCGTGGTGACGGCTCTGACGCTGGGCTCAACGCCAAGCTGGTAACCCCCTTGAATACGTGGCGGCTGAGGTCTTCTCAAAATCCGCAGTAGTGGTGCTGGCAAGTTTCTCCCGGTCGTTTAAGCCTGGCCTCGGCGAGCTTTTTATAAGAGAAAGCAGAAGACAGCGGCCCTACGTCCTTCCCGCTTTGTTTCTCGCCGGCGTGTTTAACCCCATTGCGGCCTTAACCTCATGGGTAGCCGCGGTGACGCTGTACCTAGCGGCGTATAGACATCTCGGCGGGGCCAACGGCGATATGCTCGGCGCGGCGATGTAAGTAGCGCGGGTGGCCTACCTACCCGTGAGCTGGGAGATCTTAATCGTTCTACTTCTCGAAGTTGCCGACAAGCCCAGGTGACAGCTGGGCTACTTGGTGAGCCGTCTCATCCCATGTAGCTCCACCCGGTCTCGCTCTACTACAGACTGCTTGCGCCGCTGGCCGCCAGCGGCGGGCTACTCCGCGGTATGGCTCTCGTCTCAACTGCGTTCATCGGCGCGGCCTTGGTCGCCGTGCTAGACGCATGTCTGAGATCGCTTGGCCCGCTTCTCTATGCCTTGTTAAGCGCCTACCTTCTCAATGACCTTCTTCATCACGCACGTCCTTTACCCTTGTTGGGAGCACGCCGGGATGCCCGCCATGAGAACCGTGGTGCAACGATTCGTCAGAACCTCCCACAGGCTGGTGAGGATCATGCGAACTCCGCCTGTTTGGAGGGCGCGGCTGAGTCGCTGGCGGACTCTTTTATCTCTCCCCTCCTCTGGTACCTACTGCTGGGCCTGCCCGGCGCTTGGCTACAGCGTCTCGTAAACACGCTGGAGGGACTTGTGGCCTTCAGGAAGAAGGGGCGGCTGGACGCCCCTCGGCGTATTTAGACGCGGCATTTAACTACATTCCGGCCAGAATCGCCGGCGTATTAATCTTGGTGGCGGGAAGTTTCAAGGGACGCCAGTTGCTGGCGCATAGATTCAAGATACTCAGCATAAACGCCCGCTGGCCCATAAAGGCGTTGGCCAGCGCCTTGGGCGTGAGGCTGGAGAAGCTCGGGCACTACTCGGCGGGGATGGGCGGGCTCCTCAGCGGGGGAGAGGCGAGGAGGGGGTCTGGCGCTGGCGGCCAGGGCCGTGTTCCTCTGGTCGCTGATCGTCATCTTGCCGGCGTTCCTTCGGTAGGCGTATACATATTAAAATCACGAGGTTCGACTTCACGTTGACGTCACCTTCAGCGGGCCTTACGGTCTCCGAGGGCAGCGTCAGATCCTCCATGATCAGCGGTCTGCACCCAAGCGACCGCACCTCGGCTACAGCCCTCTTGACGCCGTCTGTGTCCGGCGGCGGGATCACCACGAGGTTGCGGCCGCAGTCAGACATGGGAAGCGGCTGTGGAGATTTGGCGTGTTGCGAGACCACCACGACCTGCGTCAAGTCCAGGCCTGCCTTGGCCAGCGCCACGTTGATTGAGGAGACTCCGTTGATCACCTCAAAGGGCACCCCCAACGCCCTTACTCTCTCCATCAGCTCCCAGTCGGAGACAGTCGGGTCGCCGTGTGCCACAAGACACACGTCGGCTTCCAAAGAAAGCGCGGCGAGCCTCCTCAGCTCCTCTTCCTGGTTTTTATATGACAGCTGGGCTATGTCCTTGCCTTCTAGAGGTAGCCTCTTCAACACGCTGGGCCACCCGGCCACCACTTGGCATTTCTCAAGTGTCTTCAACGCCTTGATGGTGATGTAGTCGGGGTCCCCCGGCCCCGCCCCTACTACGTAGAGCACGCTTGAACACAAAAGGAAGTATATATGTCATGCGTCTGGGGATATGCAACGCCGCTTAAAACACGGGCCGCTGGAGCCGAGGAGCGTAGCGCGGGGTTTCAAGCCCCCGCGGGTCATGTAATGTTTTTATAGAGGTACGGCGTGGTGTTTATGGCCGATGTTTCCGGCGTTGCGTACAACGCGCTTAAGATAGTAGCTGGCACGTCCTAGGCAAGATGAGGGAGGGCAAGAAACCGACCGAGGAAGTCCTCGTCCTATACCTAGGCACCATCGTGGGAGATCTAAGGGAGAACGGAAAGACGTAGCCAGGCTGGATAGCAGGTTCGACAAGACGAATAAAAGGATAAATGAAACCAATAAGAGGATAGACGTCCTCCAGACCACCCTCCTGGAGATACAAAAGCTGTTGATAGAGTTCGTCAGTAGACCAGTCGCCTTCGATAAATGCCGGCAAGGTCCGGCGAGGTGCACAACTGCGACGAGGCTACTCTCAAAGCGGAGGAAACGCAACTCGACCTCTATTTAACCATTTGTAGAATTCACAGTAGCATCTTGAAGAACAACACGGAAGATTTAGGACTAGGGTATTTCGACCCGTGGCGCTAAGGAGCCGGCGTATATGTGGTGGAGTTCTATGGCGACGTTGCTGTGGTTAGATATAAAGAGTATGGTTGGGTTTATCACACATGAAAATTGCACTGTAGCAGTAGTTGCCTACAGGCCTCCGTCGAAGTCATGAACGGTGCTATGATATTCCCTCGCATCCTAGCCGCGCTGGGTCCTACAGGGTATATATTCGCGACAATCCCGTCAGCCGGTGTACCCGCCGTACGGAACCGCCGAGAGGGCCCATCAAGAAGGCCTCTCTATCTGAGGAATTGCGTGATGCGGTGAGAGTCAGCGACAGGGCCCTACCGTTTTTTCGTATTCCTGCTCCACAAGCCCCAGGGCGTCTAGCCCATGGCGCTCCGCCCTCCACAGCGCATAGCCCATAGCAACTCCCTCCTTGACGTAGCCATCCTCGTAGGCCCTCAGCCCGGGGCACCGGGAGCGGGCGAAGGACGTAGTGGAGTAGTAGACGCGGGTCACGCCAACCTCCTTCATGAGGCCGAGGAAGTCGGCAGATCCGTCCTCCACGATCCACTTAGTGGTTACCACCGTCAACAGTCCCGGGTGCCCGCCTAGGGCCTTGTAGAGAGCCGCGGCCGCCGCCATCTGGGTGCCGCCGGCCAGCACAGCCTCGCCGCCTGCCTTCACGACGCCCAGCGCGACGGCGGCTACGGCGATGTGCACAGGATCTCCCACCTCGCTGACGGCGGTGACGGGATCGGCTGGGGCGTTGATGCGGGAGACCGCCTCCTTCACCACGGCTATTTTCAGTCCCTTGGGGTTGCTGGGCGCGGCGCTACTGGTGCGGCCCCAAGCGTCGTACCCCAGCGCCACCAGTATGGCCATAGCCGTGGTGGTGCCCCCAGGGATGGACTCCCCTATGACAACTCTGCCTAGGCGCCCTAGTTGCTCGCCGAGCAAAACGCTGTTTCTTATCATGTTCACCACGACGTCTCTGGGGAGGGCGCCCTTTCTGATGTCGCCGCCCGGAGCGCCGTCGAGCGCCACCCTGGCCACCCGCGGCGGGTATTTCGCGCCGGCGTCCACCACCAGCTTCGGGAGGTCTGCGGTGAGGGCTCTGGTGACCAGCGCAGGCGTGGGTATGCCCGTAGGTGTTGCGGGAATTACATCTAGCGTGATCGGCTTACCTGTCAGTAGATACTCGACGTCCAGTGTCGGCGTGTAGTGCGTGGCCTCTGGCGAAGGGCCCGCCACGGAGATGCCGGGTATGAGGGAGACGTCCGTGGTTCCTATCACCACGACTAGCACCTCTCCCATGGCCTCAGATTTTCGAAGGTTTTTAAATATTGGCTAAAAATCCGATTTTTAAGAAAAATGGCAGACTCCTCTTCGTGACGGCGATATTATGGCGTTGCCGGCACTCTTACATTTACAGATTGATGCGGCTCTACCGATAAATTTATTAAATGGATTTTTGGCCAATATTTAAAAATGGGAAACATCGCACATCCATGGAGGTAATTCTCGTGAACCACGGCTCGCGGAGGCGCGATTTCAACCAGTTGATGGAGGCGTTGGCTACCCGCCTCGAAAAAGATCTGGGCATGCCCGTGAGGGTTGGGTATAACGAATATGCGGAGCCCAACTGGCGCGACCTTATGCGTAGCGGCGAGGGCCCCGTGGTTGTCGCGTTGGCGTTTCTGGGACATGGGAATCATGTATACCGTGACATCCTCAGCGAGCTGGGCGTGGAGGTCGGCAAGTGGCAGAGGAGCACGTTCGGCAGACTTGTATACGTGACTCCGCCCCTTGGGAATTCGCCTCTTGTCTATCAAGCCGTAAAGGCCAGGATACAGGCAGCGCTGAAAGCCGAGACCCCCTCCTACGTGTTGGACCCCGAGGAGATAGAGGCAGAATCGCTTAAGGCCGCCGCGGCGGCGCTGGGCTTAAGCCTGTCTGACTGGAGGGACAGGTTGAGGGCGCGGGCCGCATACGCCGCCGGCAATCTCGACGTGGCCAAGGCGCTTTACATATCTGATGATTTAGCCGACGCGTTTAGGGAGTGGCTGGGCGGCCCAGTGGCTACGGATATCCGCATGGTTGCGGCGGGGCTTCGGTACGAGCCAAGCCTCATACACGTGGCGCTGGACTGCACCGACGGCGCCCCGGGGGTTACCAAGTCGTACGCGGGCATGTTGTGCGTCTTGAGGAGGGTTGGCGCGGCCGGCGTAGTGGTCGGCAACGCCCCCACCGCCCTACTCGCCGTGGTGGAGTACTGCAGAGGCGGCGGCGAGTTGCCCTTCGTAGTGGCGGCGCCCGTCGGATTCACAAACGCCGCGCAGGTAAAGGAGGAGTTCTTGAAGTGCGGGGTGCCCTCCGTGGTTGTGCGCGGCACATACGGCGGGTCGGGGGTCGCGGCGGCGCTCTTTAACGAGCTTGTCAAGATTGCACATGGCAGGTGAGCTGTACGTGGTGGGGTTTGGCCCGGGTTGCCCAAGCGCCCGGACGCCCGAGGCCGTGGAGGCGATAAAGGCGGCGGATGTGGTCATCGGCTACAAGACCTACATAGAGCTGATTTCGGACCTCCTAGAGGGGAAGGAGGTGGTGTCCGCTGGCATGCGCGAAGAGGTCTACAGGGCGAGGAAGGCCCTTGAGCTGGCTGGGGAGGGGAGGCGCGTGGCTGTGGTGAGCGACGGAGATCCGCAGGTCTTCGGCATGGCGCCGCTCGTGTTGGAGATGGCCAGCAAGCTCGATGCCCCCGTCTCCATCAAGGTGGTCCCCGGCGTCACTGCCGCCTTGGCCGCCGGCGCGTTGCTCGGCGCACCGCTTGGCTCAGACTTCGCCGTGATTAACCTAAGCCCGCTCCTGACTCCCCGCGGGGTCATATTGGAAAGGGTTAGGCAAGCCGCCGCGGCGGGCTTCGTCTTGGCCCTCTACAACCCGATAGATAAGCAACTGCTAAGGGATGTCTTAGCTGTTTTGCGGCAGATACGCGGAGGCGGCACGCCGGTCGGCGTAGTTAAGGACGCCTATAGGCAGGGCCAGCGGGTTGCGGTCACCACCCTAAACAACGTCGACGTCGAGTCGGTGGATATGCGCACCACGCTGATCGTGGGCAACGACGAAACGTACGTCTGGCGCCGCTTCCTCATAACGCCTAGGGGGTACCACCGCAAGTATGCTTACCCTTAAGCGCTTCGGCATCACCACGGGCGCCGCCGCGGCGGCGGCGGCCAAGGCGGCGGCGCTTTCCCTCAAGGGGGAGTCCCCCAGGTCCGTGACCATCCCCACGCCGATAGGTCTCAGGCTTGAGATACCGGTGGAGCGGGTTTACAGAGACGGCGAGCGGCACTGCGCAGAGATCAAGAAGTTCTCCGGCGACAACCCAGATGTCCTAGACGGCGTTGTGGTAAAGGCGTGTGTAAGGCCGGGCCCGCTTAAGATAATTTGCGGCAGAGGCGTGGGCGTAGTCGCCAGGCCGGGCCTCCCGGTGCCGCCGGGCGAGTGCGCCGTAAACCCCGTGCCTCGCCAGATGATTCTCGACGCGGTCAGGGAGGCCGGGATTGGGGAGGTGGAGATCTTGGTGGAGGTGCCGGAGGGGGAGAGACTGGCGGAGCTCACGATGAACAGAGATGTGGGCGTTCTCGGCGGCATCTCGATACTGGGCACAACCGGCATAGAGTTCCCCGTCAGCGACGAGGAGTACCTGGGCCACATCGAGGCCGAGCTGAAGGCGGTCCGCGCCGTCTCGCAACTGGCGGTGCTGGCCACGGGAAACAAGGCTGTGGAGTACGCCAGGAGGGACTTCGGCGACGTTGTTGTGAAGGTTGGGGATTGGGTCGGCGCCGCCGTGAAGCTGGCTGCTGAGATGGGCTTCGACGAGGTGGTGGTTGCCGGCCTGCCCGCCAAGCTGGTCAAGGTGGCGGCCGGCGCCTTGAACACGCACCACAGATACTGCGATGCCCGGATGGAATCTCTAACATATGCGGCAGTGGTTGCAAACGTCCCACGTGAGGCGCTGAAGAAGATAGCGGAGGCGCGGAGCGTGGCCGAGGCGCTTACCTACCTGGGACGGTACAGAGAGGAGGTTCTGTCTGTGGTTGCGGGCCGCGTCAAGGAGAGGCTCAGCCGGCACGTGGGAAGGGAGGTGAAAGTGGTGATATACGGCGAAGACGGCGGAGTCATGGCGTGGGCATGAGAGCCCCCGGCATACCTGACGAGGAGTTCATAAGAGATCCCGAGGTGCCGATGACGAAGGAGGAGGTTAGGGCCGTCGCCATTTCTAAGCTCAAGGTGGGGCCTGGCGACGTCTTGCTCGACGTTGGGTGCGGCACGGGTAGCGTGTCGGTGGAGGCGGCGTTGCTAGGCGCCGAGGTGTACGCCATGGACAAAAACCCAAAGGCCGTGGAGCTCACGAGGAGAAACGCGGAGAAATTCGGCGCCGCGGATAGAATACACATCGCGTTGGGGGAGGCCCCCCGCGACTTGCCGAGACACACGACGTTTACCTCAGCCTTCGTAGGGGGAGGGGGGAGGGATCTACCGAGGATAGTGCCCGAAGTCCTTAAACTGGTCAGGTCGGGCGGCAGGGCGGTGATAGATGTGGTTACGCTTGAAAGCCTGACGGCGCTGACCCCCCTGCTTGAGGGGCTAGACCACGAGGTGGTGTTGCTGCAAGTGGCTAAGAGCAGGAAGGTCGGCGGATACACCCTCCTGTCTCCGCTTAACCCCGTATTCATCGTAACGGTGAGGCTATGATAGTCGTGGGTCTCGGCCCCGGCGACCCCACCCTCGTGACGGTAAAGGCGGTTGAGGCCCTGCGGAGGGCTGACGTGGTGTATGTCCCCGCCTCCTCCCGCTCTGAGAGAAGCCTCGCGGAGCGGATAGTCCGCAAATATACAGATGCCGAGGTTGTCGTGGTGGAGTTCCCCATGGGCCGCACCACGGAGGAGGAGCTGAGAAGGATCGCCCGGGAGGTCGAGGCGGGGGGAAACGCGGTATACGCGCAGCTGGGTGACCCAGCGCTCTACAGCACCTTCGCCAGGCTCATGCCCTTCGTGAAGACCCCCGCGGAGTTTATACCAGGTGTCACGTCTATCACGGCATGTGCGCAGTACGCGGGCAGGTTTCTGGCGGTAGGAGACCAGGCCCTGGCGGTGGTGCCCGCCTCTCGGCGCGACCTGCTGGAGGCCGCGGCGGAGCTCTTCGACGCGGTGGCCGTGGTCAAGGCCAACAGAAACGTTGACGCTGTGAATAAGATCCTGCGGCGGTTCGGCGGCGTCGCCGTGAGGAGGTGCTACATGGAAAACGGAGAGGTGTCGGGAGAGATAACGTGGGACGACTACTTCACCGTGGCGTACATATGGCGGGGAAGGTAGTCTTCGTGGGGGCAGGCCCCGGCGACCCCGAGCTCATCACAGTCAAGGGCATGAAATACTTGCAACAGGCAGATGTGGTGATATACGCGGGCTCGCTCGTAAATCCCGAGCTTCTGAAATACGTAAGGGAGGGGGCGGAGATATACAACAGCGCCACGATGACCACGGAGGAGATTGTGGATATCATGGTGAAGAGGGCTTCGGAGGGGAAGCTGGTGGTGAGGCTGAAGTCCGGCGACTCCGCCATATACGGCGCGCTGTGGGAGGAGCTGTTGCCGCTACAACAGCTAGGAATACCCTACGAGGTGGTGCCGGGCGTCACCGCGGCGCTGGCAGCCGCGGCGGCCATGGGGATCGAGCTGACGGTGCCCAAGGAGGTGCAGACGGTGGTCATAACCCGGGCCTCCGCCAGGGTGGATATGCGCGGCGATTTGAAGACCGCGGCCAGATTCGCCAGAGAGATGGGGGCGGCCCTGGCCATATACACGGGAGTTCACGTCATAGACAAGGTGGTCAAAGAGCTGTCAGAAGGTGGCCTGCCCCCCGAGACGCCCGTCGCGGTGGTTTACAAGGCCTCTTGGCCCGACGAAAAAATCGTGGTGGGGACCCTCGCGGACATAGCCGAGAGGGTCAAGGCGGAGAAAATAGTGAGAGACGCCGTGATAATCGTGGGCAGTTCCGTAAAGCCGAAGGAGATCCCGCGGAGCTCCGTCTACAACCCCACCTTCACCCACAGCTACCGCAGGGCTAAGTCATGAAGCTGTTGTTCTTCTCGGGGGGTAAGGATTCGGTCTACGCCTACCACCTGGAGCGGCCGGTGGATCTCTTCTTCATCTCGGTCTACCAATTTCCCTGGCCTTCGCCTCACCTGCTCAACCTCCACAAGACGGTGGAGCTGGCCCTGGCGCTGGGCGTGCCCACGCTGACCGCGCGCCTTCCCAAAGGCGGCGAGTTCGAGGCCAAGACCTCTCTCCTGAGGCGGCTCGGGGCCAAGGTCCTGGTGGCGGGGGACCAGGCCGTGGAGGACCACCTCAGATACATGAAGCGGCTTGCGGCGGAGGTGGGGGCCGAGCTCAGCGAGCCGTTGTGGGGCAGAGACCCGGCCCAGGTGCTGAGGGAGGAGGTGCAGCACATGGACGTCTTAATAATCGGGGCGAGGCACAGAGAGCTGGTGTGTCGCCTGGTGACTAGAGAAAACGTGGAGGAGTTCATAGCTCTGGCGAGACAACTCGGGGTCGACCCCCTGGGGGAGCTGGGGGAGTACCACACGCTTGTGGTGAGGTACCTAGACGTAAGCATCTCCTACCGCTGCGGCTCCGTGGAGCAGTACGGCGATTACTACATCGCGAGGCTGTGATCCTAGAGGCCTTGAGGAGGCGGGTGGAGGAGGCGCCGTGCGACGTAGTTTTGGCGTCCGGAGGCACCGACTCTACGGCGGTCGCCTTGGCGCACTGCATGCTGGCCTCAAGCCTCTGTTGATAAGCGTCCAGCATCTGGAGAACCCCGGCGACGATCTACCAGCCCCCCCAGCTTTGCCTCCGAAAGCGCCACATACACCGCGGTGCAGTTCACCACCTCCATGGGGTTGAAGATGCGGAGGATGCGTACGACCTCGTGAACCGCCTTGAGGGTCTCCTCCCTAGACACGAAGCGCAAGAGAAGCGGATGGCCTAGCTTCCTCGCAACCGGCACCACGTATGAGAGGGGTGTGTACAGGCGACGGCGGCGACGAATCTCTTGATGCACGCCTTTGGCGTTGCGACCTACACAAGGAAGCTTGTTGACCTAGCCAAGTCCGCCAACCCGCGGCTTCGTGTGGCGGCAACTCGAAAGATGTTGCCGCATCTGAGGTATATCGAGAAGAAGGAGGCGCTTATCGGCGGAGGCGATCCGCCTAGGTTCTCGCTCTCAGACGCGGTGATGATTAAAGATACGCATCGAGAGCTGGCAGACCTAAACGTCCCCGCCAATACAGCCCCCTTCATTATGAATGGTGCATAGTCACGTAAGTGACCTCGGCGAGCTTGGGATTATCATTGGCATAGATTACCGAAGCCACGACTTCTTTAACTCAGTCAGGTTAGTTAACAAGCTTTTTTGAAATCTCTAAAGCCTTGCGAAACTATGCTCATAGATTTCAAGCGGTTACATTACCTCAAACCTGCCAATTCTTGCTCCGCACCACCTTACTAGGTGCTCGATATAATTAGGCACAGGGTCTAGGGATTTTGTAATCACGGGGTATATCGTGATATCCACGCCCACCCGTAGTAAGGTGTCGCATAATTCTTTCAAGTCCTCAGCAACACTTCTCCTTAATGGCACATTAGCCTTACCATCGGTAATCAAAACTGTGTAAATTGCGGAATCCCTGTATTTTAACTTAAAGCTTCTTGCGATGGTTAGCAATTTAGCAAGCGCTACCGGCAGTGGTGTTGCACCTCCTATTGGTAATTTATCCACTACGTCATAAAGCACTCCATAATGTCTCGTGGGCTGCATTAGAACCTCTGCATCTAATCCCCTAAACGTTATTAGTGTTAAGTATGTTCTTTTAATATAAGAATCCTCAATTAACCTCTTAATAATGCCCTTCGCAATCTCAATCTTCCTCTTTGCACTCATGCTACCACTTAAATCAAGCAATATTGCGATGAGAGTCGGCGCATTGGTTAATCTAAGCTTAACCCTAAAATCCATGGGCTCTATGCTTATTGGTAACGTTGGATTCCTAATTACCGCTGCGTTTATCGTGGCGTTTATATCTATGTCATTTTGTTCATCTACGTTTTTAGGAATTACGTAACTTATTGCTATACCTCTACCACCACCAATTACATAACGGGTATTACCCTTTGAGCATTTATTCACGGTTTTTAAATTGCCCCAGCCCGAGATCTCCCTGGTTAAATCAAGACCCGTGGTTATATTCAATTCATCGCGTCTAAATGAACTATAATTATTAGGACCTACGCCTCGCCCTGTAAGGCCACCATCTTTATTGAGTTCATTACTAGCTTGGTTTAGGTTGCCATGTTCTTTGGAAGCTTCCCCTCCGGACAAATCTGCATTTTCGGTGCTTAGCGATTTCGTTGGTTGTGTATTATTGTTATGGTTTTTTCTGTCACTACGCGGCTCATTATTAAATATTTGATTGAGAAGGTCGTTAAAATTAGGACTGCCTTGAGCCTTGTCAAAAGGTTTAGCCTTGATTCTATGGGGTAATGTGAGCCTCATGACCCTCTTAACGTCTTCAAGCTCCACTCTCGTCCTACCATTAAATGCCGCCAGTGCCTTAGCCGCCCTTACAGTGACTATCTCGGCCCGATGCGTCCTTATGCCCATGTCCGTAACGACCTTAGCTATGAACTTAAGCAGATCATCGTCGATCTCGATGTTTCTCACCAGATCCTTAGCCCTGGAAATACGCTCCCTAACCTCATTTTCATAAGGCTCGTACCTCTTCATAAATGATATCGGGTCTTTACGGAACTCCTCAACCCTCCTTATTATCTCGACCCTCTCCTCAGGGTCTTTACTCGTCTCGACATTCACGTATAGACCGAACCTATCGAGAATCTGCGGCCTCAATTCACCCTCTTCGGGATTCATGCTACCAACTAGGACGAACTTTGCAGGGTGTCTAAATGAGAACCCCTCCCTCTCAATTATGTTCCAACCAGACGCGGCTACGTCAAGTAGTAGGTTGGCTGTGTAATCGTCGAGCAGGTTTACCTCATCTATATATAGTATGTTTCTATTGGCTTCTGCCAAAAGCCCTGGCTGGAGTGCCCTAATGCCCTCCCTCAAAGCCCTCTTTATATCTATTGTACCAACGAGCCTATCCACGGTTATGCTCAGGGGGAGGTTCACAACCCTCATCCTCCTCTTAACCACAGGCAACTCTTCACCTTTCACGTACCGTTGATAGCATAATTCGCACATGTGCGTCGGGTCTCTCGGGTCATCATTAAAGGGGCAATCCGCCACTACCTCGATCTCGGGAAGAACATTGGCTAAGGACCTAACCATTGTGGATTTACCGGTGCCTTTATCACCGACAAGCAGTACCCCGCCTATGTCGGGGTCGATTGCGTTTAGTATCAAAGCTAACTTCGCATCTTCATTACCAACTATTGCCGTGAATGGAAAATACATCCTATTTACCTCACTCACCATACCCACCCTCAATTAGGGCTTCGGTCTCGGAGGCCACGTCCTGGATTACGCTCAACTCCTCCTCACTTGGCCTCCAGTAACCTCGTTTATAGGCTTCGTATAGCTTCTCGGCGATGTGCTTTAAGGCCCAGGGGTTAACCTTCTTTATGCGTTCGCGAACCTCCCTATCCATTAAGTACCTTCTCGTTAATTCATGCCAGACCCGCTCCTCAACGTCCCCAGTAGTCGCCTGCAGTCCAAGTGTGTGATCAAACCTCTCAGCTATCTGCAACGCCCCTGAGTAGCCGTGCTTAAGCATTTCATTGATCCACTTGGGGTTTAACATCCTCGTTATCATACCCCGCCTAATCGCTAACCTGTTATCGACAACCTCCACAAACTCCCTCGTCGTGTCCGTCCAATAGGTGGCAGGTTTTTTACCACTGACATACCACACAGCCCTCACTAACCCACCGTAGAACTGGTAGTAATCGTCTATGTCCATAAGCTCGAATTGATGCGTATCCCTAATCTTAGTCACAACATCAGTAATTCTCAAATGCTCAGTTAAGACGTTGGATGCCTCCATACCGTGTATGTCCTCGCCATATGCATAGCCCATCCTAAATATGTAGAGCTTAGCAAGTTCATCCTCACTCTTCCAAGCCCCAGTCTCTATCAATGGCGCTATTTCCACGCCATACTCGCCGGGAGGTGGGCCAAAGATCGTGGGTGCATTGCGTAACCTTCCCTTTCTATGCTTCTTAACGTAATTCATGTCCTCAAGCTCGTCCAGATCCGCCACGAGCTTAACAGCCCTGTCGATCAGCGATATTAGGTTGGGGAACATGTCCCTGAAGACACCGCTTATTGTGACCACGACATCGATTCTAGGCCTGCCAAGCTCATTCAGCGGTATTGGCTCCAGCTCAACCTCCCAAAGGCTCTTCCTCCTCAACCTAACGCCCAGCAGGTGTAGTATCTGCGCCACCGGCTCGCCCTTAGTCCTTATGGTCTCAGCTGCAAAAATATCTATGGCAACCTTCTCCGGGTACTTACCATGCTCCCTCAGGTACTTCTCAACCATGAGCCTAACGGCATCGCCCGCCCTCTTCATCGCGAAATCGCTCGGGAAGGTCCTCGGGTCGAAGGCGTGCAGGTTCCTCCCTGTAGGGAAGACCTCAGGGTTGAATATCGGCTCGTCGCTTGGGCCTATGTCCGCATAACCGCCATTAAGCGCGTTCAATAATCCGCCAATTTCGTCGCTGGCCAGCATCCTCTCGCCAATTTTCCTGGCGTAGTTAAGTATCGCCAGTACATCACCTCTAACGTACTCAGGGTACTTACTTAAGTCGACACTGCCAGCACTTAGGTACTGCCTAACCAATTCCCTAACCTCATTCTCAATATCATCAAGCACGAAATCGCCCCTCTTCAATAATTCGTCATAATCAAGGCCCCTAGCCCTCGCCAGAACCCTGTGTAATGACGGCACCTCCCTATCATACCTCAGTATGAACGTTAAATAATTCACCACGTCATCGAACGACCACTTGGTACCAAACACGTGAAGCCCCCTGGGTATTAATGTCCTCTTAAGCTTCGTCAACTCAACATGTACCTCCTCGACATCCGAGGCCTCTATATGGAGCTCCCTCGCCTTCTCGAGGATCAACTTCCCGAGCTCCTCAGCCCTGGCGTCCTGCTGATACGTCCTAGCCTCCTCATACTCATTTATTAACTTCTCAAGGTCGAGATATCCCTCGTAAAGCCCAGCCGTGGTGAAGGGCGGAACCGCGTGGCTTATCAACACAGCATAACTCCTCCTCTTAGCAATCATGGCCTCCCCAGGCGTCGCGGAGACGTTGTAGATGTATATGTTCGGTAAGTCACCAATAAGTATGTCTGGAAAACACTCACCACCCAACCCAACCTCCTTACCCGGCGTGAACTCAAGCGTCCCGTGCGTGCCCACGTGTATTACGGCGTCGGCCTTGAACACATCCCTTATCCAGTGGTAGAATGCTAGATATTGATGGTGAGGCGGCAACTCCTTACTGTGGTACACCTTACCTGGATCCTCATGCCAACCCCTCGTTGGTTGAAGCCCCAGGAAGACGTTGCCTAAAATTATTCCGGGGATAACGAGTGAATCGCCGTCAACCATCACGCCTCCTGGCGGACTGCCCCACTCCCTAATGACCTTAGCCCTAACGCTCTCCGGCAACGAGTTGAAGTACTTACTGTACTCCTCAAGGCTTAGCCTCTGCCCTCCAAGCCTTGGCACGTACTCGGGCGAATTGACGATACCTCCACGTATTAGTTCCTTAACGAGGTCGCTAGGCGGATCATCCACGGCATACCCAGCATCCCTTAGCGCCTTCAGTATCACCTTCACGCTCTCAATAACGTCGAGGTACGACGCCCTGCCGAGGTTATGCTCGCCGGGCGGGTAATTATAAATTATTATGGCTATCTTTTTATCACGATTATCCCTTCGCCTAAGGCTTAGCCAATGATTGATCCTGCCGCCTAACCTACGTACCCTATCATCAACCGGCACTATGCTCAAAAGATCCCCATTCAGCACCTCCGACCTATGTAATCTACCTATACCGCCAATAACTAAGGGCTCCGCCACGCCCTCTATCTCGGGCATAATGACTTGAAACATCAAATCGAAGAAATTCAAACCCTGGGGCGAGGCTCGCCAGGACTCGACATCATCGGCATGCATGACCAAGCCCCTGAGGACTACCGTGTTCAGCCTCTTATAGGTTGAGATTGCGGCCTCCGGGAACGAGGGCTCGCCCTTATAGGTAAAATCGAGAACCAGGTCTGGGTAAATGCCTGCCTCAATCAATTTATTCAACGCATTGGCGTACAACCCATACCTTGAGTACGCAATTACGTAATTAGCATTGACGAACTCCTTAACCATCTTAAGTATCGATACCTCCTCAAACGTTGTTGGGTAGTAGAGCAAAACGGCTATTAACGGAGCCTCCCTATTAGTAATCACAGGCCTCTCGATGAATTTCAATTCCTCATCTACAAAACCCACGTCAGGCACCACCTTAGGCTCATCGTACGGCAGTCCCGAACCAGTGAACGTGTTGTATAGATATACAAGTAAATTCCTCAGGTTCTCCCTGCTCGGGCTATCCCAATAGTTAAATACCTTGATGAGGTCGAGATTGGTAGGGATCTTCGAAAACTCGGCGGCATAGGGCGTCAGGGGCACCACGTAATTTGAGTAAGACCTCGCTAACTCACCTATCGACCTATTGCATATTGAAAGCAATACCACATCCGAATCCCTGATGAGCTCCAGGAGGCTCCTCTCCTCATCCCTCTTATGGTACTTATAGCCATAATATATACTTAAATCAATACTAAGCCCCCTACCCCGCAACTCACGCAACACCTCCTCAAGCACGACCGAGTAGCCAACCCTACCGAGGACAAGCAGGAACCTCATGCAACCACCTTGAGCACCCCCCTTAACGTCAAAGTCCCTAGACACCTCGATGCGCATCATGTAGTAGGATGAATATCCCATTTAAAAATATTACTGCAAAACCCGCCTTGCATTACCTATCAGGTGCTCGGCAGAGCTTGGGAAATAACCTCCTATAGTTTTTGAGAGATCTCCATGGGTGATTCCTTAACCTTCCTATTACTTACACTTAATTGCCTACAAAAGCCTGCAGGGTTGTTAACGATATCGTCGTAGTAAGCCTCCCAGATATGTAGCAACAACCTCAAGATTGATTATTTAGCGAGAAAACCTCAATACTGGTGATCTTGATCCAATTTCTGCAAATACGTACGAAATTAAATTATTACCCTAGGTCCTCCATCAATCCACACAACCTTCGTGTCGACGCCGTAGACCTCCTTAATTACCGATGGTCCCAATGTCGAGGGTGAGAGGCCGTAGGCCACTACTTTGCCGTCCTTCATGAACACCAACCTGTCTGAGTACTTAAGTGCCAGGTTTACATCATGGAGAGACATAAGTATAGATATACCCTTCTCTCTGGCGATCTTTCGTAAGGTCTCGAGCACTAAAACCTGGTGCTTTAAATCCAGGTTCGTCACGGGTTCGTCGAGGAGTAGAACCCTTGGCTCCTGCGCCAATGCCCTCGCGATTTGCACTAGTTGGTATTGACCACCGCTTAATTCATGAACGTACCTGTTGCTCAGGTGCGAAATACCGAGTTCCTCAAGGACTTCGTATGCCACTTCATAATCCCTCCCACCTGGCCTGAGCCCCATGTGGGGCAACCTACCGAGTAGGACTACGTCAAGGACCTTGATGGCGTATGGCCTCTCCGGCATCTGTGGGACGTATGCTATTAACTTAGCCCATTCCCTATGGCTCATCGTAACGGATGCCTTACCATTAATGCATACGCAGCCCCTGAACCTCCTGGTAACGCCAAGTATGCACTTAATCAATGTGGACTTACCGGCGCCTATGGGGCCCATCAATGCCGTAACCTCACCATCGTTGATTACCAAATCCACGCCCCTAATTACGGGCTTCTTCCTGTAACCGCAATCGAGGGATTTGACCTCAAGGTTCATACCTACCGCTCCTCGTAATAACCATGAGGAGTAGGTAAGGTGCGCCGAGTAGTGACAGTATTATCCCTATCGGTATCACGTACGGTGGTACGAGAACCCTCGATATGATGTCTGCGGCTAACGTCACATCGGCGCCCATGATCGTCGATGTTATGATCAACCTAGCGTTATTATTACCGACAATCAGCCTCGAGATGTTCGGTATGACTAAGTCCACGAAGCCCACAATACCGACAAAGCTAACCACCGCGGCGGCTTGAAACGCCGTTAATAAAATCAACGTTAGCCTAAGCCCTCTAACGTCAACACCGAGACTATGGGCAACATCATCACCCAACCCAAGCGCGTCTATCTTTGCTGAAACCGCCGAGTAATAAATTATTGGTAGCAGTGATAGAGCCATGTAGGGTAGGTAGCTTAGCCTGACGTTTTCTAAGCTACCAAGCATCCACATTGCTATGGCGTGGGTGGCGTCGGGGTTGTCGGCGAAGTACTGAAGCATTGAGGTTCCCATGGAGAACATGAACATCACCGCAACGCCAGCGAGTATTATTACGCTGGGCGTAGCCCCCTTAAGGTACGCCAGCGCATACACCGTAAGCGCCGCGAGGGATGAGAAGAGGAACGCCATAGGTATTATAAGGTAGGGTGATGTAATCACGGGTACGTGGTATTTAATCACAAAGCCTCCGAAGCCTAGTACTATGGCTAGAGCGGCGCCGAAGCCTGCGGCCGCGGAGACGCCCAACGTATATGTGGACGCCAGGTAATTCCTGAGTACCGACTGGAGGACCGCGCCGGCCGACGCTAATGAGGCGCCTAGGATTATGGCCGATACAGCCTCGGGAAGCCTTAAATGGAGTACCACGAGGGTTGCGTCGGTTGGTAACTTAAAAATTGGGACTACTGCGTTGATTAACGCCTTGTAGACCCAAGCAATGGGTAACTTATATGTGCCGGTCACCACATCTACGGCAAATAAAAGGAGCACTAACAAGGCAAGTACTATATTTAACACCACAGACCTAAGCGTCCTCCCAACCTCAGGCCTGGGCTTCTTTATTGTTACGGTCACGAAATCACCCACTGCAGAACCAAGTCCCTCTTGGCTCGGCTGTTGTTAGGAACTCGCTGAAGTATTGATTGAGGAGCTCCGTGGCGTTAACCCTCACCACATTAGGCCACAACACGCTATCTATGTATAGGGCGGTGATGTAGCGAGGGGGTCCCTGGGTTAGGTACCCAGGTATGACTATTATGCGGCCCTCCCTAACGGCTGCCGTTTGATTAAGCACCGGGTTATTCCTCACAGAGTTTATGATGCTCCTGCAGTACGTCGTTGCGTTGAGGGAGTGCGGGTTTAGGTACCACGTGGTGACTACTATAACACCTGGGTTGCATTGTAAAACGGACTCGGGCTGTACCTGCATTGATTTATTGAAGCACGGCTGTAACCCAGCCGACACGGCCGCCCAATACGGGTTACTGCTAGAGCCTGCTGTGTACCAGGGTGAGTACTCCCAATCAAAAATTATATAGGTCCTTGGGTGTTGATTGACCTGTGACTGGTACGTTTTAAGTCCCTGTTCTAAGCGATTCATCCAGTTAATTAATCGTATTGCCCTATCTGTGCGGTTTGTTATTAACCCAAGGAAGTATATGAGCGATGTAAGGTTATCCGTGGATCCCCACGCAATGGCCGGTATATTGAAGGCCTGTAGCTTCTGCCTGACCTGCGGTAATATATAACTCCAGGTTATCACGATATCCGGTTTTAGATTAACTATTTCCTCGTAGTTA
>Ga0080005_165306_pt1 | contig 21480 bp, 21 predicted proteins | sample JossMetagenome_2_FD_69208 | JGI IMG/M metagenome (GOLD analysis project Ga0080005, IMG submission 69208) | Hot spring sediment microbial communities from Joseph's Coat, Yellowstone National Park, USA - JC3_ASED (SPADES assembly) (version 2) | ecosystem: Environmental > Aquatic > Thermal springs >...
CCCTAGCCCGTGGTAGGGGGGATGTCGCCGCAGAACTCCTCAGGAGGGTTGGTGTTGATTTGGAGGGTATTATCAACTTCGCATGTGGTGCGGTGGAGTTGGCGAAATTCCTTGAGGAGCACGGCATTCGCTCAATGCCCGAGTAGGCCTTGCCATGGGCAATAATGAGTACTACCTAGTGGATGCGAATGTCCTATTCGACCCAGGGGCAACCCCGCCCCTAGGGGCGGGCGAGGGGTCAGTAGGAAACAACAGTCTTTTAAACACCCAACCAGCCTAGAGACTGGGGCGCCCAAAATGGACCCCACACTCATCGAGTACCTGGCGGGAATAGTCACCATAGTAGGCACCATAGTAGGCTTCACGCACAAGTTCGTGAAGGACACCAGGGAAGACCTCAGGAGGGAAGTTGAGGAGTTGAGAAGCGAGATGAATAACGGGTTCAAGGAGCTGAGAGGCGAGGTGAAGGACGGGTTTGAGGAGTTGAGAAATGAGATGAAGGGCGGGTTCAATAGGCTTGTTAATATTATTATTAATACTAATGAAATCATGATTGGGTACCTCGGGTTGAGGGGCGTCCTGAACCAGGGGGATGTGGGCTTCCTAAGAACCGTAATCGAGGGCCTAGCCACAACCATAACCACAACAAACCCACTCACGGAGGCCGAGAGGAAAAGGCTCCTAGAGCTTGTTGATAAGGATGACCTAACAATCGAGGAAGCCGAGGAACTCTACAGGCTTGCTAGGAAGCTCTATAGGGAGTACATTGAGAAGACCCCGGACGCCGCCTACGCCCTCCTCTACGCGGTGATCAAGCGGGTGGAGGCGTACGCGAGGCATGGCGGGCAACAAACCCAACCCCCAAAAACCCAATCCTAGTCATCACAACCAGCTGGTGCTCGTGCCTAAACCCACGAGGGGATCTGCCCGTATAGTTTCACTTTACTGCTTAAGTTAGGAAAGAGAAGAGAAAAATAAAAAATGGGCTGTTCACTGTTTTTATGAAATGCCCCAGTCAGTGATTGAGGAGTTGATGAAGGGGGTTGGCGAGGACGAGTTTAGGAGGCTAGTCCTTGCATTGTATGACGTGCTCACGGGCACTTACGAGGGGCTTTACGACCTAATCAAGGGCTTTGATGAGGATTTAACGAGGGGGGTGAGTGTTAATGTTGATGAGTACTATAGGGAGGCCGCGGACATTATCCGCAATATGCATGTGGATACTTACTACATTATTACTAAACTCAATGAGGCATTATCACAACACCCCGAACTACTTAAGGCACTCCCCAGGACAGCATCGACGCAGTCCCTTGATGCTGTGAATAAAATGTTTGGCGCCGCGGCGGGCGTTTTATTTAGGCTCGCCTGCGGGTTGGAAGAGCCCGGGAGGGGTGCTCTCGTCCTGCTTGCGGAGTCGTACCTAGACCTCGCCGTGAATAAACCGCTGGACGCCATCGTCCTCACCCTAGCCTCAATCGCCCTAGCCCATGGTAGGGGGGATGTCGCCGAAGAACTCCTCAGGAGGGTTGGTGTTGATTTGGAGGGTATTATCAACTTCGCATGTGGTGCGGTGGAGTTGGCGAAATTCCTAGAAGAACACGGCATCCGCTCAATACCCGAGTAGGCCTTACCATGGGCAATAATGAGTACTACCTAGTGGATGCGAACGTCCTATTCGACGTGGTGCGGCTCGTACTTATGGTAAATCCTCTTTTCGAGACCGTGTTGGGGAGTCCGGGGGATATAGAGGCAATATTAATGAGCGTGGTTAATAAAATCAATAAGAGGTGGATTGCTAGCTTCGCATTTCTGAGTCGTGAGTGCAGGCGTGGTAATTGTTTCATTACAGAATACACACAGCGTATCGAGTTGCCTAGGGTATTTACAAAACTACTGCTTAGTGGGGACTTGTCGATTACACGCGTGGGTGGGTCATTATTTAATAAGGTCGAGAGATTAACCGAGGAGTGGTTCCGCAGGGCACAGTCGTTGTTCGGCATTGGAGTGTTGGGTATGGACTACAGCGATTATGAAGTAGCGAGGGGGATAGTGAGGGTTTATGAGAAGTGTGGTTCGAGACCCCTCAAAAGGGTTTTGGACAACGCCATGGACGTCCTCCTAGTGGCTACGGCGTTGAATAGGGGCTATAACCTCGTAACAACGGACAAGAGGCTCGTCTGCGGCCTGGCCAATCAAGTCGTCACCGGCCTCGCCCAGGCGCCCATGGGCGGTGTGTGCCAGGCAGATGCCGGGCTGGGCGTTGGCGGTAGGGCACTCAGCACGAGGGTTTACCTAATCCATGAACAATGCGGTAGCCTACAATGCACGAGGAGGGAGAGGTGGTGTTGATGCGATGCCCTAGGCAGGGCCTCCACACCAGCTGGTGTAGTGACGCGCCACACGGTGTTGTGCTTATAAACCAGCTGGGCACTAGTAATAATGTATGGATAGAGGCACACTATTACTAATAATAATAGGACTAGTCCTGGCAATACTAACAATCAAGACAATGCCCGTTTCAATACACTACACCATCGAGTACTACAAGTACATTATATGCTCGAAAGAGGCATTCTACACAGGCAATCTCAAAACATACACGGTTTGTACAATAAACGCCCTAAAAACCATGTGGAATGCCCTCCAAGCATGGACCAGGTTAGTAACCCAGGAACTGGGGTGGTGAGCCATGGGCATTGGTGACGCTCTAAAAATAGCATTCTTTGTAATACTCATCATGGCCCTAGCCCTAGCCGTCATGAACTACATACAACAGGCAAGCCAGCCAAAGCCAGTCCTGGCAATGAATTGGCCAGCTGGTATTACCTACAAGGGGCCAGACACAACCGCATTGGCAGGCTGGTACTGTATAGAGAACATTAACTCCACCAATGGCTACTCAATACAACTAAACGCCCAATTCAACAACGGCGAGTGGAGAGCCCAGGACGTGTACATGGTGGCGCCCGGCGAGATAGGCTTCGGCGAGAATGTCTGGCCCTGTGGTTGGAAGGGTTGCCATCCCGTTAGCCTCAAGTTCGTGGAGTCGGGACCAGCTTCCTGCGGTTGGTTAATTATTGCCTTGAGAAACGGGATTGCCTATATCGGCTACTCCCTGGACGGCAAATCAATCACGTGGTTCGAAGAGTACCCCGTGAACGCGAGTTATATAACCGCCACAATACCTGGGACGCCAGCCAGTGGCTTCACGGGCATCGTCCTGGCTGGTTACGGGAATGGTGCACAGGCACAACTGGGCAGTGGCACGCTGGTTTACCTAGCCCTGTATTACTGGAATGGGACTGGGTGGGTGCCTGCTAAGGTGGGGCCCAACCAGGGCTTCCAAACTGCAGAGACCGTGAACCACGCTTGGGAGTTCACGAGTGGCTATTGTGGTGGTTATGTTGCCTGGTTCGGCTGGAATAAGACAAACTGGGAGTCGCCTGTGTTACCGGGCAACCTAGAGCCGGTTTGCCCAACACCGCCCAGTTTTAAACCGTGATTTTGGGATTGTTTTTATTAAAAAAGGATTGGTGATTTTGAACCACGCCCCCTCGCTTGGGGGGCGTGTCACAAGTGTGAAAACCAATTAGCAATATAACTGCCAGCCGCCTCCAAGGCACTAACTGCCGTTCCTGCACCGAAGCTTGCCATAGTGCCTGTAACGCCTAGTGCGTGGGCAACACTCCATGGGGTGTTCGGGTTCGATACAATGTACTCCCACGCCAACGTTGGGTAGGCAATAAGGTAGTTCCACGCCACCATCTCAGCGCCCCTGGCCGCCTGGTACAAACCAAGGCCGGTCAGGTAGGAACTAGTAAACAGGTCTTTTCCGGCTTGGCCCCAATTACCGCTTAGTAGGTCCTGCCCAGCCTTCATGGCATACTGGTAACCCAAGCTGAACGAGACAGCAGAATCGGTAAAGGCGGTTATAATGTCCTGCTTGCTATAGAAATACGGCGTTATCCACACATACTGCGTATTGTTGCTCCCTGGCTTTGTGTTCCAGTAGATGAATACATTGTTGATTATTGTCGTCGTGTTGGTACCACCACTATTGCCCGTGCCACTACCACTACCACCACTATTGTAAATGCCAACGGTGTTACCCACCTGTTGTATTGACTTCTGGATGCCTGATAAGTACGTGTTCACTGACTGGCTGGTCAATTGTGGTGGGCTGTTTGACTCGCTTGTCTTCCCAACATACCAACCCGTTATCACGGGCTTCGTCGATGGTGCAATGTTGAAGGCATAAACAGCCTCCTGGCTGTAAACGGGCACGAATATGCCACTACCACTACCAAAGCCTGGTGTGAATAGTTTCTCACTGCCAACGCTGTGGTGGCCAGGTGCCTGGAGTTGCCCGATGTTGGTTAGGGTGAAGGTCCACTTGATGATGGGATACATATAGTACACAATGTAGTGGTCCACCACGTAGGTCTTCTCCACGACCTGGGTGTAGGTCTCCTTGATTGTCACCGTGGTCGTGGTGTTGGTAACCGTCACTGTCTTACTGCTCGTTGTTGTTGAGCCACTATTACTCGACCCACCGCTAGAGCCAGTACTCGGTGAAGGTGGTGGTGAAGGTGGTGACGGTGGAGGCGGTGGTGAGCCACCACTGGATCCACTAGAGCCAGTATTGCTTGGTGGTGGCGGTGGTGGAGGGTTCTTTGGCGTGACTGATACGCCGTCTCGGTATATTCTCTGCTCTGGGCCAAAGGCGTGGACTATCAAGGGCAGTATTGCGACTAACGCGACTGCCACAACCAACGCCATACCCATTATTATCCTGGTCCTGGTTTGATTAGTTGCCTGCATGGCAGGTATTACCTGCATGCCAGGCTTAATTAGCTTTCTACTCCTAAACCACGATTGTGACACAGACCCAAACGGTACAGTGTCCAGGCTGGGCACAGTCACACTAGTATTACTAGCATACCACCTGTAATTCATTAAGACCAACGGCGTGGGTGGTAAACCCACGCCCCTCGGCAGTCACGGGCACGGGAAACCACGGAAACCGCGCCCGGACAACTAGTAATACATTGTATTATTATTTAAACCTGACTTCCAAGGACTCAGGCTTATAAACACCAAAGGGGAGTAGAATAGTGACTCGGCATGAGGAGCGGGGGTAAGGACCCCCGTGGGGCGCGTTACTGGGTAATAACGGCAGTAATCACCTGGCTGCTCCTGATGCTACCACCGCCAATCATGTTGTTGGGACTGGGCTGGCTAGTATATCGAGTGAGGAAGTACATCAATGACAGGAAGAAGGAGGCTAGCAAGGTCACGAGTAAGCTAAACACGAGGCTTGCGAACCTGATGCTTCGTAACAACAAGACAATCGTGAATGCCGAGGTTGTTGATGAGGATGGGCAGTATATCAAGGTCCTAGACACCAACGGCAAGGAACTACTCATTGATAAGTCCTACATCGCAGTAATAGAGCCAATCCAGGACTAGGTGGTCGGCATGGCGAGGGTGGAGAAAATAGAATGGGACTACGTGGGCGAGTACAATGTTAAGAAGCTCGATGAGAAGACGTATTTAGTATGCGTTGAGGACAGCGTGTGCTTCCTAGTACACGATGTCAATAATATAGATGAGGCAATACAAGCCATCGAGGACTACACAATAGAAAACATTGAGAAAATCTTCACCTAAGCCCAAGCCCCGCGGGGAATAAAACAATCCCTCTCTCAAGACCACGGAGCACCCAGCCCTGTGGAGGGGCGGGTGCTCCCTAATCCTTATAATTAATTAATACTAAATACTAAGACCCAACCAACCCTAGACCCAAGTTTAGAGATACCAGGTAATGATTGGTGTGCTACAACTGGTGGTTGTCACATATGCCTATGCCTCAAGGGGTGTGGGTTGGCGTTCGCTGTGGCTTTGCCGTGCCTTACTAATTAACCCTGTCCCCTGGACAGGGTTGGGTGGTTGAATGGGGAAACAAGCAGGCGTCAAGGTACACCCGCTTGACTACCATGATGTTGATTGCCGATACTGTGAGGCAGGCTGTTGTGGCAAAAAGAGGATAGCCGTCCCAGGCGATTTATACTCAAGGCTCTTGATTGTTAAGGAGGCCCTGGAGGCGAAGGAGAAAACCAGGATACCGTTTTGTAAAATCATTAACCTATTCGCCGACGTCCTATGCCCCGCGTTGGGTAAAATACCGAGGAGGCCTCTACGGATTAAACAATTCGAGGAGATGATAAGCCGTGACATCATGTACAAGGCTCGTTATTCCCTCGGGCGTTTAATGGATACGCCGGACCCACGCCTCGCGTGGGTCTTCCTTGAATTGGGCTTGAGGGACTGGTTCGTGGCAATACACAGGTTAATGAACGCCCAGCCCCGATTGGACTCAGTCGAGTACGTCGAGAACTTCCTAGAGAAGCTAAATATTACTATAGGTATATGTTCGCGTGGAGCATCAGGAACCTATTGAACGACCCTGACGCGGTTGAGGTGGTTAGGCGTGAGGACAAGAGCAAGTACGCAATGGACATAATGGAGATACGCCTGGTAAAAGTCAAGGAACACGAGTGCCGTTTCAGGTGGGGCGAGGTTTTGAGCGCGAGCAACCACCTACCCTCACTATTGGTAATCCTCTGGCGGTACTACCAGGAGTGCATTGCTAATGAGTGACGCGTGGCCCGAGCGACATGCCACACGTTTCACAAATGCAAACCCCCAGTGTCGTCAATTGTAAAACACCCAAACCACACCTATGACAAACGATGACCCACGAGCTCCACGAAAACCCCACTAGATGTTCATTACAAACAACCCTCAAGAACCCGCTTGAGGTTGTCGGGCCCGAGCTTCTTGATTAAATCATAATAAGTAATATACAATTCCAGAGCCTCGTTCACGACCTGGTACCTCTTTAACCTACGGCTTGTTTCGAAAATAACCAACGCCCTATAAATATCCTCGCGGACACACAGGTTCACCCTCCTGAAGTTGCGTCGGCAGTCCATCAATCAAACACCTGAGACAGGGGTTAATAAGCCTGTGTAAAACAGGCTCGGCGGTATACACCGTGCACTACCATTGCTCGCCCTGGCATGTGTTGAAACCCAGCTGTGGGCAGTGACAAACCACTCGCCCCAGCGATGCTGAGGCCCAAGGTTTTCCATAGATGGAAAACCACGAAACCCCCACGACAGGGTTGGCGAGGGTGATTTTACAACTGTAGTGTCTAGGTACCACAAGCTGTGAAACAGGGCTAAACACCAAAGGGGCGAGCGGGCATGCCCTAAACCACAGCTGGAGCCTGTGACATGTGACACGAGCCACAGGCACACATTTTTACAAACAATGAAGACAGGCCAAGACAATGCAAACCCCATAACCCCACCTATACCAAACGAGGCACGCGAGACACGCCACACGAGTGACTAATCAGCGAGCCTAGCCTCATCACCACGGGCGAGTCAACAGAATGGGAACTCACCACCCACGCCCCTGACCAACAGGGGGCATAATTAGACTTACTAACACGCCACTCGCGTGACATGTGACACCACACAGCTGGTGGTTATGACAAGCCACACGAGCCACACGCCATGAACAAACACCACAACACCAACCCCAAACCCCAGGAAGAGCCATACATAACGACAACAACAGAAGAACAAACAACTCACTCGCTCACTAAGTAGTAGGGGGCGGGGCACTAGTGCTTTTTAATGCCTCTAGGGCTCCCTATGGGTTTGTAATTATGAATTACGCATAATACAATGATAAACATGTTGCCCTATATAGGGCAATCGTGGGTTGTTTATAACCTCAATAAGGCACGATTCACAGGTGAATTCACAGGTGAACCCACGAACGTGCCCCCACGAACCCCCGTAATAAGTAAGTAAATAAGTAAATAATACATTTCTCAAGTCCTTGATAGTATATGCATTTATTTTAACTATCACGTATGAATCCACCTGTGAATCCACGGTGTGAAAGCCACGATGTGAAGGGGGTTACTCCCCCCATACCCCCACCCCCTTGTTATTTTATCTGAACAGGGTGTTATTTTAACTGAACAGGAGGTAGGGGGTACCCCTCCCCCCGGGGGTTTTTTCACACGTGGGTTTCACACCGTGGATTCACAGGTGCTTTCACACGAATCAGTTAAAATACTCGTGTATTATTCACACGTGGATTCACACGTGGGGGTTTTCACGACCCAGCCTCGCTGGCCTTCTCCCTGGCTTCCCCTGTGCCTTCCTCGCCCTCACTCGATTGTGGTATTGTCATGCCCAACGCGTCCTGTAGTGCCTTCTTGTCGACCTTGCAGCTACCGTAATACTTCGGGTTTCGCGTGTTTGTTATGTACTCGCCACCGAGTTCGGTGCACAGCACCTTGGCACTAATGCCTAACTCCCTCTCTAGGTCCCTTGTGAGTCTGTAGTAGTCACTACCGTATTCCTTCATGAATGGTATATAGTCCTTGTATACCAGGTAGTCGAGGCATGTGAAGAAGTCCATCGCGGTCTTCGTTGATTCATCCTTGCACAGGGCTTGGTACTGCCTCACGTAGGCCTGGAGCAGGCTCCTCAGTAGGTACAGGTGGCTGGGTATTGGCCTCTCCTCTGGCTGGATGTTCAATGGGGCTAGCCCTAGGGACTGGAGTACCTTGTTGAAGTATTGGATGGCCGATTCCTCCCAGTTCGCCCCCAACACCACGTCCTTGATGGTTTGCCAGTTATCAACCGCGTATTGTAGGTAGTACCTACCAAAGTGTGTCAACTTACCCGCCAACTCCCTAAGCTCCCTCGCCCCGGCTTTTTGCGCCGGCTCGGGTATTGACTGGGTGAAGCTCACGAATGCGATTTTTTCCTCAAGGGCTGGGTCTGTAATGGCTAACTGGTTCGCTGTTATGATGACCCCGCTCGTTGCTGGTATCTTCTCTCCAGTCGCGGTCACCCAGGTGTACTTTTGGGTCACGTAGTTCTTGAGCACGTTCGCGGCAGGGCCCTCAAGCCTTGTTATGCCCTTTTCAGTATTCGTGCCTGCTTCATCGAAGACCACGGGTGTTGTGACGACAGCGTTCGTCAGTAACTCAATGCCCCTACCAACCCTCGCTGGGCTTAGTAGTACTGACGTGGCGAGGATATTATCAATGTTTGGACTGAATGCCCAACCCTCAAGGATGCCTATCGTCGTCTTGCCCGAGTCCCAGGCGCCAATGAGGGCTACTAGTTTCGGTTTGAGGCCGTGGAGCTTCCAGGTTAGGGTGAAGTTTGTGAACGCGCCGTAAACAAACCCTCTTAGGAAGGCCTCTGGTTCTGGGTGGTACTTATGGGCAATGTTGATTAGTTTCTCAATTGCCTCCCTCGCGATATCCTTGTCAACAGGCCCAGCCAGTCCTATGTTGAAGTAATCCCTCACACTGCATGGGAGTCCCATGTCGGGCGGTGGGCACACGAGACCACTTGTGATAATGTCCACAACCCTCGGCTTGGTTGAGTGTAGTATCACGTCCCAACGCGGTGTGGGCCTAACAAGCCCCTCCTCCTCAAGCTCCCTCTTCAACTTATCCAGTTTAATCATTGAGTACTCCTTAACAATACCACTGGGTTTCCTAACAACCGCGTTCGCATACGTAATGTCGAAGTAACTATCATAGTACGACTCAAACCTCATGAAACTCCAATCGAGCAGTTTGTACTCAAACACTTCCACTTCCTCAATTATTTCGTCCCTAACTTTAACAAAATTCTTGTGTTTTATCCTATGCATGACCCCAGCCGTCGTGTTGCAAACAAACTCCGTTGTCTCCCAACTAGGTTTCCCACCAAGCCACGTTTTCTTCCTTGAGACGGGCACACAGGCAGAAAGCACCCTACCCACCACACTCCTCAACGCCTTGATAATCTCCTCCGCATCACTGCCCAGCACCTCCTCAAGCAGTTTCTTCCACGAGACCTTCTCAGGCTCCTTAATATTGCCGTAGGGCTCAACACCCAACACCCTTGATAGTTCCTGCTTATCCACAGGCAGACCACGCTTTATGTAGGAGTAGACAATAGTAGCGCCCCTGTTCCTCAAGTCGTCCGTGTCATTAGTGTCCTTGTAAAGTCTGAGCAATACGTCAGCAATATCGAGCGGGTGTATCCCATACCACGCGCCCCAGCCACTAATTGCTAACCAAAGATTCTGCCTCACGCCTTGCTTATAATACGGCCTCAAGGCCTCAATGACCTTTTGCTTCTGCTCCTCACTAAGTCTCCTGTACTTGATTTGTTTAGGCGCTGGGGCGCTAATCGCCTGTTGGGTAACCTGGGCCTCGGGTTGTTGTTGGGGCTGTGTGTTATTACCTATTAAATTATTATTATCAACCCCCTCATCAACCTCCTCAATCGCTTTTCCCTTGATAATTTGGAGTAGTTTATTGAACTCCTCGCAGGACACCTCCACCCCACTGCCCAATTGCCACAGTTCAATACCTACAAAGCGACCGTTCTCCCACCTCGCGGGTTGGTAGAAGGCACCGCTCGGGTGGCGCCCATATATAACCTCGTAGCAATTCCTGGCTCTAACCTCAATCGCCTCACCTTTGATGCACGATTGCGGTGCACAGGTCACTGGTACCCTAATGCCAATCGCAAGCCCGCGTGGTAATTCACTCAATGCCTTCGTCTCATTTGTTTGTTTATTCCTACAAGGCCCATCAATGCCTGGGGCTGGCACATCACACTCCCACGCGTCCTTCGGCCTCGGGCCCGTCAGGACTACAAACGCGTCTGGGCTCCCAAGGAGCCTCTCCCTCCAGTCCCTGCCGAGCACCGCCTCCAACACCTTGAAACCCCCCTCAACATCATCCACGTCTAGGATAACAAGCACGTGTAATGGGTCGTAGGGCAGTACATCACCGATTACGGCAACGCCCTCGGCATGTGGATTGCCCTTGACAATGCCCTCAAGTTCATCTGGGCCCAACGCCTCCTCGCGCCACTTGTGGACAGGGCGTTTCTCATTATCCACGATAACAAGCCTGAGGCCCCTACCCCGCCCAAACACCCTAACCGCATCAAGGAGCTTTAATGCCCTATACTCATGATTGGGCCAACGGGCGTATAACTTATTAAACCCAGCACTGGTTATTCCTTGGTCCCCGCCCCTGCCCACATCCGAAACCCCCGATGAGTCGTGAGACGAGGGGGTCATCCTCAAACACCATCATTGACCCTCGGGGCCTGACCGCCCGACCCCGAGGATGGGGCGCCCCTGTTTGATTCCCAAGCCCTGGCACGGGGCGTCTCCAGGGCGTTCGATTGAGTTGGGTTTGGGTTGGTTATTGGTTTCACAATCACGAGTAGCTTGATGCCACGCTCATGCCACTCGCTCCACACGTCATTTAGGCTCTTCGGTAGGCAAACCGCGTACTTGCCTGGCGATAGTCGTGTAACTTTATTCGCGGTGTACTGTACTGTCCCATCCTCCCTCATCACTATCGTTCTAACCATAGTGGTCAATCCCCTATTCGTTAAAACCTTAATTAGAATAGGGGTTACGAGCATCGTGCCAGGTCCACGGTGTGCACGGCAAACCACGTGGACTGCATGTTATTCAAGACCCACACCTTGTCTTTTACACATTGTTCCACAAGCCCACGCTCCAGGCTTGATTTCCCTCCCACGTGGTTGGGTGGTAAAAAATGAGTATCAAGGTTGCGTTGCATGATTGCTCGCGGGGTCTTGCATGGCGTGTTCAATCTCTGGTGCGGGGGGTGGGATTTGAACCCACGCAGGCCTTCGCCAACGGGACCTAAACCCGTCCCCTTTGACCTGGCTCGGGCACCCCCGCAGGTCTTGTTATGCATCGCAGACTTTTAACTTTTTTGTCCTGGTTTCCATGAATCTCTAAGTATTCATTTGTTTAATTTCGTATGTCTTTATTCGTATGTAATTTGTCCAGCATATATGCAAAAAGTGCATCTTTACAAAGGTATTAAATCTCAAACCTACGAACTTCTTAATCGATGAGAAAGGTTGTAGATATTAATGATGCCTTGGGTTTTATCAGAGACGGGTCTGTCATTGCGGTGTCTGGTTTTAACATGGCTACGACGCCTGAGTATTTACTCTTAAAGCTTTATGAAATGTATAGAAATACTGGTCATCCGAGGGACTTATTCATTGTTACTGATTCCTTACCTGCTGCTAAGAATCGCGCCCTTGATCTTATGGCTAAGTTGATGATTGAAGATAATGATTTCGGTTTCATTAGGGGCTTTATGCTAACATTTCTTGGTGTTGCGCCGAACTTGCAGAGGCTGGTTATTGAGAATAGGGTTGAGGCGTATGCATTCCCAATAGGTGTTGCCACTAAATGGTTTAGGAATACAGCATCTGGAACGCCTACAATTACGAAGGTGGGGCTTGGCACATTCCTGGATCCTAGGCAGGATGGTATTTACCTTAATGACCTAGCCAGGGAGAGAAAGACGTGCAGTGTGGATGTGGTTAGTATTAATGGTGATGAATACCTGTTGTACAACTGCCCAAAGCCCAATGTGGGTCTTGTACGTGGTAGTGCGGCTGATGAGTACGGTAATTTATCAATGAGTGAGGAGGCAATATATGGCTCGGTTTTAGCAATAGCACAGGCTGTTAAGGCTCAACCAAATCCAGGTCGGGTCTTTGCCCAGGTACTATACGTGAGTAGGTTTATCAGCCCTAGGGATGTGCATGTGCCGGGTCCGTTAATTGACTACGTAGTATTATCACCACCAGAACACCATACACAATCAGCCAGTATTAGGTATGATCCAAGTGTATGTGGTCGTGTTTTGCTAAGCAATGTGTGCCTGCCTAGTAATGATAAATTGAATTTTGAGTATGTAATTGCTAGGAGGGTTGTGCTTGAATTCATTAGTCTCATTGAAAAATTGAGCAGACCAATCGCAGTGAACCTAGGTATTGGCATACCTGCCTTAGCAGCCAGGGTAATAATGAGTGAGAAGCTAGAGGACTACATAGTCATGACAATAGAGTCGGGCCCGTGGGGAGGTGTGGCACTTAGTGATGATGACTTTGGAGTTGCAATATCCCCAAAGGCAATAATACCAATGCCTGACCAATTCATAATATATGAGGGTGGCGCGATTGATGCAGCATCCCTAGGCTTCATGCAGGTTGGTCCTAGGGGCGATGTTAACCCCAGCTTCCTACCGGAGAGGGTTACAGGCCCTGGCGGCTTTCCAGTAATAGCCCATGGCTCGCCAAGATTGTATTTTGCGGGTGCATTCACTGCGGGTAAGAGGGATATCATCATAAGCAATGATAGGCTTATGATACTAGTTGATGGACCAATAATAAAGTTTGTGAATAAGCCGTACAAGATTGGCTTTAATGCCGAGCTTGGGCTTAAGATAGGTAAGGAGGTCATGTACATAACGGAGAGGGCAGTCTTTAGGTTAACAAATGAGGGTCTCGTACTTGAGGAATATGCGCCAGGTGTTGATATTGAGAAGGACATACTGAGTAAAATGGAGTTTAAGCCGAGAATATCGAGGAATTTACATCCAATGGATGAATCAATATTTAGGGAGGGTGAGGTGGGATTTAGGAAGCTCGTTGAGTATGCAATTAGGCACTAATGTCCACATAACCCATGATCCTAGGTCTCCTAGGCTTTGCATTTACATTAATCACTAAAGCCCTACCATTAACTAATGGTAATTCCTTACTAAGCCTTACCTCACCATTCTCAAGCCTTCCCATAACCTTTATACCGTTGAAAATCACATGAACCTCTCTCGCATCATCACTCCACCTGAACTTGGTAAAATTATTTATTGAGTCCACAAACTTAGTGCTAGGCTTAACAAGTGCCTGCATGTCCTCCACATCCTCAAGCCTAACGTTCCTAAGGGCTAACCCAACACGCGTACCGGGCATTACCTCCTCCTGGTCATCATCAAGTACCTGTATGCTCCTTACCTCAACCTCCCTATTCATTGGATACGCAATGAATTTGTCGTGAACAGCTACCCTAGTTAATGCATAACCCAGTGCCACAACACCAACACCCCTAACATTGAAGACCCTATCGACAAAAATCAAGCCCCTATCCACCACGTCAACATCAAACTCCTTAAATTCAGTAGAAACGAACCTGGATATACCAAGTTCCTTAAAGAACTTCATAAACATCTCAACATCGCTCGTAAGCACAACGCCAGGTACGTTAGCAGCCTCGGCAAGTAATGCCAACTCGCCCTCAATCCAGGTGAACCTCGACATGCTCAGGTAGAAGGAACTGGATATTGAGAGAGACCTCGCCACCTCGAGGATACTATCGATACCCGGTATTAATATACTTCGAACCATATTACCAATCTTTCTGTAATAAACCCTTTCCTCAGTCCTATCCCTCTTACCGAGCATTGATGCTATGTTGATGGCGTCCTTCTCCTCTGACGATAGTACAGTAATTATACTTCCTTTAAGCACGGAGCATAGGGTGAGAATGGTTTGTTTTTAAAACTATCGTAGTATGTAGGTAAAACTATCATGGTGGTAATATTGCTAGTACGTCACTGGCTATTTCGGCTAGCCCAAGCTCTTCAACGGTCTTTCTCCTTGGATAACCAGTGGCTGGATCCCAGCCCAGGGTTTCCCAATACTGAGCCCTCATTCTCTCCACATCCTCCTCAGTCAACTTAACATTGGCTAATGGACCCTCCGGGAACGGTTCAAGGACACGCTTTGGTAGTCTGAAATCACGGGCTGGGTTTACGCCCTCTCTTACGTTGAATAGCTGCCTAAGTGTGTGTATCCTATGCCCAACCCTCAGAAGCTCCTGCGGTGTGTACTTAATACCCGTAACAGCGTATATCAAGTCGATGTAGGGTAAGGTTCTGTAGATTACTTGGGAGGCAAATTGGCAGAAACCAAGTGAGTTCTCGACTTGTGTTGACATAGCAATTATGGCAGCTTTACGTCCCTTATCAGCATAATCATACTTAGGTGATGCACCAAGATCCACGCCTATATCGAATGGCGCCCAGAGTCTCTTACCACCCTCACCCCACCAGTGAACGCCACCAGCCGTATGCCTGCCTGGGGTTGGGTCGCCAGTATATGTTATGGCTAGCCCTGGCAAAAACTGTGGATGGTGCGCTGGTAATTCCTGACCGCTAACGTGCATTGCGTATTGCTCAGCACCCTTACCTATTAACTCCGCAGCCCTCTTTACGCCTTGCCCGAGGATCTTACCGATACCCTCGGCCTTACCTATCAACTCAACGAGCTTGACGACGGTGTCAGGGTCACCCCACTTAAGTGGGAAGCCAACATCCTTCTCCGTGAGTATGCCCTTCTCGTAAAGCTCGAAGGCAAAGCCTACGACATTGGCTGTTGATATTGTGTCTAGACCATACATGTTACATAACTCGCCAGCATAGACCACGGAGTCCTGGTCAGCATTGAGGAGGGCTGGTCCAAATAGTGATGCTGTTTCGTACTCAAGCCTGTGCCCATTCTCCACAAGACCATACCTTGTCTGCCTCCTAATCCAGGCGCCACAGGCCACGGGACAGCTTGCACACCCATATGGTTTAACATTGTCCTTGATTACGGTGTTTGTGCCGAATAGCTCAAGGTTCTTAGTCCCATAATCCCTGACGCCAATACCCGCCCAGTTCTTTATTGGTGTGTCTCCGGATAATACGCTGGTGTCCAGTGTCGATATTGTGCCGTACTTATGCCAAATCTCGTAAGCCTTAGCTCTAGTCGTCCTTAATGCATCAAGCATCTCCTTTATCTTCTGCCTAAGTAAATCACGATCATGAATTTCGGGCTTCTTATCCCCAACAGCCACTATCGCCTTCAACTTCTTACTACCCATGACCGCGCCCAATCCGGACCTACCGTATGCCCTACCGCGCTCATTAATTATAGCTGCAATCAACTGAAGTCTCTCGCCCGCAGGACCGATACTAACTACCTGGGCGCCCTTATACCTACTCCTAAGTTCATCCTCAGTCTCGCCGGTGGTTTTACCCCACAGATCCGTAGCAGGTTCTATGTGTATATCGCCATTATTGATTAAGATATAGACGGGCTTATCTGCAACACCAGTTACGAATATTGCATCAAGACCAGCCTCAAGTAGTTTAGGACCAAACCTACCACCTGCATTGGAGTCGCCCCAACCACCAGTTAATGGTGACTTACCAACAGCCATGGATCGACCGGTCATGGGGATATTGGAGGCATTAAGGAGACCGGAGATTATACCAAGGATATTGCCTGGACCAAGAGGATCAACCCGAGGCTTCATATGCGTGTAGAGAAACCATACACCTAGGCCGTAACCACCAAGGAAGTCCCTATACACCTCATCAGGAATTTGTATCTTCTTAACATCACCACTTGATAAATCGACAAAACCCACAACACCATTAACACCCTTTATGGTCACGCACCATACCTAAACAAGTATGAATATAAGCATTACCACAAACTTATTTTATATGTACCATCAACTTACACGTTTATTTCATGAAAAATTCTTGGTGGGGCCGCCGGGATTTGAACCCGGGATCACTCGGGATCCCGTGGCTTTGAGTCTCCCTGAACCCACATGGCCGACCAGCCCGAGCCGAGCATCCTAGCCAGGCTAGACTACGGCCCCTAACTCCTGTTGTTACCTTGGGTTTTAAGGTTTTCTTCATGTCCATTAATTAACGTGGTAGTACTATGGACTTGGTCATTACTAATCCTAAGTCTGGGTTTATCTAGTTTGATTATGTGATTAGTGCTTTATACACGAGATCCATAAGCCCTATGAATGCTACATCCTTGCCGTAAGCCCTGTTTAGTTTTGGTAATACCCTATCCATCTGCAGTTTACATGCTGCGCAAGGAACCACTATGTAATCTGCATTCTTCGTAAGAGCTTTTTCGTACCAAAGCCTCGCGTATTTAATCGATAGATCCTCCATTTCCTTTGCAAGCATACCGCTGGTTCCGCCACAGCATATTGCCAATTCTGGTTTTTCATTCAGGTATGAGTAATTATTAGCGACCTTAGAAAGTATGAACCTTGGTTCACGGACTAAGTCACCACCTCTGGCGTAATGGCATGGATCCATGTACACGTACATTGCGTTGCCGTTTAATGACCTATCAATTTGAATAAAGCCTCTTTTTATGGCATCCGCTGCGAGGTAGAGTATGTGTGTGCCCTCGATGCCGTATTCCCGAAGTCTCGGTATTATGTAATTCTTAAATACTCTCCATCCATGACCGCACTCGCCGGCTATTACGAGTTTGACGCCTAATCTTCGGGCCTCATTGACTATTCTCTCAGCTATTAACTTCATGTGCCTTTCATCGAGGAACAAGCCGTAGTTCGTTATATCGGGTGCCCCTGTGCTTATTGTGAAGTCTATGCCCAACTTATTGAGTAGCAGTACGTAGCCCTTGAACGTGTTTATAGCCACCGTGTAATCCGCGCATGCTGAGGGTAGTAATAGGGCGTAGGCTGGCTCGTCAATCTTAACCCTAACCTCAACACCCTTCTCAGCCCTTATCTCGTTAATTATATTATTAATTATTGATTTTAGCACATCAGGTGGCAAACCGAGGAAGTTACCCGTAGTCTCTAGATTATCTATTACACCGGCGACATAGCGTGGGGCTAAACCTATCTCGTATAGGATTGATCTTATTGTTCTCGAGACGTCACCAACATCGATGCCCATGGGGCAAATCCATGAACACCTCCTACACGTTAGGCACTGCCAATAATACGTGTACGCATCACTAAGAATTTCTGCACCCACCTCATTATTGATTATTGCCCTAGCCAACCTCAACCTGCCTAGTGGTGAATTGTTTATATCGCCCGTGGATATGTATGCAGGACATACAGTTAAGCATGCGCCGCATTCGATACATAGGTCTAGGGCTAACTTGAGGTTTCTATTCTCACGATACCTCCTCATGAAAGCACCTCTTAGGTAGTTAGCATCATGCGGATCACGTGAACTAACCCCAATCCTACTATGCAATTCCTCTATTAATTCCATAGAGGCATACTCATGCCTGTACCCACGTAAATCCTTCATTACACCTTACTAAATGTAAAAACAATGGCTAAAAGCACACAATATTGATGCAGAATTTGCACTCCCTCATCAACGAACCTATGCTCATTATCATCCCTGGGAATACGCCAGTAGTTATGGGGCAAAATCTTTTAAAGTCATTACATACGTTGAGTTATTTTCGTGGTAAAACTGCTGAGCTTTTACCAGGGTAGGGATAGTAAGAAGCCAAGTGGTGGTTATAGGGCCAGGCCGTATAAGGTTAAGAGAAAGGCGTTGGGCGGTGGTCCGCCTACAAACACCGCATTATCGGACACCGAGGTTAGGAGGATTATAAGGGTGTTTGGTGGCAATACTAAGGTTAAGGCTGTTGCGGTTCAATACGCCAATTTGTACATACCTAGCGAGAGGAAGGCTGTGAAGGTTAGGATAGTCAGGATCGTGGAGACACCGGCAAATAGGGAGTTGGCCAAGAGGCAGGTTATTGTTAAGGGCGCGATAATAGAGACTGAGAGGGGTAGGGCTGTTGTTACGTCAAGGCCCGGCCAGGATGGAATTGTTAATGCTGTATTGATTGAGAAATGAAACCTTAATGACCTCGATAGACCTCCCCAGTAATTTATGCATATTACTTGCTTTTTAGGTAGGGTTGAATTTCTGCCACATCAATGCCCTTTTATACCCCTGACTAGATCTTACCTATGATGGATAAGGAGGGTTATTGGATCATTTGGACCGTTTATTTTGATTTAAACAAGAGTAGGAGAGATGGTAGGAAAGTCCCTAGAAGTATCGCCATTAAATCGCCTACAATCGATGAATTGGTGAAGGCTGCCAGCAACCTAGGCCTTGAGTTTGAGGTTTATGGTGATAAACGGCATCCAGCCAATTGGTTTGATGGGCCTCATGGTTACATAGCCATTAAAAAGAGGGAGGGATTTAGGAAGAGGGGGCTTGTCAGGGCTATAGCTAAGGAGTTAGTACGAATTAGGCAGCAAGCATCAAAGAGCCCTAATTAATCATACTCATTGCAAGTTTTATGTGTATTAAATCATTTACCGCCTTGAATAGTGATACCAACAACTCACCACCTGCCGGTAGGCTTAATAAGGACGATTTATTATTGGACTCGGGTGGTGGGGCTCTGTCTAAAAGCACCCTAAACATTGATTCACAACCAACCCATCCAAAACCCAACACCCCACCCACAACAAACAAAACAACCACCCAACAATCAACCCAACACAAAACCCCTAAAGCCCCGGCCGGGATTCGAGCCTGGGATTTCCTGTGGTGGGTTGTTTGGTTTTATGGGGTTGTGCCTTGGGTTCATTGGTCCTTACGTTAGTGTTATTTTTGGTAGTTTCTCTATTATTTGCCTTAGTGCGTGTTGTTGTGTTATTAGGTGTTTGTTGTGGTTGTAGTTGCTCTTAGCCGGTACTGCGTGCGCCATTTGCGCCTCCCCATCCTTGTTAGGCTCAATCCAAACCCTAGCCCTAAGCCTATTAAGACCAGCCCTTATCGCATCATCACGAACAATCCTAATCCTAAATAGTGAGTCTCATCGTGAGCGGCTTTTAAGTCTGGTTGTACTCTTTCTTGTGAATGCTACGTAGGTCCATTGCCGTCGAGCTTGAGACTAAGCGTGAACTCAACAAGCTGCTCCACTCCGTTGAGACCGCATACCTCAACATCGTTCGCGAAGTTGTTGAATACGCTGTTAAGAATAACGTCTTGAACGCAACACAACTCCATAAGCTATTTTATCACAAATATAGGGATGAATACCCAGGTTTACATACTCACTTAGTCGTCCAGGCGATTAGGCAAGCCTCTGAGATAGCTAAATCATTCGTTGAGAGAAGGAGGAGGGGCTTGGTGGGCAAGCCTTACCCAGAGGTTAAGGCAGTGTCGATTAGGTTTGATGAAACGGCTTGGAATTATGAGCAATTCATTAAATCAGTAGCACCGGTTAGGCTTGAGCTATCCTTACATGGTCGAATGAGGGTTGTTTGGCTTAGACCTCACAAGCGCTTCTGGCTTTACTGGTGGAGGGTTTTGAGTGGTGAAGCCGAGCTTGCCAGTACGCTGATTGTTAAGAGGAAGGTTAATAGGTGGTATGCAGTGTTTGTGTTCGAGATCAAGCCGAAGGAGGGGTTTCCTCAATCCGTGATCTCCTTCGACATTAACGAGAACACGGTTGCCGTGAGTAGGGTTGATTTACCATCCACGGTGGACAAAGTAGCGAAATGGAACAAGCAATACTTAACGCCACAGCTCTACATGATTAGGACAGACTTCGGTAGGCTGGCCAGGAGGTATGAAAGGGTTAGGAACACAATCATTGAGAGGTTAAAACCACACTTCGCATTACCGAATGGCAAATACGTGAATGTGACGAACACTAGGGAATACGGGAAGTTCGTAAGAAAGCTGCGTGAGGGGGTTAGGAAGGTTGGTAGGGTTAGGCAAATCGCCAACGAACTAACAAAGACGCCGGCAATCATTGTAACCGAGGAATTGGGCAGTAACCCACAGGAATCAATGATTGAGGATGTTGGGAAGGACGAGTTGAGGCATAGGATCAAGCAGACGCCGTTCAAGGCTGTGGAGAGAGCCGTTGAGGGTAAGGCTTTGGAGCGTGGATCCAAACTATTCCACGTATCATCATACAGGAACAGTAGGATTTGCCCAGTTCACTTTACGAAGCTTGAGAGAACAGATGACTGGCACGTTCTCTACTGCCCAAAGGGGCATTACGTAGATAGGGACTACGCATCCGTGATGAACATGATGTGGAAAGTAACACCGGAGGGATGGGTAAAAGGCGTGTGGTGGAACATGAAGAGCCTGAGCAAGAACATGAACTGGAGAAAGCACGAAAATAAATCAAACCCGATCATTCCATACGAAATCGTGAAGTACACACATACAATACTCAAGACCTTCACAGCCAGCGAACAAAGCCCCGCGGTGCTGGCCCGGGGCAAACCCATGAACCCAGCCAGAGAAGCCAATGAAGGCCGGGCGAGGGAAAAGGGCCAGATTGAATTTAATGCGTCAATAATAACCAATGAGGATTTATCAGAAATAAGTACGCCCGAGGACCTAATGAGAGTTATATTAATTGCTCACTCACAAATGGGCTATTACTATGGCTAAGAGTGCCAATAGGATTGCAGAGATAACAAGCCTCCTGCCTCGATATGGACTAACACCACTAAGCCACAGGAAACCACCAATTATCCCGAAGAGTATGGCGAGTACCTCGGATGCGTTGTAGATTACGTTCTTTAGGAAGTTTGTGAATGATATTAGGTTAGCCAACGCCGTGTTTATGACGTCCTCTGTGCTGTTAGTTATTGAGTTCATGAAATTATTTATTGTGCCTGTTATGT
>Ga0080005_129489_pt1 | contig 21476 bp, 17 predicted proteins | sample JossMetagenome_2_FD_69208 | JGI IMG/M metagenome (GOLD analysis project Ga0080005, IMG submission 69208) | Hot spring sediment microbial communities from Joseph's Coat, Yellowstone National Park, USA - JC3_ASED (SPADES assembly) (version 2) | ecosystem: Environmental > Aquatic > Thermal springs >...
TGTTAACTGGCCTAGTGGCTAAGGGTGACTTAATCATGCTATACGGCAATTCAAGCGACTTAATGGCAATGGAGTACCTACTAGCCTACACGTGGGCTAAAAAATACGGCACACTCTACCTCAACTACCAGCTTAATGGACACGGCGTACCAAGCGACTTACCAAGCGACCACCTAATAGCCTACCCAATAATACCAATCAACAGCAAGAAAGCACTAGCAGCAGCCTTCGGAGGACCAAACTACCTAATCATAGGGCCAGCAATACCGAGGGACATACTAAGGGTAGTGATTACGTACATGGCATTGAGGCATTTGCCGGTAAGCCTAGGTCAAGTGAATGGTGCTGAATTAAGCCTCAGCATTCCTGAGGCAAACCTACAATCAACCTCATCGCAGGATACCCCCGACGTGTGCTATTCCATATACTCTCACTACTCCAAAGCCGCAGAGTTAAGCTCAGGCATTTATGAGTCGGGCAACTATTACTTCATATGGCTACTCCCAATGATGGGCTCATCAAGCTATCCAGAGTATGGTTTTGCGGGCTACAGTGATGGTAATGGCACATTCTACTACGACACATGCCTAGTGATAAGCAACCAAGTTGGAAGTCCCCCTGGACCATATCCCTACGTGCCTCTCTATGTCTATGGTTATGTTGGTTATATTCCATCACAGACGATGATTAACAATGGTGGTAAGGTTCTAAGCGAAACCGGCACGTTCGATTACTACACCAGTTACAAGTACTACAACGAATCATTTTTATCAGCAAACTCACTCATTGCAAGTCCAGCTTGTACAGGCGGGGATTGTCTACAACCCCAACCAACATCCTCAACGACTAGCTACTCCATATCCGTATTTGTAGGTGTTGAAATAGGGGAAGAGCCAGGAGGATTTGTTGGTTTTGAGGTTACCTTACCCGGTGGCTCAAGTGAGGGGATAGGCCTTTATTACGGTCCATCAACGCAGGCTTTTTATGCTAATGATGGTAACGTCACCTGGACGTTTAACCTCAATAACGCTAGCACGCCGAATGATGACTATCACAATGATTTTGAGGACAAATCGCCACCACTTTGGATTATGCCGAACTTCTTCTCAAGTTCCCAGCAGAACGCCTACCTACCAATCGACATGAGTGCTGAGGTTTTGACTAGTTCGCAGGTTGTGTTTTATGGAGAGAATTCTGTTGGGTGTGACTATTACAATTACACCTATGAGTATGTTTGGGTTGATGGTGGTTGGTGGCTTACCGCACAGCCAATGAGCTCAAGCACTGGCCTAGTCCCATCCTCAACATCATGGACATACTCCATAAGCCCAAGCGCATCACAATACGTAACCGGAGTCTCATCATGGAGCACACTCGAGCCAATACAAGGCTCCTGCACAGGCCCATACAACCCATGAAACAGCTAAACCATAAAAACCACGATCAAAACAAACACCCTTCTCCCCTCCACCCACCCACACCAGCCCCCCAACCAAGTTGCGAAGAACCCACATAAACATGGCGCCGGGGCCGGGATTTGAACCCGGGCCCCCTTGCGGGGACGGGCTCTCAAGGCCCTAAAACCGTAACAAAAACATTCAATTTCACATGTTTTTAACCCACATTGACCGTAACTATTGTAGTCACGGCCTCAAAGCCTGTTGCACGGCTTTGTACTTGGGCACGAACCAGTTACGGTCTAGCCTAAGCAGGAACAGGGCCATCAACGGTGTTGCCCTGGCCGCAGCCTCCGGGTCGTAGCCCTTGGAGCCACGCATAAGGTGGAAGACGTAGCCCCTGAAGCCACGTATAAGGTAGAAGAGGGCTTCATCCCTAACGAATCTGAACAACAGCCAGTAGTCCCTCGGCTTCACGCCCCTAACCTCAACGCCTGCGAGAACCTTGAGGGCAATCATACCTAGGTAAACCCTATCCCTACCCTCAGTGCGCTTGTAGCTGAAGCACCCCCCATCCTCAGTGCAGCATATGCACTCAATCCCCTTGGCGCCGTGTAGGGCGACTAGGATGGCGTCAGGGAGGTCTAGAAGTAAATTACTATACAGAATTATACTCATGCGCTCGGTGGCGTCGATAACCTTCTCATCCATGATGCCCAACGCCTCCATTACAGCATCCATTATCGCACCTTTGACTACGCCGACAAGCGTTGGCCTGTACCTAGTGAGCCTACCGTATGGCACCTCCTCGATGTAGCCCAACTTCACGCCGTACTTGAGGCCGCTGTACACTTCACTGACACCACCCCACCCGTGTGCAATGAAGCATGACCTAACCTTAATCAGCGGGATTGGGTTGTAGTCATCGTAACTACTCGCCATACACTCCACAACATGGGGGACGTACTTACTGAAGGCCTGGGGCATTGTTAGAAGTACTTGGTAAGTGTTTATAAATGTTACGTAGTATTTACTACAAAGCACAATACCTCAGCCGGACAGACCTGTTTCAATTCAACATTAGGAAAATGAGCGGTATGGAACTGTAAGCTTTTTAAACACAACCACAAGGGTACCCTTGTGGGAGGTGTGATTCAATCTGTAAGAGAGCTTGTAGTTCCAGCAGCAATCTGGGTGAGGAAGGGTGAAGTAATACTCCGTGTGCTCGGTGAGGCCGAGGAGTTGCTGACTAAGCACCTCAACGAAGCCGTTGATGTTTCAATCCTAGGTAGGGATGAGGAGGAGAAAATCACATTCAAGGCTGCGTTACGGCGCTTCATGTCTAATGGCCACCACTATGTTGTGGTGTTCTTCCCAAAAAGACTCACCCCAATGATCCCTGCAATCGAACAGCTTAAGGACTCTAATGGACGGGTCTGGCTACTCATCAGATTACTTGGTGTTAGGAAGCCTACTAGGAGGAGGGGAGGAGGTGGTGGTGTGTGACTTCGGGGGATTTCGGGGCCTTGCTATTGATACGCATTCTCCCGGGCCACATTGAGATTAACCCAAGGGTGACGGCCCCATGACTACTACTGAGCTTGGCTTTTTAAGTTTTTCGGTCACCAAATGTAGGGATGAATCAGGGCGTATTGTACTGTGGGCTAGGGTTCATGGTGACTGCTACCTATACATCCCAATTAGTCTCAATGGTGGGTGTTGCATACTGGCACGCAAGCTGGTGGGGCATCGTGTATCCGTGACTGTGGGCATTAATGGTGATGTTATTGACTTTGTGGCTAAGGTTAAGGCACGTAGTAGGACTAGCATTGGTATCGCCATCCCATTGAGGTACAGGGGAATGTTCCACAGGGGGGATGTTGTGGAAGTCAGGTTAAGGCAAATTGAGGGTGATGGGCATGGGTAATGCCGTAATCAACCTCAACCTCAAGGATGTGGCTAGGCTACTAATGGGATTGGGATTCCGTGTCGTGCCAGTTGATGCTGATAAGAAGCCTCTAGTCAAGGGTTGGAATGCGCCAATACCTGAAGAGAAGGTGTCTAAGGCATTGAGGAAGGCAAGTGGCATTGCTATAGTTGGCGGCAAAATCAATGAGAATGAGGGCATCATGACCATCGACGTTGATAACCCCGATAACGGTTTCAAGATACTTGAAAATGTCTTTGGGAGCGATTGGCGCCTTAAACTATGTGGGTCAGGTTCACTCTGCGGCTTCACGGGGCCTAGGCCGAAGGGTAAGGTTAAGTGTGAGTGCACTGCACCAGGTGAGGATTGTAAGTGTAGGAATGTGGAGACGGGTGAGGAGGCTCCATTAAGCGCATTGAAGCGTGGAATGTATATTGTCGTCAGGCCGCCTGCCGATTGCTTGCCACCATCAACTGTCAGGGGTGGTGACATTGAAATACTAGTTAACAATTATGAAGTAATCTATGGTAAGCACCCATCTGGTGCATATTACGAGCCCGTTAGGTTTGTTGATGGTAAGTGGGTTAGGATTGACATCACCGAGGTTGGGCCTGGGGTGAAGCTAACCTGTGATGAGGTTAATAGGCTGATTGAGGCATTAAGGCCAAAGCCAAGTGGCGAGGCCAATACAACCATTACGCAGGCCCAGCTTAAGCCAGCTGGCGAGAAGCGCTTAATCAGGCTTGATAGTGCCACAATAGTCAAGATAGCAGGCGCCCTAATTGATGGCTACAAACAAGGCCAACGCCAGAAATACGCACTTGCAATCGCTGGGTGGTTCGGAATGTTAGGTGTTGACTCAGTTAGTGTGGCATTACTCATTAAGGAACTCCACGAAAAGACTGGCGATGAGGAGCCGCTAAAGGAAAGGCTCTCAACAATTGTCTACACTTACATTAAGCTTGGCCTACCCGTTGATATTGAGGGGATTAAGGCGGCAACTGGTGTTGAGCTACCCAAGCCAGGGGATGCCTACTACAGGGCGCTTGAGGAGAAGCTTAAGCAGGAGGGTGTACTCAAGATTACTGGCGCCAATACGGTAAAGGAACTGCTAGTCAATGCTAGGGTTCCGAGGGAGGAGGCTGAGAAGAGGATAAAGGAGGTTCGTGGTATTGTGAGGGCTGAGAAGTTGCGGTTTACCCACGGTGATGTGCTCCTCGATGTTGCGAATAGGATTAAGGCGAAGATGAAGAAGATGACTAGGGGGCTTGCTGCTTTAATGCTTGCGGATGGGGTTCAACGGATACTGAGGAATGTGAGGTACATAACTTATAGTAATGTTGAAGTGGGTGGCTTCCGCTGCTGGGATGGCACCTACTACAGGCCTTGCTTACCAGATATCGAGACCACTATCGAACTGCTTTACAGGTTGTCTGGGCTATACAAACGTTACGGGTACACCAGGCTTAAGAAAGACACCTTAGAGGTGCTTAAAGACACCACAACCGTTGACATTACTGACGCCGAATTCAGGTACATTGCCTTCAGGAATGTTGCCTATGATTGGGCTGAGGGAAGGGTGATACCCCTGAGTGAAGTTAAGCCAGACATGCTCATAATGAACGCCATCCCCCATGAACTCAACCTACAGGCACTCGAAGAGGCAACCAAGGCGCCTGAGCTAACTGAGGAACTGGCCAGGAAATACGCACCTAAAACACTGGCGGCTTTCAAAGAGTGGGTTGGCGGCAACTGGAGGGTCCTCTTCGAGGTGATTGGGGCAACACTATACCCAAGGCCGATAAAGAGGGTTATACTACTGCTGGATGAGGAGGAGCATGCCAATTTGGGGAACACGGGTAAGTCAACCTACATAATGCTCATAATAAGGTTGCTTGGGCGTGAGAACTATAGTACCGTACCACTCCAAGACTTGGCGGATGATGATAAGAGGTTTGCCAAATGGCCACTATTCCTCAAGCTTGCGAACGTGTACTCCGACCTACCTATGAAGGCCATCAAGGACACGGGGCTAATCAAGGTAATGACGGGCAGGGATACAATACTGATCGAGAGGAAGCACCATGACCCGTTCAACTACAGGCCCTATGCCAAGTTCATCTACTCGGCCAATAAGCCACCACGCATCAGTAGTGAGAATGAGGCTGACTTAGCATTCTGGAAGAGGTTCCTGATAATTCAATTCAAGGGGAGGTTCAACAAGCCCATTGAGGACTTTGAACTCACACTGATGGACGAGGCACCCGCAGTCCTGGCCCTGTCTATTGCAGCATTTAGGCGTGTCAAGGAGAGGGGATTCAGGTTCACGGGCGACCCTGAGAGTGACCTGGAGCTCGCCGTTAGGAACCGCACGATTTGGCTCCTTCACTTTGATGAGGTCTTCAAGTTCCTCGTATGGCTACTGAGGAACCATGCCCTGGTTGAAGACCCTGAGGGTAGGGTCCCCACAACCCATGCGCAGAAGAGTGAGGAGGGGGAGGTTGCGCCGCTGTACGACCTCTACAGGGAATACACAGAGAAGCTTAACCTAGACCCAGTTGCCCCTGCGGTCTTCACCAGGAGGGTGCGTGAACTGGGGTTGCCTATGGTTACTGTTAAAGGAGTGCACTATATCAAGGGCTTCAGGATTGACAAGGCGGCGTGGGAGGATGCGATAGGTAGGGTTGGCGGTGACTCAAGTACCCTGCCACCGTGGTTTAGGGTAGCCCTAGGTGAAGGCAGTAGTAATAATAGTAATACTAGCGGGGGTGGGAATGGGGCTAACCCTGAATCAAGCCAAAGCACAGGCGCTACTAGTGAACCAAGCCCGAGACCCGAGGCCACTGAGGCAGGCTTAGGCAAGCCACCTGAACCTAAGGCACAGGAGCCAGTGAACGTGGATGAGCTTTTGAGGTCAACAGCAGAGGAGGCTAATAATAGGCTCAAGGCAAGGTGGCCGAATGCAGATTACAAAGACATTGTTGAGGGTATGATTAACTACATTGCAGGCGAAAGCGAGGTCGATGCCGACAAGCTCACGAAGCTCTATTGGGGGGCGATTGCCGATAGACTGAAGGAGGCAGGGTACAGTGAGGCGGAACTCGAGGATGATGTCCACGAGTTCATTAAGATTGTCATTGATGTGCTAAGGGAGCATGGGGTGGTTACTGATGATTAGGGTTAGTACTAATGTCCAATGCGGGTTCATTATCAAGCGCATTGGGGATGCAATGCTAAGTGATAGGGAGGCGGCGTGCCTAATCAACACAATAATGACCTACCTCGAGACCCAGGGAGCGCAACTCCAGGGATTGCAACAGCGCCGTATAGTCAACAGTGTGGGTGAATTGAGGCTGGTAATTGACCTAATACAGGCGGCTAGGGGTGGGCTGAGGCTTAACGGCGCCGAGTGCCTACGTGACGTCGTTGCTAGGTACGGCATCGGGGAGCTTAACATCAATGACCCAGGCTTCGCCAAGTTCAGGGCTACAGTCGAAAGGGTGTTGAAGGCATTGGCGACGGTTAAGGTCAGGGGGGAGCCGATAATTGAATTCACACCATGCGACGCATCATGCAAGGTACCTGGGGTTGTAAACCTGAGGAAGGCTGGCCTAGGCTTCAGGTGTCCAGTGATTCAAGTGAGCACCACTGGCAGTGGAGTTAACGCAAGCAAGATTGATGTGGGTAGTATTGTTGAGAGGCTTGAATCCAAGTGCGGCCCAACGTACATAGGCTTTGAATGGGCAGTTAAACAAACCCTCAAGTACCTTGAGGAGAAGGGGAGCGCCAAAATAGCCACTATGGCAGTGGACTTGAGGAATGATTACATGTGGATAGTAAAGTACCTCTACTGGATGTATGGGGAGGCTAGTATCCCTAGGCTAGTGCGCTGTGTCGTCGAGGAGCTTGCAGAGGCTGGCTTGGTAAGGCTCAATGGGGATGTTGTAACGCTGGTCAAATAGTCCAATACCCACACTTGTTAGTTAATTTTAGTTAATTATAGAATTATACACCACTGGCCGACACTGAACCGCACACAATCCTAGGCTGAGAGAGACTCTGGCCACATTGCCTATATAGGATATGTATCATTCAATTCCTAGGTGGGCGGTTTGGGTATGGAGGGTTAGGAGTGGTTCGCCAGTTCCCCCGCTCAGCCCCAGGCGCAGGTTGCGCTAAACCCCAAACCACTCCACACCCTCCATACCCAAGTGCGCACGCAGATTTAAACTAAGCCGCCTCTGAATTGTTATTAGACCAAGAGGGTCCACCCCTCCCATATGGGTAAAGAACCTATTTAGCCACATTCCCCCTTGAACATGCCTCCCTCAGTGGTGCCTTTCCAGTGTTTATAAATTAACACCCGTTAATAGCGCATGTGCCCTCTAGTTGAAGCCAAGTGCTCGCCTATGTATTGTTAAATTTAGTAGAGTAGTGTACCTGTGCTTACCATGGATTTGGTAATGTGGCCAAGGGTCACTCTAATAAACACCCTGGTGGCTAGCCAAGTATGCCCAGTACACTGCCTCAACCTAAACCGCAGGGTAATAGGCCGCAGCAGGGTAGGCTTAGGCAGGTTAAGCATAGTGACTTTAGTGAGTTGTATGTGGGTAGGCTTGTTACGATTACGCTCGCCAATGGTACAGTCCTCAGGGGTGTTGTTAATGAGGCTAGGAGGTTTTGGATTCAGGTAATGATTGATGGTAAGCCGCACTTCATTAATAAGGCGTATATTATTGAAATCGTGCCTGGCTGATGCATGCCGCCTAGAACCCCCAGGTACTAACACCCAATGCGCCTGGTGGTTTATAAAACCTTTGAAAAAGGGCCTTAGTGGCCCCGTGTTTTTGAATCGGGGGTTGTGAGGGGGCTTCACTTGGTTGTACGCCATGTTATTACGGCTACTACCACTAGTACTATTGATGCCGCGAAGCCTCCTGGCATGAACAGTGCCAGTACTGCACCCACAATGAACCACCATGCATAGCGCCTCCTTTGCCTCCCAGCCCCTCCTTGGCTTGCTCCTCGGGCTCCCTGGGGATTCTAGGCGGCATACGCCATGTTAATTGTGCGCCTGGCTAATAACCCTGTCCATTGCCCAGCCTTAGCCAGGGGTAGGGCTTATATAACCCCACGGTGTAATGTGCATCATGTCCAGTGTGGTTGTTCCAATTAGGGGTAGGGTTGTGGTTAGGAGGGGTAGGAATGAGGTGTACATTTACGTGAGTAGGCGTGAGCCAGGTGGTAGAATGCTGGCCAGGTACAATGGGGCTAGGGTTGATGGTTTAGTCATAATACTCAGTGAGGGTGGTGGGGATGTACCTTGATAGGTACATTGCCTCATGGGTGGTGTTGGGCATTGTGATTGGCCTTGGTTTGGGTGCTGTGGTAGGCTACCTCACACCAATACCTGGCCTAACCCACCTCAAGACAGTGACAATAATCAATAGTACAACAATAACAGTACCCATCAACATCACCAAGACCGTAACCTACACCACCACTGTGAATGGCAAGACTGTTACATTGACGACGACCGTGGTTGAGACAACCACAACCACGAGGATCGTGAACAACACGATTACAAAGATAATCGTAGTGCCAGTAACCAACACGACAACGACGACAGTCACGAGTACTAGCCTAGTCCCATACCCATATACGACAACAGTAACAACAACAATCATTGAGAGTGCTAGCCAGGTGCCAGGGCTCAACCTCACTGACCTGAACGAGACGATAGCTTGGCTTAAGGCATCCTACAGCCTAAGCGCATACGGCCTAGTAAACCTAACATTACCACTAGGCTACTGCGAGGCAACAATCTGGGTATTCCCAAACGCCAGCGTAATTTGGATTGGAGTATGGTTCATGCCGTGGAGCCTAGCCCAAAAACTAATGAGCGAACCATGGATATACGTGTTCCCGTTTCAAAAGACTGGTGTGAAGGAGTACCTCTTAATGAATTCGCAAGTCGGCTTATTCTACCCAGACCTCAATACTGGAAGCCTCATCCCAGCAGGCATAGGTTCACTCTACTTCCTCAACATACCGAACTACCCAATGAACGGGTACACTGTGACAGTAATAGGCTGGCCAATCACTGGGGTGCCAGTTGCACCAGCATCACTAGTGAACACGGGTGTTTACCAGAACCTTCAAAACGGCACATACATCATGATACTTGACAATGGCACGACCATACTCAACAAGCCACTAACCCAAATAGCCCTAAACCCACAGGGGCTATGCGTAGTCCAGGTAATCAGGGTCAAGCCAGGCACACCAGACAGCTACATCAACAATATGACATTCCTAGGAGCACAGTATTGGGCTTGGGTTGTCAGTGAGGCTGTTTGGGGTAAGCCAGCACCATGCTATAGGCCATGGTCATGGACATACGGCTACTGGGTGAATAACCTTAATATCACGGAGCCTATTGGGGCTAATTGGGATTATTACTGTGGGCCTAAGGGTATTTGGCTACCAATGAAGCCTTAGGGGTTCGGTTAAAAAACGTGTTTTGAAAAGGGGTTGTTTTGATTAGGGGTTTGGGTTTGGTGGTGTTGCCCTCCTCTCGTACCTCCCATGTACTATCCCGTGTATTGCGGCGGCGTAGTAGAGCATCTTCCATGCGTCCTGTACCTTACCAGCGTACTCATTGTAGAATTTCTTGGCTAGGTTGAGTAATTCATCAGCCTCCTCGGGCGTTAAATCCTCACCCCTATCAATAAGCTCAAGAAGCCTCCTCCTCTCCTCAGCCGTAAGCGGGTTGGTTACATTGGAGATCATGTTCTTGAGGGCCGTCTTCAGCAGGTCCACATCCTCAAGTATCCTCTTCCTCCCAAGATTATCAACCAGGGTAATTAAGAAATCATTCAACCCATGCACGCTTCCCTTCAACTCCCCAATATCCCTCTCAATCCTAGCCTCCATCCCAGTTAGCCTACTATCTATCTTGGTTAGCATGCTCCCAAGCCGGTAGGCTACAGTACCCACCGCTACAGCCACGGTAACCACGATACTGAGCACGGTCACAATATCCATACCTTGGGCACCAGGTTAAACACCAGCCAGTGTTTAAAAAGGCTATTGCATTAATAAAAGATGGGTTTGAAAAAGGATTGTTTTAAGGGGATTGGGTTAAGTTACCCTAATCCTCCTCGATACTGGCCTCACTAGGATTGGTGTTATGAGGGCTAGTAGTATCAGCAGGTCTAGCATGAAGCCGTTTTCAGCGAGCCAAGCGCTGACATAAGCATCCCAAGCCTTGATGTAGAGCGGCTCCAGTGGCGCTAACGTGTTAGTGCCACCTCTCAAAAGCCAGGTTAGCGGTATCTCAGGTGGGTTCCACTCCCACCTAGTAAGGAAGACAATATCTCTACCTTTACCTCCTTGGCATGTTGGTGATAGTGTGATGTACCATACCTGGTAGCCTTGATTCGCCCACCCACTCCACTGGAAGGTGCCACCACCCACAACCTCAAGCTGGCAGTTTGGTGGTGCATACCAGAATTGCGTTGTTATTCCCTGCATTGCTGGGCCTGTTGCCGTTATGTACTCGGTGGCTTCACCAAATGGGCTTGCTGTTATGTATGTTACAACAACGTTTGACCACGTTACCCAACACGAGTAGGTTGCAAGGTTATTCACGGTCTGCCCATTACCAGCACAGCCAATACCGTAGGTGCTTGTGGTCTGTGTTGGTGTTGGTGATGGTGAACTCGATGAGCTTGTTGAGGTACTAGTACTCGTCGATGTGCTAGTTGTAGTTGAAGTACTAGTTGAAGTTGGGGTACTTGTCGGCGTGCTAGTGCTTGTGGGTGGTGGGCTTGAGGTAGTACTCGTGGGTGTTGTTGTGGGTGTTGGGGTAATGCAGGACACTGTGAAGGTCACGCTTGCTGGCGTTAGCGGGTTACTGGGCTGGCTGACAACAGTCATCGATGGTGCGATACTGCACTTCCAGCCACTAGGCTCGCTAATAATACTTGCTGTTAGTGTGACCTGGCTTACACTGTATGGGTACGTGTGGAATGGGTAGTACCTCAATGGCCCACTACCAATCAACCCATTCCCAAAGTTGTCGCTAATACTGTACTCGACGCTAGTCCACGGGTCATTCACGCTTATGAGCAATTCCCAACCCTGGTTCACGGTTGTAGTCGTTGGCGGTGGGCTTGTTGCAGTGCCGGTACCAGTGCTTGTGCCAGTGCCCGTTGATGTTGCCGTACTGCTCGTTGATGGTGGGCATTCAATAATGAATGTTGTGTTACTGCCAGTGCCAGCAATCACGGTGACTGTACTACTCGGGTTGATTGTGCATGACTGGGGTGCGGTTAGGCTTAGGGTGTCTGTTACGCCAGTGATGTAGAATACGCCCGTGGCGTTACCATTCCCATTCACGTAGTAGTTGTATGAATCGTGGAGTGTCCACTCGACTGGCGTGCCGTGTACAATCACAGTCCAGTACACTGTATTATTCCCAGTTAGCGTCACCGTGGTCACTGTTGTCGTAGTCCCATTCACTATTGTAGCCGTGACTGTTGTAGTCCCATTGTAGGCTGTACCGTGTGCGTTGGGTAGTACGATGACTCTGGTTCCGAAATTGTAGTTCCAGCCCCACTCCACGATGGGTACGTAGAATTCGCCCTGCACGCCCTGGGTTATTGGCTTGAAGGCGAACCTACTGGCAAGCCAGTGGAATCCCTTAGCCAGGTTTGTAATTATTGCTAGGAGTATTGTGACCCACCCATTATTAGCCTTCCTCACAATGACTGGGCTGACTACGGTTGTTGTAACTGTCACTGGGGACGTCACTGTCGCCGTCGAAGTAACCGTGGCCGTTACTGTTGACGTGATTGTACTGATTGTAGTCGATGTTACGGTTGACGTAACTGTCAAGGTTGAGGTTACCGTCGAGGTCTTGGTTATTGTGACTGTTGGCGGCGCCGTTGTAGTCGTGGTAGGTGGTGTTGATGTTGAACAAGACACAGTGAAGCTGGCATATGGGTGCCACTCATAAACCACAGTGTTACTCGGGCTTACCGTGCGCCCACTTGGCCCACTGGCAATACTCGCATATATCCTATCCCACCAGCCTGTTACTGGGCCTAGTACCGCATGACCACTGCCTTGAAGGTAGGCAACATGCCCGTAAATGTCAGTCAGCTTGACCTCAATACCATTTGGGGCATTAACACTGACTTGAACCCACCAGCCACTACCGTAGGGCCACTGGGCGTTGAGGATTCCAGCTATGATGACTGCCGACAAGACTACACTGATGATTATTACATTCATACTCCTCATAGTGGTCAGGATTCAATTCCCTGAGCCTGTTAATTAACCCTAGGCTTGGCTAAGCGCATCAACTACCCCGCCTTGATATTATTGCGAGCCACGGGTTATCCCTAACAAAACTAGGCATGTTGCCATCAGCATCAACCACTATTGCGGGCTGTGGGGTAACCACAGGCTTAGCCTCAGGTTCAACAGTGGGCTTGCTGGCCTGTTCACAAGGCGTGGCTAGGCTCGGCTTAATCGTTGTTAGGCTCAAGGTGGCTCCTGGCTTGGGTACTAGGCTCACGTTACCTTGAGACAGGGCTAGGTAGAGGGCAATGGCATCCTCGATAATTGAACCCACGGTAACCCCCTTGTTCAAAGCCTCAATGTGAACAGCCCTCCATAGTTCACCACTAATGCGGACTCTAAGCAGGCGCTTCCCCACGGGTATTAAGCAAGGCAGGGGTTAATAAGGCGTACACTTGGCTACCGTGTATCCAGTAGCCACTGTGCCCCAGTGTCACTAACATTCGGCTAGTGGTATACTATAATTAATTACAGGGGTGGTGTGTGGGTTTAGGTGCTTGTAGGGGTTTTGTTGGTTTTGGGTATTAGGGTTGGGTGTTGTGGTTTAGGAGGTGAGTATTCTGCCTAGTTCAGTTGCTTCATGTATTAGGGCTTTGCCAACTGGTTTGCTGTTAATGAGGCCTTTAACCTTTAGTTTGGTTAGTGTCCTCTCGATGGCTTGTAGGGATATTGTCTCGTTGAATTTTGAGGCATAGCCCTTCACTATTTCTTTTGCTAGGCTGTAACCGTTGCAAATTAGCTTTAGGACTCGGTACTCAACTAGGCTTAAATCAATGAGCCTAGGTGCAATAGGCCAGTCAACTGGTTCACCCTTATCACCAGGCATGATGAAGACTCGGTTAACGCTAACATTAACAAAACCACCAACAGTAGCCAACGTCATAGCTAGGAAGCCCAGTATTGTTGTGACCCACCTGTCACCAGCAATACCGATGGTTACGTTGCAGGGTGTGTTAGTCTCAATCATGCCCCTAAGCATTGAAACAGCGTCAACTAGGTTGACTTGAGCGTCGATGGTAATCGGCTTAACATCGATGCTTAGGTCTTGGTAAACTTGCCTAGTGAACTCAACCAGTGCATTAAGTGCATCACTGTTGCTGCCGACTAGGATGATGTAGTCACCATCGTTAACGTCGGAATTGATGAGGGCAATCCTTGCTGGGGCAATATTCAAGCTCGCACCGATTACGATACACTTCTTCCCCATTAACAGATAAGTTTAGTCATGGGTAAAATACCTAACCCTGCGAAACCCACCCCACCGCCTAATACTCAACACACTTAACCAAGCCATTCCTCTCAGCATCGTAGTAGCGCATGAGTGTTTCACCTGGCTTATCCGAGTGAATAAGCTTAATCGACTCGTCTTTGTGCCAAAACTCAACAACAAGCTCACCATCACCCTCGTAAACACAGTATTTATCAACACCACCAAGAATCCCCCAAGCCAATTTCAAACCAGCCTCAACCGCTTCATTAATTGTGAATGCCTTAACATCCACCGGCGTGAATACGTCATTCCAATAAATGAACCAGTTCATGCTTGATTACAGCTTGGTTAATCTATTTAAGTCATTTCCTTAATCCTATAGCCATTGGCTCGTAGTAATCTATGGGATGATTATGTTCCTCCGCCTTCCCCAAAAAACTCATCGAGCCTCCTCGTGACACCCCCATCCCCTCTACTCTTACTCCTTTTCTTTTTAGGTTTCTCAATCTTAGGGAGCTCCTCAGTACCCTTAATGGCTTCTCTCTTAGCCTCCCTAGCCCTAGCCAACCTCCTACTAACAAGCTCCAGCACCATAGCCCTAACAGTCTCGACCAAGTGCTCTAACCCTAGGATTCTCGCTACCTCATAATCAATCTCCTTAATAACCGTGTTGAACAACCCTTGAATATCCGCCTTAACATTCGTCCTACCAGTAAGCTCCCTAGCCATCTCCGAACCAAACACATTCTCAACCCCATCAGCACCACCAAGCCCCCTAGCCTCGGCCTCAAGCTTATCGAACAACTGAGACAACTTTTCAACCTCACTTCTAGGCAATGCCTTAACGTCCAGTATTAAAAATGAGCTGAGAGGCTTTACATCGAGCTCTATCATGCCACCACCAGTACTCCTACCCCTAACCTCAGCCTGAAGTTGCGTGAATGAGGAGTTTAGGTATGCTAGTAAAGCCTTAAGCTCAGTTTCATTGAATTGAATTCCCTGCCTAGGTATTAAGGCAAGTATTCTATGGTCTAAAGCACAATGGAACCTAGCCAGAACGAACCTCACCCAATATTGAGCGCCGTACGTTACATATATCGGTGTCTCTATTACGCCCCCAAGGTCATACCAATCATAGAAGGTTATTGGCTTGCCTAAAATGTTTACAGTCCCTAGTCTTTTTCTTTCTTTAGCTACTGTAGACTCTGAGACTGGTTTACCTTTATTTGGTCCCTTAGTTATTAGTATGTTTTTCTCTCCTAACCTAATGTATTCCTGGATTTCACGTGGCAATTGCATAAATGGCGCGTTTGCTATGATTATGTATTCTTTCTTCTTCCAATCCTCCATGGTAAACGTGAAGAAGTTGAGTCTATCGGGTGATGAAATGAGGGGCTTTAAGTATGTGCCTACATATTTATCCAAGTTGAATTGTTTAACTTTATCCTCAGTGAGGTAGTAGAATTCTTCACCTCCTACCCCGGCACCTTTACCCCTCATGGAGGCATAGACAGACCATCCAGTATTGCCTTCGCTTGGCTGGAAGAGGTCTCCGAGTTTGACCACCTTTCTAGTGGATGCAATAGTGTTTACTATGCCTTCAACACTGAAGAATAGAGTAATTGGTTTTGTTTCGCCTTCCTCTAGGCGTCTATAGAGCTCTCTCTGTTTTATAACACTAATTACGATGCCTTCATGATGCTCAACCTTGCCCTCTCTCGCAGATTCGATAATTCTGAGGATGGCATCGACATCGTATTGTTTCTTTAGATACATAAATACAATATCATTGTTATCTCTTTCATTCTTATTAGAGGTTTTTTCTAGGAGGACAATGCAGGCTCCTATCAAGGGCGCTTCAAAGACCCTCTCTGCGAGATCTATGATAGCGACTATTTTGAAGTTGTCAGCTAAATACTTTACAAAGCCAACTCCATATTGCGTTCCAAGCCAGCTATCACTTATTATCATCCCTAGTCTTCCGCCTTCTTTTATAAAGTTTGTAGAGTGAACTATCCAGGGAACAAATATACCGGGAATAGCACCGCCTGTTACGAACTTGTTCAAATTGTAGTCCTTTAATGCACTGCCGTATAACTTTAGGATTGTTTTACGAGTTTCTTCTGGAATTTCATTCCACCTAGTGTATGGCGGGTTACCTACGATCACGTCAAAGTCTTTGAATACCACATCAATCTCTTTCTCCCCCTCAAGCGTCTTAACCTTATATGGTGCAATTGTTTTTAATCCCGGCCTTATCGTGAAGTAGTCCCTCACGAATATGTTGAGTGTTGGGCTTGGCACCCTAACATTCCTCATTGCTAGGTTCATCATTGTTAAGTGCGCTGGGAACTCGTTTATGTCTATGCCATAGAGTTGGCTAAGTATCTGCCTATGGACATCTTCTGGGACGTGTTTAATCTCTTTGTATGGTCTTTTCAGCTTTAGCTCAGCCAACCTCCTGTAAGTCTCTACAAGGAATGTGCCTGAACCACAGCCAGGGTCGAGGACTTTATCATCGGAGCTTCTAACGGCCCAATTAATAATCAATTCAGCTATTGGTTTGGGTGTGTAGAACTGCCCAAGATTATGCCTCTCTTCAGGTGGTATGAGTTCCTCGTAAACATGACCAATAACATCGCCGAACCTTTCAATTCTATATTGGTCTAGGTACCTAATGAACCAGTCAAAAGCCCTTAAAACCTCCTCATTCTCAATAATATCATTCTCAGTAACGTCATATATGTCCGTCTCGAAGATCGCCTTAAAGTCTTCTGACGCCTCAACAGCCTTCCTGAAGTATTCACTCAGTTTCCTAATGTAGGAGCTACATGTGGTGGTGATTTTCTTCTCATACAGTGGTTCGAGCTTTGGTAGGTTGTAGAATCTCTCAAGAACTTTGTAGAATATGATCTTGTTCATTAACACGTACGCCATCTCCCTAGCCAAGCCCTCGGGTGTTGGACTGTAGCCCGTTTTCCTAGAATACTCATCAAGCCTCCGCCTAAGGTCATCCCTAAATGCACCGTTTGACGCTATTGCCTGCTCTATGAATGGTGCAAGGAAGTCTACAAAGCCTCGTAAATCCTCTATCACAATCCACTGCAACTCCTTTTCCCTCTCCTCCTCGACACTACGCTTCCTTTTGTAAATGCCCGTTACTATCTCAAGTAATTCCCTGAAGAATTCCTCAGAGAAGTTATGAGTCCTGTGGAGGATTATGTTCTGATCCCTAAACTCGTAGAAATTCTTAATGACTTTGTCATACTCCCTCTTCTCAATGGCGCCCCAATCAACAAGCTCTTCGATGTTCTCAGGGACTCTGAAGAGTGCTAACTGTTTATCATTTGCCGTTGCGACGAATGGTACGTAAATGCCTTTGCTCTTCAGGATGGCGGCGTATGATACTACCTGACCCACAACATCCTCTGATGTTACAATGAACCTCCTCTCAACACTAACCCCCCTAGCATCACGCTTAATCTTCTTGGTCTCTATGAGTAGGATAGGCTTGTTATCATCCTTAAGGACAGCTAAATCAGCAGACCTCCTGTCAACCTCGTATTCTGGTTCAACACCTACTATCGTAACATCATTGAACTTCTGACCAACGAACTCTCTTAAAATATCCCTAATCCTACCTTGAACATCCACTTCCTTACGGGGGGCCAAAGCCATAACCACCACCTAGCCTTAGGCCTAAGCAATTACGCTTCCAAACCTTCAAAAGCCTAAATTCATCCACAAAACCGCAGTAAGGGCACTTGGGCATTAGTAGGTAGTGCTGTTGCTGTTAATTTAGGTGTTTCGGTCGCAATGAACCTCTAACCCCTTAGCGTCGATAACTCCCTCACCTCATTCCTGTATTTCGCTAAGTTATAAACGCCGTTGTTGGTAGGGTTTCTAGCCTAACACCAAGCCTTAAGGATGCTGTTAATGAGGCGAGTGTTAATCTTGCCCACATAAGCAAGCCCCCGCAGAACCATGGTGGTCTTTAACAATGCATGCGAAAAATACCTGCGTTAGCGCTACTTACATTGCTCCTATGAACCCTCCAGGTATTTAGGGTTTTCAAGCCGTGGCTTTACGTCAAGACTGCCCCTCATCAACAAGCCCTGTTTACATCACCACCCTGATTCACCCTCCATGTACTTTTTAATGAGGAACACGGCTACGATTATTAAGGCTATTAATGCCCCCACTATTAATCCATGTATTAACGCATTAAGGAGTTGTTGCGGTATGAACACCATGGCCAGTACAGCCATGACTAGCAATATCCCAATTGCCCCAAAGACATCCTCATCCGAGTAACTCATCAACATAGCGTAGCCTTAAGTTGTTTAAAAACCATGCCTCATGGTAAGCACCATCGGCTTACACAAGGCAACAAACCCTAGGAGCATGCTTCAGGTGTCGTTGCCCTAGTTTTCCATGGGTTGGGTGCTTGCCGGTGGCTGTGGTTGGGTTTGTTTGAGCCGCAATGCTTAAAGGGTTTGTTTGCTTGGGTGTTTTGGTGGTGTTGTGGTTGCGTTGAAGTACGTGGTCATCGGCATAGTGGTTGTTGCAGCTGCTGCCGTTGCCCTAGTCCTCATACTGCACACTACTCACCAAGTGCCAGTGCAGTACGTTGGCTCACCAAATGACTATGAAGCATTTGTACCAAGCGGTAAAATAAGCCTTAACGGGCATACTGACCCAGTGGGTGATTTAATGTTAAGCAACGGAACAACGTTGAGTCATGTGATATGGAGTGGGAAATATGCAGGCACAATAATTCAAAACCATAACCAAATAGTTCAATTGAATAGCCAATTCGTTGGACAAACAGACCCAGTGAACAATCAACCATACGTACCCCTACAGGACTTCTACGTAATCAAGGGACAGGTACCTGTTGAACAGGTAACATTAAACGGTCAAACATACTACGTGATAGAGACAAGTAGTATAAACCCAGGAAACATCGCAGGATTCTACACATACCAAGCATGGGTAACCAACTTCGTAGAGGCAATAAACACACCAGGAACATATGCAGCAGGACTACCAGGAAACTCACCAGTATTCACATGGACAAACACAACAGGAACAGTAGCATACCAAACAATGCTATATCAACACTATGCAGACCTTTTCGGAAGATCTGTATTAATATTACCTAATAAAACCATAATTCCATATGGTATAACCACTAGTCCTTCGGGTTCAGTTCTTTTTAACTTTACTTCTCCACAACAATCATATAATCTTTCCAGCTAATTTTTAACAATTTTTAAGATACACTTACAACGTATGGAACTCCATAAGTTACTATTATCCAATCTAGATACATAAATCCAGATCCGCCTCCTGAACCTGCTGAAACAAACAAATAAGGAGTTCCAACATACACACTTGCATCATCTTGTAAGGGATGTTTTATAAGAAAAGGTTGTGATTGTGAAAGACTATTATATTCTTCACCATATCCAAAAGTTCCAGGTACAAAGTTGCTATTTACATCACCATAAGTAAACTTATAATAGTTATATAAAGCTTTTTGATAATTTCCACTAAAACCTGGTGTTTCTTGATTAAATGCTGTGTTATATGTGTTTATGTATGATTGTGTGGGTAGTGGTTCTCCTGTTGTAGATGCTGGTGGCTTTGGTGGTGTTGCGTATGCACTTCCCCATTCCAACTATATTGTTCTAAAGCAAGAGAATAATTGAAAATGTTCCCATTCATCGAGAAGAATATGTTCATGTTATTGTTATCAGGCTGGAACCAATTACACAACCAAAACACATCAAATTGAGAATAATCATTCTTATTCCTTTGTTGGTCTGGTGGTGTGAAGGGGAAGTGATTTGATTCTTCATGGGGTGTTTACCAAAAACCCAACCACTAAAATTCAGCAGCAAACCCTAGGTGCATAGCGCAGGTACCATTGCCTAAGCTCCTCATGCCTTGGGCTTAAGGGGGTGTGTTAAGCCATGGTTGTTATGTGCTTCAATTGATTGTTACTTAGCTGGGGGTGGGGTTATTAACCTTATTGCCTCAGGTGCAGCATATCCTCGGTGCGTGTTCTAAGATGAGCTTCTTGACGTCGTCCGGCTTCAGGATAACGTAGTGCTGTGCAAGTACCCTGTGGCTTATGGGTAGCCTGCCTTGGATTAGGTCAATGATGTCGCCTGGGATGCCCTCCTTCACCATGTGGGTTGCCCAGAACTTTCTGAGAATCTTAGGCACAATAACCCTCCCAACAACCCTCCTTGCAGTTTCCTCAACCTCCCTCCTAAGCCTATCCTGGTCAAAGGGTAGGAGCCTTTGCCTCCAGTCCTCAAGGTTCGCCTTAACACCAAGGTTCTCTGGCCTAACCCTACCCTCCTCGAACCTCAGCACCCACTCACGCCTCGGTAGGTATGTTGCCTTAACCCAATCAACAACCTCAGGCCTCAGGAACGTGAAGTAGGAGCGCTTAGTCCTAGTAACATTCATAATCCACACGACACCCTCATCAAGGTTCACGTTCTCCATCTTTATTAGAAACGGTTCCCCAGGCCTAAGCCCACACTCAGCAAGCAGGGTAAGGTACAGTTGCGATTCTGGGTTTGATAATGCACGCCAGATTGCCCTAAGCTCATCAATGGTGGGTAGTTGTGGTGGTGGGCTGGGCTTACTGTAGAGTGGCTTGACATTGCCAAGAACCTCACTTGCCACTGCCTTATCCCTCCTCGCAATGACTAGCTTGGTGAACATTCTAATGGCCTTAACAGTATGCCTAGCCGCAGCCTGCCTGCCCTCGCTGAGTAGCCTTGAGACTAACTTATTCACACCATCAACATCAATAACATACTTCAACTCCGCCAAGGCACGACGGAGGTAGAGCATGTGCCTGTTAATAGTGTCACGCTCAAGGTTACGTGCCATTAAGGCATCCTTGAAGGCCTCAATGTCAGGCTCCCTAACAACGTAACGCCTCACTGGGCTTGTAATGAACTCAGGGAAGGACTGGACAATCATGTTGAAGAGTAACTCCCTAAACCTCTCATCAACCCTAGCCGTCGCTATAACCCTAAGTAAGTCATCATACGTTGCCTTCACTGGCTCAGGCTGGTTGCCAAGCACCCTAGCCAACTCCTCAGGAGTCAGGTAGGCCAACGCCCTGCAGAGTAGGGCATCAGACACCCTACGCTTACCACTCCTAATCATGCTTATGAGGTTGATTGTAACACCCAAGTCCCTAGCCCTAAGCCCCCTCTCATCAATCAGGTAAGTTACGACCCTAACACGCTCCTCATCCCTAAGCCCCCTAATCAACTCCGAGGTACACTCCACGTTGTAGCAGGCTCCTCAAAGGGTTATTAAGGCTTCCGTAACAAACACTTCAACGAACCGTAACAGGCACAGGGGTTGAATGAGTGGGCTTGGGAATTGAACGAACCGGAATGTGGGTTTTTATGACCCTGGCGCCGGGGCCGGGATTTGAACCCGGGCCCCCTTGCGGGGACGGGCTCTCAAGGCCCGCGCCTTGGACCAGGCTCGGCCACCCCGGCTTAACCGGCTTGTGTGAGTGGGTGCTGTGATT
>Ga0080005_171848_pt1 | contig 21341 bp, 18 predicted proteins | sample JossMetagenome_2_FD_69208 | JGI IMG/M metagenome (GOLD analysis project Ga0080005, IMG submission 69208) | Hot spring sediment microbial communities from Joseph's Coat, Yellowstone National Park, USA - JC3_ASED (SPADES assembly) (version 2) | ecosystem: Environmental > Aquatic > Thermal springs >...
TAACCTATCATCGTGGTTGTGATGCAGGCTTTTAAGCCTAATGTTCTGATTCAGGGAGAGGCAAGGGGAAGGACAGCCCAAAGCATCCCGAACGGTCTCTATGGACCAGTGACAAGACGTTGGTGCTGTCCTTCCTTCTTTCTCTCCTCATGTCCTGCATATTATAACCTGGTTTTAAAGTCAAATTGATTAACCTAAACATACGGTGACAGCGGGGGGCTTACACAAAAACATCTTTGAAACTTCTCATCCTCTCTTGACTAAATTTAAATTTTTGTTATGTAATTAATTTAATGGAAGAAATTTTTAAAAACAATAGAATTAGAAAAGCTCTTTCTTATAAACCTTTTTGGGACAAACTTCTTAAAAGTAGTAGCTTAAAAATTTTAGCATTAGTTCCTTCTGATGTTTTGAAACGGTTTGATGAGAAGGTTGGTGGGCATCTTGGGAGTCATAAAAGAAGGATAAGACCTTGCATTTATTGGAAGACAAAAGAGGAAGCTCAAGACTTTTATAAAATTGTCTTTCTAACTTCTTCGAGAGTTACCCCAATTTCTATTGACCTCAGTCGATGCGAGAGCATAAAAAAGAATTGCTCTTGGTTTCATTTTGCCCCTCGTTCTTTCGTGATTTTTGACCCGCTAAATGGTCCGATTTGTTTAACTTTAAAGGAACCTGAATTTCAACTAACCAATCTAACATACTGTGGATTATGTGTAGATTTAGAAAGCTTGGATAAGCTTTAACGAACCTTGAAAGGTGCGGAACTATAAACAAGTTATAGAAAAATTATTGACTAACCAGATTAATTCTAAAGAATATCAATCTTTTTCCCACGCTCTTGAACGGATCTTTAAGCAAGCTCTTAAAACTCATTTTACTTTGGATGTTGAAAAGCTTTTTCTTAAGTTCTACGGACCAGACTATCTTAAAGCATTAGCTTCAGAATTGATTTTTAAAATTGTTTCCAAAAAGGATAGCTTTCTTAAAATGCCGTACATAAGTGAAAAATATCTTTTAATAACTGCATTGAGTATTATATATTTTCATCTATCTTCTGGTTTTAAAATAGTGGAAAAAGAAGTAAATCTTGACGATTTAAGCCTAACCCAAGAAGAGGATAAAGAGCAAGAAATTAGAGTTGAAGGTCTACTCCCTCCAGTATTTGTGAACTTCCTTGAGGATAGCGCTTTAAGTCATCTTGTTCTAAGCTTAAAAGAAAAACTAACCAAAAAAGAGTTAGAAACTTTATGCTGGTATTTAGACAAAGCCTATAAACAAAATCCAAAAGAGGTCAAAGCAAGTGCAGATGCTTTATACAAAAGATGGGAAAGGTTAAAACCGAAGCTTAAGAAAATTTTAGGAGAGGAAGTTTTGGATGGGACCTCGGCTGAAAAACTATTTTATGTAATAAAGTCAGAAATTTGCGATAAGCTTAGTTAAATATTTAATTAGAGAGACATTTTTGAAGAGGGAACCTTTACGAGTGATAGAGGTTAATAATGCGAAAGAAAGATAGACTTCTAAGAGAATGGGAGCTTTATAAATCTTTGAGAGGAAAAGAGCTTCAAATCTTCACAGTTTCAACAAAAATTCCCCCCAAGCTCAACGAGCTAAGGGAGCTATGCACCTTACCCCCCATCTATTTTGCCTTAACGGAAGAGCTTTCTTTTGACCAAGTAAAGCTTTACAAGGCTTTGGTTCTTACGGAAGAAATTGGACTTGGATGGTTAAATCCAGAAACACCAATCATTAAACTTCCGCGCTTAAAAACGCTTTTAGTTGCTCTTCCTTTTTGGGTTTATTTGGACGAAAATTTCTTACTTAATCATACTAAGAAACTCGGCGTGCTTAACGAAGATGACATCCACCATCTTGAAGACTATGCCGAGCGAGCCAGAATTCCTCAGGACATTCGTGGTGAATACATTCGTTTTCTGATGAAGCTTCTTTCCCCCTACAATACAGAATCTATATTGACTTACCTCGAGAAGCTTGAAGAGTATCAATTTACTCCTTCAGTATTTGCTATCTCAGATGACATTAAAACCTATTTTGAGAGTTCTCATTATGCCTTTGCCATGGCAGCCTCATCCAAAAACATGCATAAAGGTACAAACTTCTTTGCCATAGTTGAAAAGAACCCCGAGATTGGACCAAAGCTTACCCTCTATCTTCCACAAGATTACTTAGGACAGAAAATAACCATAAAAGTTGCAAATAATGTACTATTTGAGGGCACATTAGAGACAACAAGGCTTGAATTTACAAACCTTCCTGAACTTCCAGATTATACCTCTTGGCTGGAGGCCATAGATGTTGACCTTTCTGTTTGAGGAATTTGACGAGGGACATCTACTCTCCTTCCTTGAGCAGGGTTTGCTTGATGAACACATTGAAGAACTTTTAATGAGATGGAATTTATTCTCTCCTAAGGTCCAGTTTGCTCTCATTAATTACATTCGTGAAAGGTTGAAAGATAGTTTTAGTCCAAGGTTTTTAGTGAAGCATTTAAAGATTAAACCTATTGAAGATGCCGACCAGATTGTTAGAGGAAAGGGGAAGATTTTTGAAATAATCGTCGTAGATAAAAACAAACCGGATTTTGCTAAAGGATTAGTAATTCCTGATACTTCTAAAGTTATAACAAACTTGCCAGAGCTTAAAAATTCCTTAACTATTGTTAAGAAGCTTTTAAACAAAAACTTTGCTGTGTTCTTTGATACCTACATCTCTGGAAAAAGTTTTATGCTCTCTCTTGCCTGTGCGTTAAGTATTGAGAATATACCAGAGGATTTAAGATTTACAGGAGCCTTAAACACTAAGGGGGATATTTTAGAGGTTGACCATTTAAAAGAAAAGATAGAATTTGCAAAAGCTCATGGTTTAAGGCTTATAACCCCTCTTCAGGTAAAACGATTTAACATCATTAAAGCTTATTTAGAAAAAGATGAATGGGATATACCTTTTTACATCACGAGCGCAGGCTACGAGGAATTTTCAAACTTTTTAAAAGCCTTCATCGGAGAAAAAACTTTTGAAGAATTTGATATCCTTAGAGGGCTTGAGTTATTCTATGGCTTGCAAGAAGACACTTTTTATCAGTTAACCGGACAATTAAAGACCGAGGAAGATTGGAAGAAGGTTTGTCAAGATTTTTATACTCGTTATTATAAAATTGTTAATACGCTCCCTGGGAATAAGATTTTTCATTTAGGCATAAGAGGTGCTGTAGCTTTAAGCTTTGCTCTTGGAGTGCTCTATTCTCACTTCTATCCTTTCGTCTTTTACCACTATCAAGCTAAGGAAGGGGAGACAAAATATCATACCATTTCTATATATGAGCCAAGATACTTGAAAGAAAGAAAATCTCAGTATAATTATATCCATAAGTTCTTTGATCATAATGGAGAAGACTTAGTAATAGTTCTTAACTTTGGGCACCACGAAGCGGTTGCTGATGTGAAATCCTACGCTTATTCAAACCTTAATAATCCTTCTTTTTTGGTTTTAGAAACTAAACAAAAAGGAAATGTTCCCATTGAGAGCTTTTCCGAGGTTGCCAAAGAATGCGCAAGCGCAATCCAGGATATTCGGTCACAATATTCAATGAAGACCTATCACTTTTTCTTTTCTTGCCCCATTCCTATAGCCTTCATGGTCGGTTTAGCCTTTGGGCACTATGTTGACGGCTGGATTTACAATTTTCAGAAAGAGGGCTCGTCGTATCAACCTGTTTTGGAATTTAGATTTTTAAGAAAAATAAGGGAAGGAGAGGTCAGGAATTAGAGGAAAATATTGTTAAATATAATAAATAAAATAGCAAAGAGAGGAGTATATGGAAGAAAATAAAAAGGAAGTTAGAAATTTACTTGCTATTGGTGCTCTTTTTCATGATATCGGCAAAGTGATAATAAGAGCACTCAGGGGTGAAACTGAACAATATTTTAAACAAATTGAAAAAGGAAAACATTATAAAGAACAATTTAAATATGCTCATGCCTATTCAACTTATGAATTTTTAAAAAATATCATTGATAATCCAGTTATTCTTGCATCAAGCTATCATCATAATCCAGAAGGTGCTCCGGAAGGGTTTAAACTTTATGCAAAAATCTATCGACTCGCTGATTATTATTCAAGTTCAGAAAGAAGCGAAAAAGAAAAAATAGAAAAAGAAAATTTATTAAGAGTGATTTTTCAAAATATTAAAGTTCCAAAAATTGAATCGAAAAGTCAAGAAAATTTTTCAGAACAAGAGTACTATTACAATCTTCAACCTTTACAAATAAACAATGAAGTAATTTTCCCAATAAAAAAAGAAGATCTTATAAGTTTTGATGAAATTACTGCATATAAAAATTTATGGCAGGGATTTCAAAATGAATTTAATATCTTAAAAAATACTTATATAAAAGAGAAAAAATTAAATTCTTCAGAAAAATTTCTTACAGCTTTATATTATTTAATTTACAAATATTTTTGGTGCGTTCCTGCCTCAACTTATGATCCAGAAAGAAAAGAAAGACACTATCCAGACATTTCTCTTTTTGATCACTTAAGAGTTTGTTCAGCCTTTTCTACTTCTCTTTATACAGACTATAACTTAAATATTATTAAAAATGGAAATAAACCAGAAACAGAAATAAAATTAATATTTTTGAAAGGGGATATAAGTGGAATTCAAAAATTTCTTTATGGAATAACAAATATTAAAGGTGTTGCAAAGAGATTAAGAGGAAGAAGTTCTTTTTTGGCTCTTCTTCCTGATTTAATAGCCAAAGCACTTCTTGACAAATTTGGTTACCCTTTTGTTAACATTCTTTATTCAGGAGGTGGTCATTTTGAAATTGTTTTAGGTTATGAGGAAGGGATAGAAAAAGAATTAGACAAATTTTCAAAAGAAGTAGAAGAAATTTTATTCAAAAATTTTTATGGAGCTCTTGGATTAGCTTTAGGTTATACCGAGATTACTTTATCTGAGTTAAAGAATAAAGAAATTTATAAAGATAAAATAATTAAAAAAATTTATAGAGATCTTGAGAAAAACAAAAAACAGAAATTTAAAGGCATATTAACTAACTATTCTATAGATCAACTTTTAGATATAATAAATCAAGAATTTAAGGATACAGAAAAGAATTATACAGTTTGCTCATCCTGTCAGGTAGTTATAACAGAAGAAAAGGGAGAGGAAGAAAAAAATATATGTAAGTGGTGTGAAATTTTTAAAGAAGTAGGAGAAATTATTCCTAAAGCAAAATATTTAATTTTTTCTAAAGAAAAATTAGATAACTTACCAGGATTTCACATTGATAAAATTGGTGGAGTTTACTTTTTAGAAAGTTTATCAGAATATTTTATTCAAATTAAGAGAAATGATAGTATATATCTTCTTAATGATACCAATTTTCTAAAAGAAAATAGATGTGATGGATTTAAATTAATAGCCCAAGTAGTTCCTCAAAAAAATTCAGAAATTATGACTTTTGAAGAATTGGTTTTGTATGCAGAGGGAGACAAAAAACTTGCTTTTGCAAGGGGTGATGTAGATAATCTTGGGCTTATTTTTATGCAAGGGTTAGGGGAAGATTACAGCATTTCAAGGATAGCAACTTTAAGTAGAAGTTTGGATTTATATTTTTCTGGTTATTTTAATTATCTTTTTAATTTAGAAGAATTTAAAAATAAAATTTATGTTTTATATGCAGGTGGCGATGACTTTTTCATAATTGGTCCCTGGGATATAGTTTTTGATGCCTTAAAGAGAATTAGGGAGGATTTTAAAAAATACGTATGCAACAACGGGGATATAGATCTTTCAATCGGAGTTTTTGTGGGTCGTGATTCCTATCCTGTAAGATTTGCTGGTGAGTTTGCAGGAAGTGAAGAAGAGGAAGCAAAGAAAATTAAACCAGCAATAAGAGTTTTAGGTGAAAGCTTAAAATGGAAAGAATATGAAAAAGCAATTGAAGAAGCAAACGAAATGGTCAAGCTTGTGAATGAGGGGAAGATAGGCAGGTCTATGTTTTATAAATTTTACCAATTATTAAATTCCTTTAAGGATGATAAAAATAAGATTTCTCCTAAATTTTATCCAAAATTTTATTACTATTTATATAGGAATGTCAAAAATAAAGATGATAGAGAGCAAGTAATAACTTTCTTTCTTAATTCAAAAAATGATTATCAAGTAAAGAAAGATGCTTTATTTAAAACTAAATATGTAATAATGAAAACAAGAAAATAAAGTGAAGGAGGTGTAAAATATGTCTAATGGGCAAAGTAGAGATCAAAATACTAAAGAATTAACAAAGAAAATTAAGGAAATGAGTGGACTTTGTCATTTTAGTTTATATGAATTACTAAAACCGAATGGTTATGCACAACAGGTAGTTAAGGAAAATGAACTTACCAGGGTTCAGTTAAGAAAAGTATTTTCTGAATTTAAATACGTATATGACGAATATAAAAAAAATAAAAATAAAGAGAAAGCTAAAATTCATTTATACAAACTTTATCCTCTTCTTCAATATCAAGTAAATAGAAGATTAATTAAGGAAAATTTCAAAAATTTAATATGGGCTATTTTAGACACTTTAGTAGATAATGACGAAAAATTTGATGAGAATTTAGAATTTTCATACGAATTTTTAAAAGCTTTAGTAGCGTATATTCCAAGAGAGTAGCATGTATTCCGAAAGAACATTAAAGAGAGGAGGTGAAAATATGTTTAATTACAAAGGTTCATTTATTATAGAATATACTTTAAAAGCTTTAACCGGTCTTAGAATAGGAGGTTCAAAGGAACAGTTCGAAATAGGAGGAGTTGATAATCCAGTTATTAAAGTTGAAGTCGAAATCCCAGATTATGATGGAAATGGTAATACATTGCCTCAAGGAGCTCCCTATATTCCTGGTTCAAGCTTAAAAGGAAAGATGAGAAGTTTGCTTGAATGGTTAAATGGGAATGTAGAGAAAATGATAAATAAAGTAAAGGAGGATAAAAATATAAAAGATGAAAAAAAGGTTGATAAAGCAGGAGGAGCTTGTATTTGTGGAGAATGCGAGATTTGTAAGATATTTGGAACTGGAGATGCAGAAAGAGTGAAAGAATTAGCAGAAAAAGGGATAGATTTTATTCCTGGACCTCCCCGTCTTAAGGTTTTTGATGCTTATCCAACTTATGAAACCCTAAAACGTTTTAAAAATGCTCTTGGTGAGAATATTTTTACAGAAATTAAAACTGAAAACCAGATCAATCGTTTAACTTCTAAGGCAAACCCAAGAAAAGTAGAAAGAGTGCCAGCTGGGGCTGAATTCAAAGGAACTATGGTTTTTGATGTTTATAAAGATGAAGATAAAGACCTTTTGAAAGTTGTTTTTCAAGGAATGAAATGTCTTGAAGATCACTATCTTGGTGGATACGGATCAAGAGGTTCAGGAAAAGTAAAATTTAAAGATATTACCCTTATATGGAGACCAAAAGAGTATTACCTTGGTGAAGAAGAAAAGGAAAGAAAACTTTTTGAAAATAATCAGCTCAACGAAATTTTAAAAAATTTATCAGAAAAACTAAATACACTATAAAATTGGAGGTATTAAAGTTGAAACTTTATGAATTTACTTTTAAAGGATTATCATATTTTACTTCTGAGATAAAAAGTTATACAATTTTTGGAGCTTTATGCTGGGGATATAGGAATCTTTTTGGCGAAAAGAAGCTCTTAGACCTTCTTGAACATTTTAACTCAAGTCCTCCCTTTTTAATCTCTACTTGCATCTTTAAAAAGGGAAATATCAGATATTTTCCTTGTCCTCAAATAAAAGAAGATTTTCCTGATGCAAAAGCTATAGAAGAATATAAAAAACAAAAAGAAATTAAAAAGAAACTAAACTATATTCCTGAAGATATCTTTATAGAATTTTTAGAGGGGAAAATTAAAACAAAATGGAAATTAGGTCAAAAAATTGAAGAATGTAAAGATTTTGAGACTATATCAATTCATAGGACAATAAAACTTCATAATTCAATAAATCGTTTAACTTGGACAACAATAGGTGGTCAGTTATATAATGTTTCTTCATACTTTTATCCAGAGTTTTCATTTTTTATTTGTCTATTTGCTGAGAATTTATTGGATGAAATTAAAGCTGTGTTCAAATATATATCCTTTGGAGGTAATAAATCTGTAGGTTATGGAAGAGTTAAATTGATAAAGGTTGAAAGAGTAGAAAAATTTGAAAAATATTTAAGTCAGCCTACTCAAAAGTTTTATACACTTTCTTCAACTTTTCCAGATTCCTCTTTTGATTACGATAATAGTTATTATCAAATAGAAATCTTTTGTGGGAAGGTTGAAAATTTTTATGATAGATTAGTAGCTCCGATATTAAAAAGAAAAGTTTTATATTTCCAACCTGGTTCCATTTTAACTATAAAAAATGGTAATAGAAAAAAATTTTACGGTAATTTAATAAATGTTTTGTCTTCAAAATCTCTTATTGATCCTTCGAAGGAAGTGAAAATTTATCAGTATGGTTATGCCTTTCCATTTTATATAAAAGAATAATGGAGGGTGGAATGGAACTTATTACTTTTTCTCCTTTACATATAGGGGATGGAGGAGAGCTTATACCTTTTGAATATATTAAAGAAGATGATAAAATCAAAATCTATCCTTTTGACTATTTCATAGATAAGCTTTTTGAAACATACAAAGATCCAAAAGATTTACTTCCTAAATTAGTAGAACTTAAGGAAACAGCTAAAAACGGGTTAAAAGAAAATTTGAAAGATTATTTTAATAAAACTAAAATTTCAATTTCTCCAAAATATGAAATTACCGCAAAGGTTGATATATTTGCAGGAAACAATATTAAGACTTTTATTAAAAATCTTGAAGGACCTTATATTCCTGGAAGTGAAATAAAGGGTGCTCTAAGAACTGTATTTCTGTATGGAATTTTGAAAAATGATATTAAAAGAAAAAGCCAATTTTTTAATCAACTTGAAAAAATTAAACCAGAAATAGAAAAATTAGCAGATGTATACAATGAAAGTGAGAAAAAAGAAGGAAAAAGAAAGGTCTTAGAGAGTATATCAGAATTAATTGAAAATTTAGAAAGAGAAATTTTTCGTGCTAATCAAGAAGATGCACAATATGATCTTTTTAAAGCTATTACTATTTCGGATTCAGATCCTATATCTTATAACAATCTTTATATTGATACTATAAAAGTATTGAATTCAAGTAGAGACATAAAAAGTTATTCAGAAATATTAAAAGAAGGTTTAAGAATTAAAATAGACGGTTTTATTGATGAAAAAATAGCTCTTGAGGGACTAAATAAATTAACTATTTTCAATGAAAAATTTAAAAATCAAAATATAGAAAAAGTAAGTTGGCAATTTTTAAAAGAAAGTGCTATAGATTTTTATATAAGTTTAATTGATAAAGAGAAAAATTATGTAAAAAATAACGTAAAAGATCAAGAACTTAAAAATTCTTTGTTAAGACAATTAGAAAAATTAGAAACATGGATTAAAGAAGCTAAAAAATCATCAAAAATTTTAATTCCGTTGAGAATAGGTCAACACCAAGGATATTTAAGCATTACTATAATGCAATTAGTAAAAGAAGAAAGACCTGATTTATTTAATGCTATTTTTAAAGTTTCTGCCCCTCAAGTTAGGCATGAGCTTAATAAAACCAGAAAAGTAGTTGAAAGCGAGGGGAAATTTTTAGGTTGGTGTTTTTTATACGTTAAATAAATGCCTCTTAGGTTCTCTATAAATTTAGTTCTTCAAAGCAAAGTTGATTATCCCTCGTTAATTACCCCTGATGTTTTACATGGGTTTTTCTTTAGTCTTCTTCCTTCAAACATAGCTGACACTCTTCATAAACCTTCAAGATACAAGCCTTTTTGCTTGTGGGCACCTAAGATATTTAGATTCCTTAAAGATAACCGCCCTTTTGAAACTAACTCAGTTTTAACCATAACGATAAGTTTTTTAAAAGATGAATTTTTTTCTCCATTTTTATTTAAGCTTACTGAGAATAGAAAAAAATTATTTTTAGGACCTTACAAGGTATCTCTTTTACAAGAACCCGGAAGTTTAATAAAAAATGATGAGTATACAACATTTGACGATTTTTTAAATATTAAAGCAAAAACTTATCTTTATTTTCAAGCTATAACACCTATTTCTTTTAAAAAAGGGAAGATTGATTATCCCTTGCCTGATCCTAAGATTTTTTTTAAAAGTTTAATTAATAAATGGAATTACTTTTCTCCTTTCAGAATAGAAGTTGATTTAAGAAAAGTTTTAGAGGAGAAGTTATGCATAGTTTATAGTAAGATAAGGACTTATAAAATAAAACTCTCACTTGGTAGCGCTGTGACGGGTTTTAAAGGAAAAGTCGTTTTTTACGGGAAAGGCTTGACAGATGAAGAATTGAAATGGCTTAATATTCTCGGATATTTTTCAAGATTTGCTGGGGTTGGTAGAAAAACTACTATGGGACTTGGTATGGTTGAATTTCAAGCACTTAATATAGATGAGATTATGGCAGAGGAGACCATTGATGAAGCTAATTTACCAAATTGGAAGGCTTGAGCGAGGTGCTTTTAATCCCATTAAATTTGAAGTACATGGAAAGGTATACGAAGCTCTACTTAGTTCCTTTGCTCTTAAGCAAAGTTTTTTAGAAAATGGAGAGGATGCTAAGGTTATTCTAATTTATCCTATTAGTTTATTTTTAAATAAAATTGCTCCTCAAATTGAAAATATTTCAGAAGACTTTAAACAGACAATAGAAGGTGTTTTAAAAAATGAAAACGAACGTTTTAACTATCTATCGAATCCTTATCCATATTTTGCTAAGCATCCCCATTCAGAAGAAGCATATGACTTCATCGTTATCCATAGCATAGGGGAGTATGAAGATATAAATTTTTCGGCAACTTTAGAAGAACTAATTCTTGAAATTTTCATCGATATGGTCAGGCGATATCAAAATGAGCCCTTTTCTGAACTTTATCTTGATATATCAAGTGGTCATAATATTTATGTTTCTGCCTTACTTGAAGCAGGAAGATTGTTTTTGACTTTTTATAAGCTACAAAATTGGAATTCAAAAGAAAGCGGGTTAGATGTCTACATTGTTTTTTCTGACCCTATTTTACCACCTTACGACCGAATTTTTAAAATTCATAAAGAATTTCGTTTAGAGGTAAAGACCTTTTTTAGTTTCCCTGAAAAGCCTTCTCAAGATAAATTAGAAAATGCTTTTTCTAAGTTTTCAAAAGATCTTATCGGAAATGTCATAGAATTACGACCACTCAAGAGGCAACTTAACGAACTTTTTTCACATGGTTATTTCTTTTATTCTGCAATAAAGAATAACTGCCCCCTCGTCCTTTATACATGGGAATATCAAGAAGAGGAAATTGATAGAGGAATTAATGATTTGCTAAACTTGGTTTACCAAAGGCTTTACAAAGATTATCAAAAGACTCCTGGCTTAAAGTTTGACCTATTTCGTAAAGCTTTCCTTATGTTATCTATCTACAAAGGAATTGTAAAAGTATTGAAAGAATATAAGATTTTTAAAAAGAAGAGGTCGAATTAGAAGAACTTGCTCGAAATTTTAGAGATGAAAAGCAAAGCCTTTATAATTGTTTTGAACTAAAGCAAAACCGTGAGTATTTTTCTCATGAACTTAGCAACACCTTTGAAAGGGAAGAAATAAAAATTAATATTCCCGAGCATTATGTTCCCCTACGAAATTTAATCAAAGGAGAGAGTGACGAGATAAAGCCTCGTAATTTTCTTGCTCATTGCGGGTTTGAAAGAAATTGCGTTTATGTTAGAAGACAGGGAGACAAAGTGTTTATTAAATATTATGGAGATGAGGTTTTGAGGAGAATTGAGGAAATTTTATTGAGCACTAAAGCTTAGTGAGGCTGTTCAAAAAAATGTTTTTTAAACTAATATCTTGTTGTCGCTCCGAGCGTCAGTCGAGGGGTCTCCCTGAGGACGCCGTCCCTCACGAAGTGAGGGATGCCTTGCTATCGCTCGGCACGACAGAGTAGGGGGCTTTTTTGAACAGCCAAAAGTTTAGTTGACAATTTATGTCAGAATTCTCATTTAAACCCTATTTTATTAATAATTAGAAAAAAAAATTCGGTCAAAGGAGGTGCGAGGATGAAGAGGGGTATGATGGCTAAACTTTTAGCTTTTTTGATGATGCTATCTTTTATCTTAAACCTGTCGGGGTGTGCAACCATCCCAACCGCAATTGAGCATGCCGACCTTCAAGTTAAGGTGAAAATGACGGACACTATCTTTCTTGACCCCATTCTTAAAGCCAAGCACAAAAAGGTCTTTCTTAGCGTAGCCAACACCTCGGATTTGCAGGAGATCGACCCAACGGTCCTTAAAAACACCCTTGCCGAAAAATTTATCAAAAAGGGCTACATCATCGTGAACGACCCGGAGGAGGCAAGCTTCATCATCCAGACAAACATCCTTTACATGGATTATTACAGACAAACTGGGGCTCGTGAATTTGGAGCGGGTGGCGCTTTAGTGGGAGCTGGAGCCGGAGCTTATATTGGCAGAGGTAGTGATAGTAGGGCAGTAGCTCTTGCAATTCTTGGAGCTATGGCAGGTGAGGTAGGTGGAGCAATCCTCGGGAAGATGATCAAGGTAGAAACTTATGCTGGGGTGATAGATGTTGAGATCAGGGAGAGGACAGATAAACCTGTAGTAGGGCAAATTGTTACCAATGCTACTCTTGGCACAGCAACAACTCTTCAAACAAAGCAGGAAGTAAGCACAAACTGGCAAGTTTAAAGAACAAAGATTGCCGCTACAGCTCAGAAAACAAACCTCAACAAAGAAGAGGCAGCAAAGGTAATAATTGACAGGCTTTCCACTCAGATAGTTAACCTTTTTTAGTTATGATTAAACGGGCTGGCGAAAGCCAGCCTTTAATTTTTGTTTACGACCGATTTAGAATGTTTATCTTTGATTAATTACAAGGTTGTTAAAAAGTTGATTGCTAATTTGATTGCTATTTGAAAAAAGAGGAGGAACTAACAATGAAAAGAAAGGTTAAATTTTTGGTTGGAGTTTTATTAATCTTGGCTCTTGGTGGATGCGTAGAGACAAAACCTATCGTTTATAATTTAAGTGGTTGGAAAACAGGGAAAATTATAAATTTGCAATATGCGGATAAAGTAATAGTGATTGAAGATTATAATTTTGAAAAAAAACCAAATCTACATTTGGGAGGCTTTCCTGCTTTGACTGAAAATAGAATTGTTAAAGGCAATATTGCAGATTGTTTAGTTGCAGGATTAAGAGGGGCTATCCCTGGCTATGCTGTAATCAAAGAAGAAGACCTAAAAAATGTAAATCCTAAGGCTCAGGTAGTTCGAATTAAACCAATTGATGTTGGAATAAAATGGGATGCTCATCAAACGATATCTAATCCTGTTGGATTTATTGCTTCTATCAAAATTGAACTTTACTACAATGGAAAAAAAGAGGCCCTTTCTGCAAAAGGATCAGGCACATACTTCCAAGATACTTTTGCCAACGCCTGTGAAAATATGGCTTATAAAGTAAATAAAGTGCTTGAAAAAAGTAATTAAATCTTTGATTAGGATAAGGCAATTTGAGTTTAAGGGGTGCAGGGGCGGATAGCTATTTGCCCATTTATCACTCCCAGCGTAAACAGAGTAGTCTCCAGAAGCCTGTCCCCCAGAGCGCCTTTTACATATCATCTCAAACGCCCTTTCTCTGTTTCCTCGAATGACCACCATCTGTCACCCCGAGCGACCTCTCTAAGTCACCTCAAAGAGCAAGCCGAGGGGTTTCGCTGGGGATGCCTCGCCAGCGCTCGGCACGACAGAATGAAAGAAAGTCACCCCGAGCGTAAGCCGAGGGGGTCTCCTTTTTTCATCAAAGAAGAGTTGTCTCGCTTCGCTCGACATGACAGGTTGGGGACATGACAGGTTTGGGACATAACAGGTGAGGACATGACAGGTTGGGGGCATAACAGTTGGGGACCTGACAGCTGGGGACATGACAGGCTGGGGAGTGAATGTCTCACTATGCTGGGTATGACAGGGTGGGGGATTTGGCATAGTAGGGTAGGGGATGGTAGAGGTGTTTATAAACAAGCCTTGGGTAATTGTTGCCTATTTCAGTAGAAGCTGGTAATATTTTAAAATTAAGCCTGCATTTTAGAAAATTCTTAAGAAAATTTTTAAACTCAAATGCAGGGAAAGATTTTAATCTACCATGGTCAGTCCATAGATTCTTTTGATGGCATATCCTGCATAATTTCTTTAAGAAATTTTCCTGAAAACATCATACTCCCACAAGGTATTCCAATTATAATGATATATCCTACTCAAAATTATCTTAGATGTTATTCTAACTTCCCACCCCCTTCACGACCAGTTAAATTACTAATCTATCATTACATAATCAACTCTAAAATTTGGAAAGAAGACTTTAATCTTTCTGTTTACTTTGCCCTGAAATACAGAGAGATTTTACTTTATGGAAAAAGCATAGACCAGTTTCCGCCCTTTCCTGTCTTAGCACAACAAGTATCAAGCCTTATAGAAGGATACTATCATTACTATAGTATCGCTTGTTCTATTCTAACTGCTCTATTCTTCACAAAACTTGGCTTACCAGCCAAACTTCCTAAGTTTATAGATGAAACTTACGGACAGGACTTTCTTGACGATTTTTTCTTTGCTCCAGCCTTCGTTTTCACAGTGTTTGAATCCACTGCCGACTTACTCTTGGGAGAAAAGATGAAAAATCCTGTAATAATAGCTAAAAGTTTTATCTCTTTTCTACTTTGTAGACACGGAAAAGCTTTACTTCGACTTCCATACTTAAAATTAATCCGCTATGGAGCTACCCCTAATCAGCTATGGATTACCTTATAGTTTACGATATTTCTGACCCTAAGAAACGTTTAAAAGTCTCTCGTATGCTGCAGAAATTTGGCTACCGCATACTTTACAGTGCCTTTTATCTTCCAAACGCTAAAAAAAGGGTTATCGACTTTCTCTACCAAGAGATTTCTAAAATCGTTGACAAAACTACAGACAGAGTTTTCTTCTATCCTGTCTCTGAACCCGAAGTTTTTAAAGGATATCCGCTTGAACCTTGGAAAATTTTCGTGATATAATGTTTAATTCATGAAGCAAACCATTATTATCTACAGCCATTTCGTTGAAATAACTAGAAAATCTGACAGAGTATGTATAGAAACTCCAAAGTTAAAATCAGAACTACCACTTCCTAATATTGATGGTATTTTAGTCTTCGGTAAGGCAAAGCTTACTTCTGAAGTAATTTCTTTATGCATGAAGCATAATGTCCCTATATTACTTCTTACTCAATATGGAACCCTAAAAGGTCTAATTCTTCCACCTCCTCAGAGCGAAACAATTAGCAAACGTATAAAACAGTTTAGTCTTTACTACTTTAAAAAGCTTGAAATAGCAAGGCTCATTGTTCAAAGAAAGTGTGATGAAGTAGAGGCAACCTTTCATCTCGAACTAAGTAATCTTAAGGAGTCGCTTAAAAAGGCAAATGACCTAAACCAAATTCTTGGTGTTGAAGGCTCTATATCAAAGGCTATGTTTGAAAGCTTTGAAAGATTACTCTCTGGAACTGGCTTTAAGTTTGAAGAGAGAACCTACTACCCACCAAAGGATGAAGTAAACGCCCTGCTTAGCTTTGTCTACACTCTTGGCTACAACTTAGCTTTATGCTTAATTTTACTCAAAGGTTTTGACCCTTATATTTCTTTCCTTCATGTTAAAAGGGGAAGCCATGCCTCCTTTGCCTCAGACCTTGTTGAAATCATCAGACCTCAGCTTACGCTATTTTGTGCAAAGCTTCTTCAGGATGGGACGGTTTCTATGGGTGATTTTCATAAAGAACAAGGAGTATATTTGCTCAAGAAACAAGCTGTTAGAAGAGTTTTAGAGAGATTTAATCCTCTTAAGGAAGAACTCCTCGTGCCTATGAAGCTTTTCCTATCAGATTTAGAAAGCTTTGAGGTTTAAGTTAAGCAAAAATGAGGATAATTCTTTACGATTATGAAACTGAAAAGGTCCGTCGGAAGGTTCGAAAAGCTTTAAAAAAACTCGGCTTGCATGCCCAATGGAGCGTTTTTGAAAGTTTAGAGAGTAAAGACAAGATTTTAAAAGCTCTTCTTGAAGAAGAGGGGCAAAACTTTCGCATAGCTATTTTTAAGGTAAACCCGTTAGGAGAAATTCGGAGGATCGGCAAAGAGTGGGAAAAATTGAGAGTGGTGTTTTAGCATTACTCCTCTCACCAAAACGCTTTCTACTTATCATCTTCAACGCCTCTACCTGACACCCCGAACGCCAACCAATCCATCACCTCAAACTTATTCTACCCATCCTTTCAAATTTCTCTACCTGTCCCCATTGACTTACTCCACTTGTCACCTCGAACTTTCTCTAATTGTCACCTCGAACGAAGTGAGGGTCTCTATCACAAATTTGTAAGGGCGAGCGGATGATCATCCCTTTTAATAACAATGGATGTCCCGCCGAACGCCTCTACAATACCCCTCCACTTAGGTTTGGCGAGCGCACTTTTTTTATCCTGCCGAGCGTAGCGAGGCATCTCCCTTTTTAGCCCACCCCGAGGCGTTCCGTGCGTCGCCCCGAGCGTTAGCGAGGGGTCTCCCTAAAGTATGGGGATTTTTTTAAACAGTCCTGTTTCTCCCCCCTTGACTTTTTTACAAATCGTGTATAATGATTATTATAAGTTATTTGTTTATAAAACCCTTTTGCTCTTTGACAACTGAATATTGGTAGTAGGGCAGGGCAGGTTTTAAAAAAATATCAAATTTAAAATACAAGGATAGTGCGTTCGCGTTAAGGGGGCGTGTAGATATATATATCTATAATTAAACAATTTTTCCGTCCCCTGAAAGGCTGATTTAGAAAGGCTTTGAAGTGTAGAGAAATTCACCAGTAAATTGCAACTCATTTTCAGCGGAAATTGGCAAAAAGGGCTAATTTTTATTCCTCAAATTAAGTCATTTTTAATTACTTTCCTTTGCTCTGGAGGGCTGAATTAGCAAGCCCTCGGAAGGGGTAATTTTTAAAAAATCCTATTGTGAATAAAAGCACAATACAGAATTTACAAGGCTTCCGAGCTTTTAGGGTCGAAACCTGCCCTACTTAAAAAGGGATTGCGACTAGAGAAGGAGCGGTAGCCCCCTTTTCTCTAATAATGTTCAGTCGAAACCTGCCCTACTTAAAAAGGGATTGCGACTAGAGAAGGAGCGGTAGCCCCCTTTTCTCTAATAATGTTCAGTCGAAACCTGCCCTACTTAAAAAGGGATTGCGACTTTGAGAGTTCCTATTCTCATGTTTACCCTCCCCCTTTAATGTCGAAACCTGCCCTACTTAAAAAGGGATTGCGACGATAGACCTGTCCATTTTAGTACATAGTATGGTCTTTCATGTCGAAACCTGCCCTACTTAAAAAGGGATTGCGACCCAACAGTTCGGACAAACTATCAATCCCCTCACTCTACCCGTCGAAACCTGCCCTACTTAAAAAGGGATTGCGACTCGCAAATCCCATCCCCTATTTTCTGTTTCTTTTTTTAGTCGAAACCTGCCCTACTTAAAAAGGGATTGCGACTTTTTCACTTTTTCAATGATAAACGCTTTAATTTTTTGTCGAAACCTGCCCTACTTAAAAAGGGATTGCGACTTTGAACTTTCCTTTAACAAATTTCACAGGGAAGTATAGAGTCGAAACCTGCCCTACTTAAAAAGGGATTGCGACGCGACTTTTCTACACTTTGTAGCTGATGGTGTGTCTGAATAGTCGAAACCTGCCCTACTTAAAAAGGGATTGCGACATTGCTCGTTCGACTATTCGTTCAATGCACGCCTCAGGAGTCGAAACCTGCCCTACTTAAAAAGGGATTGCGACACATACACCTCCGGTACTCCATATTCTGTCACCACTTTGTCGAAACCTGCCCTACTTAAAAAGGGATTGCGACACAGAGAGCACCTTCTTTGTTCCGAAGGAATACTTTAACCTGTCGAAACCTGCCCTACTTAAAAAGGGATTGCGACCATACACCTCCGGTACTCCATATTCTGTCACCACTGTCGAAACCTGCCCTACTTAAAAAGGGATTGCGACCACACTCTGAACATAACCAATGGCTATCTTTGTCAACGTCGAAACCTGCCCTACTTAAAAAGGGATTGCGACACAATCCTCACACCAATACCCATCGTAATAATGCATATGTCGAAACCTGCCCTACTTAAAAAGGGATTGCGACATTACAAGCGCTCTTATCTGATCTTCCCGCCACCCCTTCCAAGTCGAAACCTGCCCTACTTAAAAAGGGATTGCGACTCCAATTGACGGAGTTCCTCCTCACTGAGCACTTTCCGTCGAAACCTGCCCTACTTAAAAAGGGATTGCGACATGATCTACCCAATCTTCAATTGTCTTTCCCCCAATTTTTGTCGAAACCTGCCCTACTTAAAAAGGGATTGCGACCCTCAACTCACCCCCTAACTCCCGCATTTTCTCAAAATCTAGTCGAAACCTGCCCTACTTAAAAAGGGATTGCGACCATCTCCCTGACAACCTTCCGAGCTGTCTCTAAATCGTCGAAACCTGCCCTACTTAAAAAGGGATTGCGACTGTGAGGGGTAACGGATAGTACCTACGCCACCCCCCACATGTCGAAACCTGCCCTACTTAAAAAGGGATTGCGACCATTCCTTTTTCATTTTCATCTTCTCCCTCCTTTTTGTCGAAACCTGCCCTACTTAAAAAGGGATTGCGACTGCATATACTCTTCTCCCCTTTTCAAGCCAGATCTTTTGTCGAAACCTGCCCTACTTAAAAAGGGATTGCGACGATAAACTCTTGCTAATTCAGTCAAGCCCGACCATCTAATAGTCGAAACCTGCCCTACTTAAAAAGGGATTGCGACCATAACACAGTCTTTTTTTTTGTCAAGAGGGGTAGACAAGTCGAAACCTGCCCTACTTAAAAAGGGATTGCGACTCTAATAATCCCTTATCCTCAAACTCAGTATATATGGTCGAAACCTGCCCTACTTAAAAAGGGATTGCGACGGGTACTAAATTTCTTTATGTTGCATGACCGGAGTTTTTTGGGTCGAAACCTGCCCTACTTAAAAAGGGATTGCGACGTTTCTTTTTTAAAACGAGAAATATTCTTTCTTGTAAATCAAGTCGAAACCTGCCCTACTTAAAAAGGGATTGCGACCATGGTTGGCGAGTAAACTCGCCAACCATGGGAGTCAAAAATCGTCGAAACCTGCCCTACTTAAAAAGGGATTGCGACCATGGTTGGCGAGTAAACTCGCCAACCATGGGAGTCAAAAATCGTCGAAACCTGCCCTACTTAAAAAGGGATTGCGACCAGACTAGTCCATGGTTGGCGAGTAAACTCGCCAACCATGTCGAAACCTGCCCTACTTAAAAAGGGATTGCGACTTTTTCTGCTCTCCACTTCTTGCGATACTCGCTCTAAAAAGTCGAAACCTGCCCTACTTAAAAAGGGATTGCGACCATATGAACATTTTGAAACTTTCTAAATGTTCTTTTTCATTGTCGAAACCTGCCCTACTTAAAAGGGGATCGCGACTGCGCATCGCATAAAGCCCATCCTCCACTAACACCACAGGTCGAAACCTGCCCTACTTAAAAAGGGATTGCGACTCTACCGCTCCTTATCTCTTACCGCTCCTTATTTTTGTCGAAACCTGCCCTACTTAAAAAGGGATTGCGACTGCATATACTCTTCTCCCCTTTTCAAGCCAGATCTTTTGTCGAAACCTGCCCTACTTAAAAAGGGATTGCGACTACTTTCAGGGTATTTTGTTAATGAAGAGGAAATAAAAGAGTCGAAACCTGCCCTACTTAAAAAGGGATTGCGACGTCTCAACTAAATACTTCTCAAACTCAGTCCAAGAGTCGAAACCTGCCCTACTTAAAAAGGGATTGCGACTCAAAGATTTGTAAAGCTTCCATTCTTTCCATTCTTGTCGAAACCTGCCCTACTTAAAAAGGGATTGCGACATCTCTGTGTCTCTGTATTTATCAATCCTCCACAATGAAAAGGTCGAAACCTGCCCTACTTAAAAAGGGATTGCGACTTTTTATTTTTCTTTTATAGCGGCCCCTTGCAGAGTTGTCGAAACCTGCCCTACTTAAAAAGGGATTGCGACCAAGGTCTGGCGTGAAAACACGCCAGCCTTGACCATCATAGGTCGAAACCTGCCCTACTTAAAAAGGGATTGCGACTTGAAGAGCATGAATTCAAAACTCCCAAGGGAATAATCAGACGGACTATTTCCATTGGCTGCTCCGGGTTTCCCGTTGATACCACTCATATCTGGGAAGCAATAAAGTTTGCTGATGTTGCTTTGTATAAGGCTAAGGAGCTTGGGAGAAATAAAGTGGTCAGATTTCAAAGGGAGTTCTGGACAAGCGGAGAATACTAAGGTAAACTGGTAAAAAAGCTTTGTGAGGCATGAAAAAAAATCTTAAGGATGGTTTAAGAATTTTTTGGTTACTATTAGGTGTATATATAATATAAGAGCACAGAATTAAAAAAGGAAAGTAGAGGGATTAAGAAGGCATTTTAAAAGAAAAAGGAGGTGAGTAAGATGGAAAGGGTAATGGAAGCAACAAAGGAAAAATTTTCAAAAAGGAGGTGGGGAGAATGGAAAAGTTGAATAAAAAAAAGGAAGATGAAAAACGTTTAAATAAACTTCAAAAAAGGGAGGTGAGTATAATGAAAGAAATGAAGGGGAAAGAAAAGGAAAAACCAATTGGATTTGCCACGTATTCGTTTTATCTTGCAATGTTAGACCCTGATAATAAAGAATTAAAAAAATTTCTAAAAATTGACATTATTGCCTCTATAATTATTGCAATAGCAACAATTATAATCATAATGGGAATTTTATTTGGTGATATTTTATTAAGTAATAATGTTGTTGATCTCTTTTTTATTTCTTTTATAGTTTTTTTTATATTATTTTTTATAACAATTGTTCGTATCTATTTCTTTTGGAGGAATTGGAAAAGCTTTTGGGTTAAGTATTTAAAACCTAAAACTCTTGAAATGGTAGTGTCTCATTAATTGTGTAAAGACTTGAGAGGACAGGAAGGGTATGGTAGCTTCCCCAAGAAATACCGACCTAAAATCACTAAAAAGGAGGGGAAGCTACCATGAAACA
>Ga0080005_116423_pt1 | contig 21295 bp, 25 predicted proteins | sample JossMetagenome_2_FD_69208 | JGI IMG/M metagenome (GOLD analysis project Ga0080005, IMG submission 69208) | Hot spring sediment microbial communities from Joseph's Coat, Yellowstone National Park, USA - JC3_ASED (SPADES assembly) (version 2) | ecosystem: Environmental > Aquatic > Thermal springs >...
GGCGGGTATCCTATACCCCTGCGCGAACTCGTTGTGCGCCGGCGCGTCTAGGTAGACGACGGGCGTCCCGCAGGCCATGGCCTCCGCGGCCGGCAGGCCGAAGCCCTCCGAGAACGATGTGAACAGCAGGTATTTAGCCCTCCTGTAGGCCTCCTCAGGTTCGGCGAATGCGTCGCACTTTACGCCGGTAGCCGCGTTGGTGCATATGGTGAGCCCCAGGTTAGAGAGAACCGATAGCAGTGGTATGTTCTTCCTGAACATATGGTACTCCAAGTGGCTGTACGTCTGGAACGACACGGCGAAGTCGTAGTCCCTCTCCTCGCGCCCGACGCATGGCATAACTCCGTGCGGCACTATGTACTCAGCTTGGGGAAGCATGGAGAAAGCAAACGATGACGGCACCACGACCTTGCCCGCCAGCCTCTTGCCCTCTATCTCCGGCGCCCGGCCCTCTATGGCGGTGTACAAACACCCCCTTACCGGCCTCCTGACCGCTGTAAATGGGTCGAGAACCGCTATATCTGCCTTATGCCACATGGCGTCCCTCACCTCGTAGCCCAGCTCCGAAAGGCCCAGGCGGATCATCAGCCCCACATGGGCGTGCGACCCGAGCGTGGGGTGGAATATCCTCACGACGCGCCTCATATCCTGCCTAGCATGGCCCTGACCACGGCGACATCGGTCTTGTTCAGCCTGATCCTCAAGTGGTCGCCGCCCTCCATGTCGAACAGACAAAGGGAGTACTCCTCCGGCCCGTACTTGGCCAAGCCCAGACATACCGACCTCCTTGGCCCTACACTGAGGGCGACCGCCCTACAGCCCAGATCTGGGCATCTGGGCAACCTAGGAGAATAGCCGCCGCTCATGTTCGTTCATGAACCTCACATGGGTCTTCTGCCACCCCCGGCCCCATTTGTTCCTGGCTATCACGCCTTCGTCTACGCAGATCAGATCCGTGGGCGGGGCGTCCTTGATCTTCTTCGCATACTCCAGACATCCCCTGCCCCTCACTATAAAATCCAGATCCCATATGGCGTAACCCTTGACCGCCGCACTGGAGACCATATAGGCATCTGCCCCTAACGCCTTAAGCATCTGGAGAACCTTCTCGGCATCGGTTCCGGTAAGAATCCGCGGCTCCACCTCGCTCGGGGCGTCCCTCCTGGCTACGGCGACCACGAAGTAGAATATGGGGTCGTACGAGAGCAGGCCCCCACCGGCCAGCTTGATGAGCCTGGCCAGGTTAAGATCAGCCGAGAAGTAGTTGCCCAAAAACTCGTATGAATAGTAGTGATCCCTGCTCTCTATGACCGCGACGTATTCGGCCACCGAGAAGGCCCACTCGATGAACTCAAAAGGAACGGCGAAAGAGAACGGGTTCACCACGGCCAGAACCTTGCCGACCTCCCTTATTGAGAACGGCTCGACGTATTGGCCGTACCTCGCCCCGGTGAAGAGGATCTCCCCCTCATTGAATCCAAATTCCTCCTCAAGGTAGCCCTTGAGGAGGACGGCCATGGCCGTCCTCAGCCCATCCCGCCTGGCCTGCACGGCTTTTAAATGAAGAATAATATTAAAACTTTATGCCCTCAGCGCGCTTGGGCCTCAAGCTCTCCTTTGGTTATGTCCATCTCGAAAAGCTTGGCCATATTGCCCAGCTCGTCGTAGACCTTCTTGTCGGGGCTGTACAAGTAGACCAAGTTCTCCTCCCTGCTGAAGCCCCTCCCTATTGCTTGATAGAGGGCGGATCTGGCGGCTATGTTCACCATCCTCCCGAGCCTCCTTATGGAGAGCATCCACCGTATCAAGTCGTCCTCTATATCGGGGAACGGGTACTTGGTTATGGCTATAGCCATCCTGCTGAAGTCGAAGTGTATGCCCCTTATCGCCCTTGAGGAGAAGACCACCGGCACCTCCCCGCCGGCGAACTTCTGTAGCAGGGAGCCGTCCTTGTCCATGTATTCCCTGAACAGCTCTATCGGCGACCCCACGTCCTCGCACGCCATGAAGTGCCTGTAGGAGAATATAGGCACCATCGTGGGCATGGCCGCGGAGAGCTTCTTGGTCCACTCGTCCATCCTCCTGCAGAACGACTGCACCTCCCTTTTGTAGAGCTTGGGCTGTTTGAACCAGATCCCCTTGACGGCCATGTCGCCGCCGTTCAGCAGGACTATCTTGCCCAACTGCCTCTTGTTGAACGAGTACCGCTCGCTCCTGAACAGCTCCTTGACCTCGTCCTCCTCCATGGGGGTGCCAGTGATGTATATCAGCGACCTGGCGAAATCGGACAGCCTGCTGTTGTCGAGGAGGAACACCGCCTTCCCCTTCGTCTTCGCTATTACCTTGGCGTTACGCGGGTCGAAGAAGCCCAGGGAGCCCAGATCCATATCGAGCCTTCTGGCGGCCATCCTCAAGGCAGTTGCGAGCTCGGAGAGGTTCGAGGGAACCACGCCCTGCTCAAGCGCTATCACGGCGTCCGCCAGCGTGTTTATCAGCGCGTCGCTACCCTCCTGCCCCTTCTCCTTGAGCATCCTCATGACCTCTCTGAGGAACTCGGTGCGTAGCTCCAGCTTCTTGAACATGTGTTGCCACGCAATGTCGATCTCATCCATAACTATCACGTCGAACCGCGGGAGGCGGCCCGTTAGGGCCTCAAGGAAGAACTTGTCGTAGGTCATGACCAAGCTCTCACCGTCGGCGTATGCCTTGAACTGGTCGTAGTAGGGACAAACAGCCTCCCTCGTGGGCACCGACCAGCGATCGCCCCTAATGCTCATGTACTCGCCGTACTTCAGCACCCTTAGGCCGCCCATCCACCCCGGGAACGGCGGCGCATAGTATCTGCACTTCTCCATCTTGCTGGCCACCGGCTCCTCAAGGTTGCACGTCACGTGCAGGCTCCACGCGGGCAGGCCCTCGAAGGCCGGGCACTGGAACTCCCTCTTGCTCCTGAAGCCGATGAATCTGTACGCCTCGCCGTCATCTGTATATACCTCGTAGCGCTCCCACACGGCGATTATCAGCCTGTTGGGCACCAAGGCAAGCGCCTTGACGCCCGCCTTGGCCAGGCCGTAGATGACCCCCAGCGTCTTCCCGCTACCCGGCGGCTCGTTTATCAAGATCCTGCCCCCCTCCCTGGCGGTCTTCTCGACGACCTCGGAGATCCGCTCTTGGTTCTTCCGTAGCTCTACGTCGACCATCGCTACGCGGTCGTAGATGCGCACCTAACAAAGTACGGGCCAATTAATAAATATTGCCGGCAAAATATCGGAGCCTAATAAAAACTACCTGACGGCCTCCCTCGCTATCTCCTGCGCCCTGGCTATCACCTCCTCGGCCGGAGGAAGCCTCCTCAACTTGGAGAGGACGTATGGGAGAATCTCGTTGTACAGCCTCTCCTTCAGCGCGTTCTCTATGCAGTAGTCCAGCGGCCCCTCGAAGCCGACGAACCCCCCTATCCCCCGGCAGTACCCGACAGCCCAGTCCGTGTAGTACGGCAGTTCCAGCATGAACGAGAGCTTGTCCCTGACGTCCTTGTAGACCTCAGGATACTTGGAAAGGTTGAGGGATCTGTTCAGCTCCTCAAGAACCTGCTCCACTACGGCGTTCTTGTCAACAACTATGTTGTACCTGGCGAACAAGTGTTTGGCCATAGATGCCGATGCGCCCATCTTTTAAAGATATTCGCGGGTGCACCAGCGGTCGGACGGCAGTCCCTGCCGGATTGAACAGATAAATATAAGTTATCTTCTTCTGCCCATGAACGCTAAACTCAGAAGATCCGGCCCGCACAGGAGGCGGTACCAAGGCTACACCGTTCTGATGCCGTCGGCTATGAAGACCGAGCTGACTAGGCTCGTAAACAGCGGAGCCTTTCCCTCGCTGTCCGCCGCAGTCCGCGCCGCGGTCGATGAGGCCGCACGGAATGACGATATGTGGTGCGTCCGCATCCAGGTGAGGGGCAGGAAGGACTTGGTGCCGGTCACGGTGTACATTGCACCGAAGCAAGCCGAGGCGCTCAAGGAGGCCTGCGGGAGCGTAGCCGCAGGGGTTAGGGCGGCGGTGCAGAGGATGATCGACAACCTCGGAGCCAGGGCGCAGGCCAGAAGTGTCATCCGCGCTGAGACAATAACCTCGCTGAAATATGAGGAGCTGAGGGCCGCGGTCGAGGAGGCCGCGCGGAAGGTGGTGTGCTCTTGGCGTTCGAAGCGGGCACATATCAAGCTTAAGACGATCAAGGAGGCCATGGGGCTGGCCGATGCCGATACCGCCGTGATCAACAGCTTGCTGACGTTTGTGCTGGTGGAGGTGCTCGGCGATTCCGTCGTGGCCATCGAGATGAAGTCGCAGGGAAAACCGCGCTATTATACGGTGGACGTGGAGAAGTTCTGCGGGCGCCGCTAGGACAGCGAGGCGCAGATCCCGTCAGTGGTGCCCCTGTCCGGGCCGAGTATTATCCAAGACGAAGCCGAGGCCTCCAGCGTGCCGTTGCCGTCGTATCCGTCGAACTCAAGGTAGATGTAGAGGGGCACCTTGACCGCTGGCGCCTTGATGTTCAGCGTGAACCTGCCGTCCTTCACGCGCCTGTGCTTGTTGCCGTACTGATCGACCAAGTCCAAGGGCACCGTGCTGGACGCCGCCTGGGCCGAGCTGTACCCTATCCCGCCCCTGACGCCGACGGCGAGCCCGCTTGTCGCTAGGATCTGCAACCGCCCGGTTCCGCCGCCGCCGAGCGAGAGGCACGCGGGGCTGACCGCAACGACCGGGGCGCCGGCCGCTTGAGGCGCGGCGGGTTTGACCGCCTGCGCTATCGCGGCGGCGCAGTCGGACAAGGTCTTGACTTGAACCGGCGACTGCAGTAGGTCTGAAGATACTGTGTATCCGCCGCCCGAGATGTTCTGCGCCACAACGGCCCAGTGCCTTGAGCCGTCCGGCGCAGAGAAGTCTATGCGCCAGGTGTAGGAGTCCACCTGCGAGACAGACAGTACGGTTAGGTTGCTCTGCGCCAGATAGGCAGTCAGCTGGTTCACCCAAGGCGGCGCCCCCTGCGACTGCAAGCTCTGCACAGCCCCCTGCGTGACTCCTCCGGTTGGGGCGGGCGTCGGCGGCGGCTGGGGCACCACTGCACCCGGAACCTGCCTGCTGTCGCTACACTGCAGGAGGCCGTTGTACAGCGCCTCGAAGACCAGCGTAGACGTATTCGGCGGGATGTCGACCTCCACTTGGGCTGAGCCGTTTGCCGGCACGCTGACGTTCCTCGCCGCCGCGGCCAGGACTGAGCCGCTCTGATCCTTGGCATATGCGTGGACGTCCACGCTCACACTGCCGTCGAGCGAGCTCAGCGACCATATGGCCTTACTGCCCGAGTAGCCCACGAAGAGGCACGAGACCGTCTGGGACTGGGGAGGCGGGGCTTGATTGCCCCCCACCACCTGCCCGCCGGAGCTCTGCAAGCTCCGCTTGAACGCGTTTACGGCGTCTTGAGACGGAGCGCTGAATGAGAACGTGGCCGAGGCTGAGGCAAGCCACTTAGTGCCGTTCTCGTAGGTGTTCCAAACTTGATAGGTGGTTTGATAGTACATGGTGCATGGAGGCGGCGTTCCTACGTTCTTGGCCGCCACCGAGACTGTGGCCGTGTACGGGCCCGGCGACGTTAGCAGAGTCCCTCCGCTGGCGCATTCATAATCACGTAGCGTCAAGGTGTACGTCCACTGGAACCCGGTGAAGCTTTGGTATATAGGGCTCGCCCCGCCGAAGTTCAGCTTTGCCAGCCCGCCTCCATTCTGGCCCAGAACATACTGAAGATATCGCTGAGGTTTGCCGTGAACTGGACTATTGGAGTGCTCTCATCTACTATGCCATCTACTATCAAGTCCCTTATGCTTTTGATGTACATCCCCGCGTACTGTCCGGATATGACGCATATCCCGTTGTTGCAGTTGATGTCCACCGGGGCTAGCGCGCTTCCCTGCGGCATCAGCTCCACAGTGCCGGTGCTCTTGGGACAGAGGAAGTAGCCGAGATCTTTGTACGTGTTTCCATCCTGCACGAAGTAGTAGCACATGGACGCCATGGGGGTGGCCAACAGCTGTAGCTGGAGGTTCTGCGGCATATACTGACAGCCCAGCTGTGAGGCCAGCTGGACCCTGCTGGCATCGCTGGGCGTGTAGCTGTCCACTGTGACCAGAATATCGCCGACCGGCCCGCTTTCGCTTCCAATGAGAACCGGACTGCCGAGAAGATACTTCACGAACGCCAATAGGTCGCTCTGAGAGGCTATGTACCCTTTGCCCCAACTCACTAGGGCCAGCACTGACGGCAGATTCCGATTTATGGTGGCCACAAAGATATTCATAGAACCGCAGGAGAACTTGTCCACTATTGTGTATATATTGCTTGAACTTCCCCTGGCTAGGCTTGAGAAGAAGCCGTCGAATACTCCCTTATATTCCTCCGGGACAATGATGTTGATGCCCGGAAGACCGAACGCGCTGTAGATGGCCGTACTGTTGGAGGTCAGGAAGGTCAGAATGTCCCCGCTAAACAAAGCGTACTTCGCCCCGGCCTTTGTTACGCCGATGTAAATGGCATTTGTTGGGCGGGGGACTTTAGAAAGCGTCTGCGGTATACCTGTGGTTATGCCGTATCCGTAGAGCGTCGCTATCTTCAAGTTCGCGTAGCACTTGCCGCTCGGAGTGAACACGTACGACCCGGCGCCGGAAGCACAGGAGGTGTTGGGGGATGTTAGGCCGAAGCTGTTTGTGAGCAAATCCGAGAGGCCTTTGGCCGGAGAGCCCCCTAGGATCTGCACTTGAATCGGCTGTGTGAGCCTCACCCTCAGCTGGCCTTGGAACGAGTACTGCTTCCCTGAGGCGTCCCTTATCAGAGCCCATCCGTTGCCGGTGTCTATCCACACCTCGGTGGCAGACCCGCTTCCCCCTATGAACTTGGCGCCGGACTGCGCGAAGGCTTGCGGAAGCGATGCTGACCCGGCCAAGGACTGGATCAAGCCGGCGTCGATCCTCGCGGGTAGCTGGAGGTTGCTCTGGTTGCTGTGGAGCGTCATGTTGGCTTGCCCTATGGCGCATGATACGCCGCCTTGAAAGGCGCTGTCCACTATGTCGGCAGTCCCCTTGGTCGCGGCCACCGCATAGTTGGATATCGAAATGGAGGACACGTACTTAGGCAACTTGTCGCATGCGGCCGCATACACGGTGCCGTTGACAATGACGTTCACCGTCACCGAGGAGGCAGACGTTGCACCCGGCACTGCGGATACATACAAAGGCGGAGTCATGGCGACCTCGCCGCTCACCCCAACTATGATCGGCAGATCGACCTCGTCGCTCTGTTGGTCGTTGCAGAAGAGCTTTATCTGGAGGGTGTTCCCGTTGATGACGTAGTTCCTTATCTGATCGGCGCTTATGTTTATCGTGATGTTCTTCTGGCATGCGGCATCCAGGGTGTCCGAATACCTCATGGTCCAGAACGTCCTCCCGTCAACGGCCACGTCCACGCGGTAGTTGGAGCACTTCTGCGAGGCCGTTATGGTCGCTTGTATGTTCACCGCACCTAAGTCGGCTGGCACCACGAACGCCGAAAGGCCAGACACGGACAAGCGCAGTGGACCAGCCATGGATGCCCCCTAGCCGATTTTAAAAGCTCTCTCACTTGTTAGAGCCGCAGGACGATTTGTCTCCCATCTGTTTTTTAAATCTGAACCACAGTTAGGCATGTCGTACAACCCCACTGCGCCTGGTGGGCCCGTCGTCTGCCCCAGCAACGCAGTGCCGGCGATAGACAGAACCAAGTCGCAGTGCGGCCAGACCATCCAAGTGCCGTCTGGCGGTTTGTGGTACACCCTCTACGTGACGGCGATAAGGGGCGACACGACCTTCGGAGTAGACCCCGGCAAGCTGGTTCAAGTTTATCCCTCCCCAGAGATAAGCATAAGCGCCGGTCAGTGGGACTGCGACCCTACGGTCTTTTCACACATCCTGCAGGGTAGCACTTGCTGGTACAAGTTCTTCGTGAAGCAACCTAGCACCACCGGAAGCGTGAAGTTCGTGCTGACAGCCGGGGGAGACTCGTGCACCGTCTACTTCGCGCCGCAAGGGGTTCAGCCCACTCCATCCCCCACCCCCTCCCCTCCTCAGCCCCAGCCGACCGCGCCCTCCTGCGATGCCTACTTCCCGCCGCCGTGCGACCGCCCAGGCTATACTTGCATAATGGCAATGGGCATCTGCTGTTGCAAGAAGCTGGCCCAGCCGCCTCCTCCGCCGCCGGGCCCGTCTCCCACAGCCCCGCCCCAGCCTCCTCAGCCGAGCCCGTGCCCGTCGGGAACCTCCTGCTTGGACTACGGACTCTGCGAAGCCATCGGAGGCACTTGTGTGTCCGACTGCGGAGTTGGATGCTGTTGCAGGAAGACGAGCCCGCCGGCTCCACAGCCCACTCCATCCCCCACGCCGTCGCCGAGCCCGCCGCCGGCTCCAACCCCATCGCCGAGCCCCAAGCCGGAGTGCCCTGCTGGGACGGTCTGCGTAGATCCCGGCTTGTGTGGGGGAGGCGGCACCTGCGTGTCCTCGTGTTCGCTCGGATGCTGTTGCCAGCCCCCGTCGAACGTCCCGCCGCCGCCTATGCCGGCGCCCCAGCCTCCGGGGAGGAAGCCAGGGGCGTTCTAGTCTAGGTCAGCCTATTCAAGCCTTTAGAAAAACGGCTATCTGTAGACCGCGCTTATCTTAACGCCTGGCAGGCTCCCTGGCCTGGCCACAACCAAGGCCGTCCTGTGGAAGTAGTACGTGTTCGACCCGGAGAAGGCGGGGATCCCGTTAATCAGCGTGTAGTTCTGCGGGGTTATGTACCTGAAGTGCGTGCCGTCTATGTATATATCCAAAGGCGACGGCGCCTGCACCGATATGTAGACCCATCCATCCCCTACCGCGGAGAACAGTATGGTGTCGCTGGCCACATACCCCGGGGGTATCAGCCTCTCGACTATCATGCTCGACCCCTCGGGCGGTTTAAAAGCTGAGAGAGCTATTAAATTGGGAGTAGGCCGATGTATGCCCATAGGGAAGCTCCGCCGTTCGGGTCGGGCGTCTATTCCGCTGGTGCGCAGAGGCCAGTTCGTCCTCCACCGCGGATACTCAGCAGAGAGCTTGGGGTCGGTGCACACCTACGCAAACGCTTTGGCCGAGGAGATAGAGGTCGTCTGCACACCTAGGAGGCGTTTGGGTCTGATCTTCAACTTGGATCACGTGGCTCTGGCCAAGGCCCACAAGATGCTTAGTGAGGGCGACGCGGTCGTTTTCCTTACTGAGGGCCCGTTCAAGGATCTGCTTAAGGCGCGGGAGGCGCTCGAAGGTCTGCTCCTCATAGTGCCGTCCCTCTACGTGTACAGGTGGGCCAGGGCCGCCTCTAGGAACGTGGAGTTGCTACCGCTGGGCGTCCAGAGGGATCTCTGCAGGAGGCACCGCAGGGTCTACGACGTAGGCGTAGTGCTGAGCGCCAGGCCAGCCCTCGTCTGGGACGAGGGCTTGACCCCGGCCGTGGCCTACAGGAAGGGCGTAGACCTATACATTGAGGCGGCCGAGGAGCTGGCGGGGAGGAACGCCTCCATAGCGACCAACTACCCCTACATAGACGGCTACTTCACCACGGACGTCTGGGAGATATATTCCCGCTCCAAGGTTCTGCTCTTCCTCTCCAGATCGGAAGGCTTCGGCTTGCCGGCCGCGGAGGCCATGGCTTGCGGGACTCCCGTCGTCTACCTAGACGCGCCGGCGCACAACGAGTTCGCCCAGGGGTATAGGATACCCGCAAGGCATTTAGGATACAGAAGGAATTGGAGCGTCTCCTTCGCATATGGAGTATGGGAGCCGGAGCTTGATGCCGAGGAGATAGCCGAGATGACCTTGGCGGCCGCGGAGGAGGTCGCCGAGGTGGACTACAGCTACTCATTGAGGGACTTCGCGGTCGATCTGTGCAATTTAATCAAAAGGTAGAAGGCAGGAATAGAAAAAAGTGGTTTTCTTGCAGGATATACTAAGGGATATACAAAACCGACCCGGAATAGCCGGGTCTGACTGACTCCGTGATCGTCTTGCCGTTGCAGGTGGCAGGATCGGCTTGCAGGTAGTAGACGGGCTCGAAGTAGTAGGCATATTCGTACGCAATAACTGTAGCGCCGCCCTTGCCGGCCACCCTATATCTCCTTGGCAAAACGCAGTGAAAGTCCTTAGACTCGTAGTGGAGCACCACCGCCTCAAGCTTATCCTCAAGGTGCTTCTCTATGCTGTCCACGTTGCCCCCGCTTATCGGCGCGTTCGCTATGTCGTAGGCTATGGCGAACGAGCCGTCGCTGGGCCCGGCGAATATGACGCCCACCTTGGTCTTGCCGTTGTCGTCGCGGTAGTCGATCCTGGCGAAGTCGTACTTGTTGACTACCCTCTCCCCCAATAGGATCCACTTTAGGAAGGCGGCTATCTTCTCGATCAGGCCGTGGGGGTGGAACGGGTAGTCCTCAAGTATCTTCACGCTTCCGTCCGCCTCAAGCGTGTTGGGGTCGTACAACACCCCCTCCTGCCCGCTCCTGTCGCCGTCGAACGGCGACGCGCAGTGGTGGCACGTGTAGCCGCCGACCGGGGGACTGCAGAGCGCTCCCTTTATCCCTCCCCACGGTCGAAAAAACTGCATCAGCTTGATGTCGCTGTAGCGTATCTCATACGCCACGTTGGCGGACTGAAGCGCCACGAGCAGTTCGCTGGGGGCCTGCCTGCCGGGGGACATGAATATCACAAGCCTGCCGTCCTTCCCCACCATCCACCCGCTTATCTGCTTCTTGTACCTCTTGATGATCTTCTCGACGTCGAGCTTGACCGCCATGTGTTGTATCCCGACGCGACTTTAAAAGCCAAAAAAAGCGATTTGTAGACGTGCCCAGAACCGCGCGCAGAACCCCCCTGCGCTACTTCATAGGCGCCACGTGCCAAGCCGGGCTGTGCATACCTGCAGAGCTGACCGAGGATGAGCTGTCGATGTATATAGACGTATATACATACCTGGCGGCCAAGCACGGGCCGGTGCGTAAGTACGGCGGGCCCATCCCGGCCGGCGCCTCAAGGGCGTACGCGGCGCTCCTGGCAGTGTACGGGGAGCTTGAGAGGAGGTACGGGCCGGCCAGGAAGGCAGGGAGGAAGCGGCTGTACTCCGTCATAGCGTACTCGGCGGTGGCCAGGCTGATTCCGGTGGACGAGACCGACCTGCTGGCCCTTCCGGCACGGCCGAAGGCGAGAACCTTAAGGGTGGAGGGTCTACCGTATTTCTTCGTCAAGCTGAAGGAAACCTTGGGGAAGATGCAGAAAAAGCCTAGCGGGTCGGGGTCAAGATCCTAGTCGGCGAGAGGCCGTAGGTCGTATACGCGCCAGGCCTTATCTTTATCCCGTACATGGGGATGAGCGGCCTGATCGGGGTGCCGTCCGGCATTATCAATCCGAAAAGCAGAACCCATCCTCCCCCGCCCTCCATGTACTTGATCAAGAAGTTGTGCCAGCCGGAAGACAACGTTACTTGTCCGGTGTGGAGATATGCGCCTTGCCAAACCCAGTTGTTTATGACCAGGTTGTTGTCTATGTACAGCTGGAAGCCGTCGTCAGAGTACCACTCGATCGTATATGTCCCGGACTGCGGTAGATATACGTTCATGTTGTACACCAGCGACACGTTTGTTGGCGGCCCTCCAGCCCTTAGAACCCAGTTGGGCATGGTATTCACACGCATATCAGCATAGGCGTGGACTAGGGTGTTGTATGCAGGAAGCGAGGCGGTATATGCCCCCCTGAACCACGCTTCCTCTATGGGCACCATCACCGACGCCACGTAGGTGTACCCCGTGCCTGGCGGCGGGTTGTTCGTGGTGGCGCCGGAATATATATCGACATAGACGAAGCCGTCGCCTGTGTAGTAGTTGTACCACTGCGCCCTGGCGTTGCTTATCACCACCGGCGCCCCTCCCACCCTGTCCACCCCGTCCGGCCCTATCCAGTGTATCAGCCCGCTGGTGGGGGGACATGGATTCTGCCAGCCACAGCCGTAGAGCTGTTGAACCTCAGCATCTGTAAGAGCCCTGTTCCAGACGAAGAAGTGTACTATCGTGCCGTCGAGCTCGTAGTTGTCATTATTAGGCCAACAGCCCAGCCGTACGGGGTTGCTCACGCTCCTCGAACAAGGCGAGCTACACAACTGGGAGAGGGTCTGCCTTGCGCCGTTGTACCATATGTACGGCGTATTGGTTCCCGGGTAGCTGTTCGGCATCGCCACAGCGAGGAGCTGTGGTGCGGTGGGGAACGTGCTTGAGAAGCCGTTAACATCTGCACATCCGGTGTTCACCCCGACGCCTCCACATGCGAAGTAGAGGTCGTATGAGGTCATGCCGAAAAGCATTATGCCTCCATAGCCGAACGGGACGAACCACGTGGCGAACGTGGTGTACGGGTTCCCGAAGCTTGAGGCGTTGAACCTAACGTGGTGGCCCGAGCCGTTGAATGTATTGTAGCCGAAGGTGTTCAGGCGTATGCCGGTCGGAAGCATCCTAGTCTGAGCCAAAGGCATGCATCAACCCTTCCGCGGTTTAAAACGTCTGAGGCTTGGGCGTTGGATCCGAAGCGCCCTCCAAGCCCTTATGTGATCATTTCGTCCTTTGCCGATAAGACCTAAAGGGAGCGGAGGAGAGAGGAAGAGGGGAAGGGAGGAGAAAAAATATGGGTTGTACGGAGCGCTTGCGGCCTTACACCCCGGCCTTAGCGTAAGCCTCGGCGACTACTCCGGACACCCTCACCTCAGACAGCTTGGCGGTGAGCCCGGCGATGAGGTTCTCCTTGTACCTCCTGAGCGCGTGTTCGCTCGTAACGTTCGTCTGGTACTTGTTTGCCGCAGAGGGGCTAGTCACGCCCTCGTAGTACAGCTCCGCTACCTCCTGGCTGGGGGCCTGCCCTATGAACTGCCTGATCCCCCTCACCCAAGCGGCTATCGTCGAAGGCGAGGAGACCGCGTTCTGCCACTTGTTAACCGCGCTGGCGGTTTTTGCCTTCCACTTGGCGGCCGCGAGGTCTAGTTTGCTGGACATGCCTGCTACCCGGCACAGTTTAAATTGTCCTTTGCCATGGAGGATGATGCACAGAGGGGGGATGTACCTCAGCCGCGCGTGCTTTCAACTACGCAGAAAGATATATTTCCTCCCTCCCCTCCCCTAATATGGCCTTCGGCAAGCTCGTGGAGGTGGACTGCAGGGCGGCGCCCATCCTGCTCAAGACCGAGGAGCCGGGGCTCGTCCTCATGGTCACCACCGTGGGAGGGGCGAGGAGGTGCTTCTCGAACAAGGTGGCGCCGATAGCCGCGCCCGTCTGCGAGCTGGCCTTCCACTTCTGCCAGTCCCCTGAGAAGTTCGTCGCGAATAAAACGCACGGGACGTACAAGTTCAGGAAGAAGTACAGGAGCGCCGTGAGGAGCTTGATAAGGGAAGGGCTGGCTAGGCCGGTCGCGGAGTTCAAGAAGTCCTACATAGTGGCCATAGACTCCCCGGACGCGGTCTGCCAAGCCCTCAAGACGGCCTGCTGGTCGGTATGAAGGGCGGCATGAAACTGCCGGGCGTCAGGCTACCGCCTATGGAGGTGGTGGTGGACGAGGACGGCTCTGAGGTGCTGGTTGTGGTGAAGGACAGGGAGACTTCGGTGGACTGCGACAGCGGCGTTATATTCTACGGCGACACCGTGATACAGCTGGGCGTGAAGTGCACCTACAAGGAGAGCAAGGGGGCGATATATATCTACCCCGTTTAGACCGCCGAAGTATATATTCCTAGAACCGCCCCTCGGGCACGAACTGCGCCCCTCCGCCGGCCGGCGCGCCTCCTGGCGACCAGTATATGTCGACCACCATCTTCGCCATCATCGTGAAGTAGACGGCATAAGTCATTAGGGCGAAGAGGGTCTCCAAGGTCTGCGGCTCCAGCCTGCGCTTCTGGACGACCTCCTGGGCGCTCTGGGCCATCTGGCCGAAGAGCCAGGTGAACCACATGACGACGAAGCTGAAGAAGACGTCCTTGCCTTGGCTCATCTCCTCACCAATTCGGCGACTGCCCCCAGCAGTATTATCGGCGGCACTAGGGCCAGGAGCTGGGCCAGATCTGTTCCCCGCCCTCCCTGCTGTTGTTGCTGGGCGGCCACGGAGTACTGCCTGCAGTCTATGTCGATGCCTCCGTACTCCACGCATATCCGCGCTTGGCCGGGCTGTAGCACCACCGAGGCGTTCGCCGTTCCGCCGGGAGGTATCTGCAGTTGGGCCGTGCTTACCCTTCCGTTGTTCGTGACCCTAAGCTCGAACGTACCCTGTACCGAGGAGACGTTCCTCACCTGCACCTCAACGGACTGCGCGAGCACCCCAGGCGCGACCTCCGGCCCTATGTAGGTTATGGCCGCCAAGGGCGTGGAGCTGGCGGAGAGGGCCTTCAAGCAGTCTGGCATGGGGAGAACCGAGGAGTACGGATCGAAGCAGGAGCTCACCACCGCGCTCCCGAGCGCCGCCTCCCCTTTTGTGTTGTCCGTAGCCATAGACGAGACGCTTGAGGGGCTGACGGCGCTGAGCACCAGAGCTCCGCCCACGCTCAGCGCCAGGAGCGGCTTCCAGCCCAGGAACGGGCTTGCCCCGGCTATAGCCGCGTCAAGCAGTGCTTGGGAGTCGCTCTCTCCCGACAGCTTGCCTATGGCGTAGGCCAGGGCCCCTCCTGCCAGCCCGCCAGCGAGCCTTCCCAGCGCCGCCGCCGCGGCTTCGCTCAAGCCCAGCGCCAGCAGGCCGTCCACGGCGAACTCCGCCACCAGGCCCGCCGCGGCGAACGGCACCACGGCCCCCACGGCAAGCACGACCAAGTCGAACACCGATATCGAGAACAGGCCTATGTTTATCTTGGTCTTCATGCTCCAGTCCAAAGCCGCCTTTACCGCCCCGGCCGCGGCCATGCCCGCGTTGTACACGCCCCTCCATAGGTTGCTACCCAACTGCGCCAAGCTGTTGTACGCGACGCTCGCCGCCGTTGCTATATCGCTCGGGATCGAGGCCAGGAAGCCTAGGGCCGCCCTGGCGAAGCCGAATATATCGGGCATCGGAAATCCGAAGGACGCGGCCGCCACAAGGGCGGAGGCCGCTGGAGCTGAAGTGTAGGGCACCACGACGAACGCCGATGGGAATAGGTCGATCTTCGGCTTAGCCGGATCCGTGAATGTTCCTCCCTGCACGACCCCGGAGGAGGCCAGCAACGCCGTGTAAAGGGATGAGCCGGACGGGGCGTAGAACTTGGCCGTGTATGAGCCGGGGTTGATCGGCCTGGATACTGCCATCCCATAGTCCCCGTAGCTGAGCAGGAACGACGTCGGAGACACTTGGTACTGCGAGTCGATCTCCACAGTCTGCAACTGCGCGCCCGTCTCCTTGGAGGTCGCGGGCACATCGGCCAGGAGGTCGCCCCCTATGGAGTAGACCTTGACCTCTGTGAGCGCCTGGGACCCGCTCGGGGTTCCGATGTTCGGCGCTACGTACACGTCCACCGGCGAGTCTAGGACGCGGTCGAAGTAGGAGTCTCCGTAGTATATTCTGGCGATAACAGTCCTGGGCTGTTGGGAGCGTAGGGAGAGCTTCGCCGATATGGGGTAGCCGCTGGCTGTGTACACCGTGGCTGAAGCCAAGACGGGCACCGGGGGGTCGAAGGCGAAGAACCTGCCACACGAGTACGCCACAACGGAGCCGTACCTAAAGCTCGGGCAGGAAAGGGGCTGGCTCACGAAAGGAAGCCCAAAGAAAATAAAAATCGTTTAGGTTGGTGGCTAGAACGCGGCCCTGCCTCCGGTCGCGCCGCCGAACGTGCTCATGACAGAGCCCATCATCTTGAATATGAGCATGAACATCATCACGGTCATGAACATGTTGAGCAACGAGGCTATGTCGATGCCGAACGCGGCGGCGCCGGCCGTCTGCGTGGGCGAAGGCGCAGGCGGCGTGACGGTGCCGGTGACCACTATGGACGGCGCCAAGTCCGGAGCATAGCCTGGGTTGTCGGCGTATATGACCAAGTACGATTGGAACTGGACGCTGACGTAGCCGCCGGTGCCGACGTTCCCCTGTATCGGGTTGCTGACGGCACCGTCTGCCTCCACGTATACGCTTACGTTGGGGGAGCCGTCGTTGCCTATGTATATGCTAAGGGTGCCTCTCCCAGTCGCTGTGTATAAGGCGGTGCGGCCGGGCGGTATGTAGCCCGCCGGCTTGTTGAAATTGACCTGTATCGCTTGCTGTGACATGCCAGCTCTATTAGGAGCGTTTAAAAAACTCTCGACCACCGCCCAAGGAGATCTAAGGCCTACGGCCTCTCCCCAATCCGTAGTCCGCTAGGATCCGAACAACCTTCCGACAAGCTTGTCCACGACCAGTGGCACCATAAAGCTGAACATCAGCTCCCCTACGTTTCTGGAGACCAGTGCCCCGGCCACCCCGAACACATAAGCGCCGATCCTCAACCCAGTGCTCATTATCCCACCTAACGTGGTCGTCGACGGCGGCGCCACCACGTAGCTGGGGAGAAGCGGGAGCTTATTCACGTCCACTACTATGGGGAATACTACATTGCTATCCATATCGTACACCACCTGGTCGTTGTGCCATATCCTCATGGATATGAAGCCTGGGGCGTAGAGGTTCACGCTGACCCTGTACACGTCCGTCCCAAGCGGTATCTTGACCCCCAGCGGCACTATGGTCGCCATGTCAGCGTTGCTGAAGTCGCAGTCTGTGCCCCAGGTCGCGTTCTTGCACAAGTACACCTCAGCGGTAGAGGCACTGCCTATGAAGCCGGATGGCGTATAGAAGTCCAGGTAGTACATGTCCGCGCCGGGCTGGCATATGTCGTCGTACTGCACTACGTCGACCACGTAGGTGCCCGGGCCTGGCAGTGGGCCGCTGACCAATGAGGAGCCTGCTAGGGGACAGAACCTCCACCTGGCCACCTCCAAGGTCTTCTCTTGGTTCGAGTAGATTATGACCTCCCCGGTTCTCAAGGAGAGCGGGGTAGTGACCTTGAAGTATATCTGGCCGTTGTACTGGCCCAGATATTTCGCCGATATCTGGGCCGACATGCTATACGATCACCGTGAGCGATAGGGGCGCTTGCGGCGGGATGGCCTTGACCGGAGTCAAGCCCAGCTCCTGCACCCTGCTGGCCGGTATCGCGAAGCTGTAGCCCTCCGAGGTGGCGAAGAACAGCCCGAGGAAGGTTCCGTCAATGCCGTAGAGCCCGCTACCGGAGTCCCCCTCCTCTATCATCTTAGTGGTGGCCACGGCGTTGGTCACAATCGACGTGCCGCATGCGTTGTAGTAGGTCTTGACCGCGACGTTCAGCGCATATATCACCCCGAAGGTCAAGCCTGTGGTTCTGCCGCTCTTCACCACGGTCGTGCCTATATCCTGCATGGAGGGATCCCTGATCTGGCCGTTCTGCACATACCCAGTGTTCGCCAAATATGGAAGCGCCGAAACGTAGGGCTCAAGTATGATGACCGCTATATCCCTGCTGGCTTGGCCGCTCAACAGCTCCTGCCCCGAGCTCCAGCTCACCCTCCCGATCACGTCGTTTGGATACACGCCTCCGTCGAACGGAGACGGCTGGAGGACTGGGTTGCCGGCCGTGCTGGCTATCTCGCAGGAGAAGCTTATCCTACCGGCGCAGTGGGCGTTGGTCAGCATATACATCTGCCCGTTCTGGTCCACAAACGGACCGGTTATGGTGCAAGCATCGCCGTTGTAGGCACACCCCGACACGCCGCTCCTCAGCGGCCTGAACCTGTCGGTCTGCAGAGGAAGAGGGGAAGATGAGGGCGAGCCGGAGACTCTCCCTCCAATCTCCACCACGTCTGTGATCGCCTGCACCCCCCCTACAACGAGCCTAGGCGGGATCAAGAACTCCTTAGGCACCATGTAGGGAGGGAGCTTCCTCGCCACGAAGAACACCACAACGGGCTTGTCCGACCTGTAGACTACGCCGCGCCGCTCCTTGAAGTAGGTCAAGCCGAAGCCGTACACGTTGTCGTGCTGTAGGATGGTCCAGACCTCAGGAGGATACATGTCAGTACGCCTCAACGATTTAAAAGCCGCCCGGCCAGCATCTCGGCCAGCCTGTCCCTGCCGCCCAGCGCATATATCAGCGCCGCCACCGCCGCGGCGTATTTAGTCGCCTCCTCGACCTTGCCGTCGAGGATCGCCGATACGGCGTCCGCGAACGACGCATCGGCGCAGAGGTCGCCGTACTTCTCCACGCTGGACAGCCTCCTAAGGATCCGGCATGGGCCGTACTTCTCCACGTAGAGCCTCAAGATCCTCCACCCGAGCACCTCGACCGCGTCGTTCAGCTTCGACAGGTCCACATAGACCCCGACCGGCGTCCTCACCGCGTAGGAGCTCCTAGTCGGCGTCAGCAGGTCGCACAGCGTCGGTAGCTTCATCGTCAGTATCCTATCCATACCTGCTCCTAAGGCATGCCCTCGGCCTAAAGGCGCCGGCGATGAAGGGAGCCGCATAGCTGAGGAAGGCGCGGACCTTCTGGTAGTCGTACTTGTCCACGCGCGCGTCCAGAATGCCCTTGTACGCCAGATAGGCCCTGTATATCGACAGCCTGCTCAGCTCCGGCCCCAGGACGCCCCTCATGGCCATGGCCTTAGAGGCTATCTCCAGAGCCATAGCCCTGACCTTATTCTCGAACCCGAGCTGTTTGGCGACCCCGGCGAAGTCGAAGTCCCCTACGGTCAAGATCACCACAGAGCCGAAGGAGAGGCCTAGGAAGCAGGGGGAGAGGCACGAGGCGTCGGAGACGTAGTGGACGGCGGCCGGGGGACGCTCCGCCCTGTACGTTATGGAGCACTGCCCGGCCTCTGATAGATATGTGTCGGCTCCATCAATTCCCAGAAGCCTGCCCAGAGGCCTCATCCCCGCACGCCTTGCTCATCAGCTCCTTCGACCACCTCCTTATCTTCGCCACGATCACCGCTGGCCTTTTCATTCCTCCCCACCACCCTCACCGGTATTAAAATTATGCAGTCGAACCAGCGCTCGGCGTACCTCAGCTTGTCCTCGGGCACCGCTATGCACCCCCCGCCGTACTTGTCCAGCTGTTCCGCGTCGCGCTCGCTGACGTACGTCTTCACCTCGACCGGCATCGCGCTTGTGTACATGTACACCAAGAAGTCCGGTATGCCGCCCACCGCCCTGTGCTGGTAGAGCACCTTGTAGCCGCGGAACATGTCCTGAAGCACCGCCATCACCATCGGGTACAGCTCCTGCTCGTGCTTGACCTCCCTCTCCCTCCTCCTCAATATCAAGCTCACGGTGAAAACCGAGTGCTTTCCTTAAAAAGGCCTAGAGCTTGAGCGGTATCGGGATGCCCGAGTAGTAGGCGAAGGCCACGGCGAGCGAGGCCGCATATACGGCGAGATCCTTGGAGACCGAGTTGTCGTTCTCCGTAACCTGGTACACCACATATATCGCAGACAGCACGGACGCGACTGCCAGCGTGGCCGGCGTGCCTATGTAGAACAGCTTGGCCGCGTAGATGCCCAAAGACACATGAATCGGGTCGCCGTAGTTCCTAGCCGATTCGTACAGCTTGGTTATCAAGTCGTCTATGGAGGACATGGTTCTCACCTTGCCTGAGGCGGCGAGCCTAGCCCATGCGGAGAATACTGCCAACGCTACCGTCAGAAGTATTAGGGGATCCATGAAAAGTATGGAAAAAGGTGGTTTTAAAAGACCGCTTTAGACGGTGGCCCCGCCGGCGGCGCCAGCGCCTCCGAATGCGCCGGTTACGCTACGCATCATCTGCGTCATCATCTGGAATATTATTATTATTAGCACGAACGTCATCATCATGTTTAGGAACGTCGGCAGGTCGAAGCTGAACGTCTGCGGTGTGGTCGAGGCCGCCTTTACATCCTTCTCCTGGAATTGGATCTGCATGCCCGCTCGCTCCCGCGGTTTAAAAGCCATCTCGCCAATCTTGGACTGGCTCCCCCAACGCGAGGATCGATCTGAACGCACGCGGGCACACGCCCGGCTCCACAAGTTCTCGGATGAAATTTCGCGGGAACTTAATTTTCTTAGATATTTAAATTAGTAGGCCAGCTCCATTATCACGGCGGTGCCCGTGGCGCTCATCTGGCCGTACAGCGCGTTGGTGTAGTTCAGCACTATCGTCTGGCCCGGATAGACCGGCCAGATGAGCGAGGTCGAAGAGGGGCCTATGTACAAGGTGCCGGCGCCGTTGTTTAGGACGGCGACGGATATCCTGTTGGAGTTCGACCCGATGAGCGTGTATGCGGTGTTGGGGTTCATAGTGATAGACGACACGTTCAAGGTGCCGCCCCTGAGCTTGGTGGAGGCGACCGTGGAGTCCCTGGCTATGCCGATGAGGTCCTCCGCGAAGGCGACCTTGAGGTTTTTGTTGGCGGTGGCCGTCAAGGGGACGGCCGTATAGCCTCCGGTGTTCCAGCTGGTCAGAGCCCAAGCGGTGTCTATGGGGTGGATGTACACCCATACGTAGGTTATGTAGCCGGTGCCGCCCGTGACGTACGCATCTACACATATTCCGAACCAATCGCCAAGAGATGCGGATATGGTAAATGAGAGCCAAGTCCAAGAGTTGCTAGTGGAAGTGATGGAGCCCTGTACCGTAGCGCCGGCCCAATTGTCCCTTATCCTTACATACAGCGTCTGCCCAGCCGTATTTATGTAGCCTTGTATACCGACAGCGGCATAATAGGCATATGTCTTAACCGGCATATACCTAGGATAAAACGTATAGCACCGCACCTGCGTCCAGCTCGTCGCCGTAACTGTATAGGTGTTGCCGTCGTCTATATCGTGGACCTTGGTCGCATCTGGGTTTACGCCGTATATCCTGTACCTCATGTTGTTCAACGTGCCGTCCCTCGCTAACCCAACTGAATCGGTTACTACGTTTATCGGCACGTTTATCGCGGCTCCCTGTATGTCCACCGGCACCATTATGGAGGAGGAGCCGATGTTGACGGTACCTGTTACTACTACGTAGGAGCGCAGTTGGGTCAGGATGGACTGGAGGGTCGAGTCCCTGGCAATGCCGACGTAGTCGGCAATGATGCCTACCGAACCGGATATTGGGAACGTTCCACTCGGCGATACCGAGATCGGCTGGCCTAATATGCCTACACTGCCGGTGACTACAACG